>Ga0007852_1000005_pt1 | contig 81321 bp, 79 predicted proteins | sample CryBogCBH28Sep08_FD_71227 | JGI IMG/M metagenome (GOLD analysis project Ga0007852, IMG submission 71227) | Freshwater microbial communities from Crystal Bog, Wisconsin, USA - CBH28Sep08 | ecosystem: Environmental > Aquatic > Freshwater > Lake | place: Crystal Bog, Wisconsin, USA | collected...
TGGATCAGCGGGAATAGGTAAAACAACATTAGCCAAAGTTATACTAAACGAGTTAGGCATAGAAGAATATGATATATTAGAGATAAATGCGTCTCGTACAAATTCTGTTGATGATGTTAGAGATACAATTACAAACTTTATTCAAATGATCCCTTTCGGACCATTTAAAGTTGTATTATTAGATGAGGCTGATTATCTATCACTTAATGCACAGGCTATACTTCGCGGTTTAATGGAAACATATTCTGGTCATAGTAGATTTATTCTAACCTGCAATTATCCTAATAAGATTATCCCAGCGTTACACAGTCGTTGTCAGGGATTTCACGTTGAGAAAACTGATCAAACAGAATTCACTGCCCGTGTTGCTACTATTTTAGTCAGCGAAGGAGTTGATTTTGATTTAGATACGTTAGATACATATGTTAAATTAACATACCCTGATCTTCGTAAATGTATTAATATTGTACAACAAAATGTCAGCGAAGACCTTAAACTTGTAGCACCTACAGCAGGAGATTCAGATTCCAGCGATTATAAAATTGAAATGGTTGAACTGTTCAAGGCCGGAAACATACAAGGAGCAAGGAGATTACTGTGTAGTCGTGCTAGACCCGAAGAAATCGAAGATATATTTCGTTGGTGTTATGACAATATTGATCTATTTGGCAACGATGAAGAAACCAAAGATTCTGCCTTGTTAATTATTAAACAAGGACTAGTAGATCATACCTTAATTGCCGATCCAGAAATTAATCTTGCGGCAACATTGGTTAAACTTGCTAGATTAAAATAACTTACAGTTATTGAAGTGATGTCTTATCATCGCAGGCTTGACTCCATCTTTTCCGCAATGGGGGCAAGTTATAATTGGTTTTAGTACACCAGTTTGTTTTGCTTTACGTTTAATATTTGATTCTTCTGTAACAGGTATTCCTTTATTCCAGGTAGTACGACCTTTTAATTTTTGTGATGCTTTTTGTTTAGCATCATCGGTCATAGGAATTCCTCTATTCCAAGCAATTGTTCCTTTAGTAGGACTAACTCTACCCTTAAATCGTTGGCTAACACTCTTTTTAAATTTTTCAGATCGAACGGCGCCGGATGCACCATCTCCGCCATCCGTTCTATTTTGAAGTATGCCCGTACCTAAATCTTTCCGTCCGTACCATTTTATCATCCTACGTTCAAGAGCAAGTGCTCCAATGTCTGTGAGATTCTTTTCTAAATAAATTATTCTAGATCGATCTTTTGGAAGTTTAACAAAATGTTCTTTTGAGCGAGCACGATCACCTTTGCCTTTGCCGATGTAATATGGAGTGCCGTCTTTTCGCAGATATGCATAGACATAGTAGTGTAAATACATTGCTGATAGTTCCTTCAAAACTGTTAGAGAGGGTGGATCTTGCCGGATCGCGATCCTCATTTTTATTTATAGTTAAAATAAAATAAACCGCATAACTTCAATTGCAGGTCAGATTGTTATGCGGTTTTCTTTTGGTTAAGTTAGTGTTTATATCTTAATCAATATCTGTTTCCTTATAAATTGATAAAATTTCTTTTACAACTGGGTGTCTTTCTATATCACGAGATCCGAACTTAGCCATAGCAATCATACGATAATCACCTCCTTGTGCGTATAAATTACAAAATTCTAGCAAGCCATTCTCGTGTGGTCTATCTGCTTGATTTAAGTCTCCAGTTACTACCATTTTACTTCCTTCGCCGATACGTGTGAGTAACATTTTCATTTGACTAGCAGATGTGTTTTGACATTCATCGGCTACAATAAAAGCGTTTTTAAATGTTCTGCCACGCATCATCGCTAGTGGCGCAATTTCTATCACTCCATCTTCTAGCATATCTGCAATTTCTCTCGGATGATAGTATTCTTCGAATACATCCATAATAGGTCTTGTCCAGGGCTCCATTTTTTGATTTAATGTTCCCGGTAAAAACCCGTGTTCTTCATCTACTGATACAGCTGGCCGTGTGATAATAATTTTCTTAATCACCCCCTCTTTTAATTGTTTGATGGCCATTTGTACACCCAGCATAGTTTTACCAGTACCGGCAGGGCCGATAGCGAATACAATAAACTTTCTGGGGTTTTTTAGCAGTTCTACATAAGATTCTTGCGCTAAATTGCGCGGAACAATGTGTACCTGCTGGCTTCTTCTTAGGTAAGGCTTGATCGGAATCAAGTTATTAGAATCCTGCGTGAAACGAACATCGCGTTGTGTTCCAGGATCCTTTTCGCGTCTTCTTGCTTTAGGCAATTTTACCCTCCAAATAAGTAAGATGACCTGCAAAGATATTTACAACCAAATTATAAAAACCGGTTAAAACACTATCAAAACGGGCCTAATAAGATTAAGTATAAATAGTTTATAAAGAGAACTACTATGCACCAAGATATTGTTGATGTAATTAAAAATTTACAAAAACTCAGCGAAGATAATAACATTTTTCACGTCCTTAAAGACTTTGAAAGGGTTCTTGATGAGTTAGATATATACGTTTTTAAAAACTGGGAGGAAGGCGAACTAACTCACGGTCCTAAAATTAACAGGTATTCTGTTGAGTGTACATTTATGTGGGATCGCAATGAGATGCCAGACCCTGAAGGTGGTAAACGTTTAACTGATTACGGTTGTAAAGTTGTATATAAAAAGACACACGTTCTTATACCTAGAAAAATTAAAGATCCTACTGATTACCGTCCAGGAACTAAGAAAGGTAAAATTGATGCACACCCTGTATGGACCGTGACAATTGAAATGCCTAAGAAGTTAATGCAAGACATTTATGTAGGAAAAGAAAATAGAGACCATAATCATATGGCTGAATATATGCATTATAACAATATGCAGGTTTCCGCAGAAGAAGTAGCACAGGAAGTACCACAAGATGATGAATAAAAAACAATTAAATGAAGGACTTCGTTCAGGCGACCTAGCAGATTATGTTAGTAACTTGTTCACAGTCGATCAATACAAAAGCAAAATGGGCGAAGACCGAGATGTAGTTGTATTAGGATTTAATGTAAAAGAAAAATATCCTGCTATGGATTTAGTTGAATTTATAGAAAAAGGTTATAAATTTATTTTAGATGCAGATATGAGTGCTGGGGAAGAACAAAATGGCCAATACCAAGTATTTGTAGAAATGGAACGTGGCCCTGGATTACCTGGACAAATGAGAGAATTATTAAACGGTCTCGGACAATTATGTAACTGTTATGATTGGCGATTCCGTTACCAAAAGGAAGATCGTAGCGTAGAGTTCGATGAGCGATCAGTATTAGAGCATATTCCAATAACTCCAGAAGCCTACGAAAATAAAATTGTAGAAATTAAAAATACAGATATAAAAGGGTTTTTTGATCAAGGTGCAACAGATGTTACACTCGAATCAGATAACACCATAACATTCAGTAAACCATATGCAGGCGATATACAAGCAAAATTAATTGCAATTGGCGATTATGAAAATGTTAAAAATATTGTACCTGGTAAATTATCATTAGACGAAGCCAGTCAGAGTCAAATGTTTTTCTTAAACAAATATTTAGGCAATTACGATATCAACAAAATTGGCAATAAATTTTTAATTAGAAATGGAGATCGTGCACTAGTCATACAAAAGGATAGATGGTAATGTGGCAGTTTCAATGGATACTTAATTTAATTCCAGAAAATATATTAATAATAATATACTATAGTTTATTATTAATTGGTATTTTAACATATATTGGAAGTAAATTACTCAAATATATTCCTTTTAAATCTATTATTGTGGTTTGTCGATATCCTATTTTATTTGAAATAGTTAGTATTTTATTAATTGCATCAGGTTGTTATTTACTTGGCGGTTATGGTGTTGATATGGCGTGGCGAGCTAAGGCAGAACAAATGCAAGCAGAAATTGCCAAGTCAGAAGAAAAAAGCAAAGAAGTTAATGTAGCCATTGAACAAAAAGCCAAACAAAAAATTAAAATTATTAGAGAAAAAGGCATTATTGTTAAACAATACATAGACCGTGAAGTAACTAAATATGATAACACCTGTGTTATTCCCAAAGAATTTATAAAAGCTCACAATGATTCCGCCGAGGCTCCAAAATGAAATATATACTTGTTTTATTTTTACTGTGTTTAACAGGGTGTAGTACAACATATGTTCCTGTAACTCGTCATTTTCCAGAACCCCCTGGCACCGATAGTCTTGAAAGTTGTCCTGAATTGAAAAAGTTACCAGATGACACCAAGTTAAGCGGTATTGCTAGTACTATTGGAGATAATTATACAACATATTATGAATGTGCTGTTAAAGTAGATAAGTGGTCGGAATGGTATAAGGTACAAAAAAATATATTTGAAAGTGTTAAATGAAAAAATTATTAATAATTCTAGCTTTGTCATTAACGGGATGTTCAACTGTTATGGATTCTCTGTTTATGAAGTACGATCCGAATGAGTATGCACAAATAGCAGACATAAGAACAACTGCCGAATATTCCAAAGAATCTTGCACCAATCCTCAAGAATCGCAGATAAAAGCAAATCAACTTGCAAGACAAACAGCATTATTTAAAAATCATACACAATATCTTCCACGTAACGATAAAGTTATTGCTGCCGCAACAGAACTAGATGATATGGCACAAGGACTTGTTGTACAATATCAAAAAGGACCAGTAGGACCTGCTTTTTGTAAAATTAAATACGATAGCATAAAAAAATCTGCTGAACTAATACAAAAAACCGTAGGAGCTAAACCAAGATGAGCACAGAACAAATAAACTACAATCAAACAATGCTAGCTAGTATTAGTAGTCAGAATCCTGATGTAAATGCCGCTGCCGCAACTGTTAATCAATATACAGAAATGTGTAAAGCAGGACAACTTAGTCCTTCTGAATACATTGAATTAATTAAAGATGTGCAAAGACAAATTAATATTCAAGCAAATATGGCAGAACTTGAAGCAATGGAAAGGTTAAATACAGCTATAAATGGCTTAATAAATATAGCCTCATTAGTATAAAGAGAGAACAATGTCAGATTTTATTTTAACAAAAGAACAACTAGCACAAATCATACCTGGTAATCAATATATTGATCATTGGTACCATGCCCTAGAACAAGCATTACCAGATTACGATATTAATACACCACAACGTATTGCGAGCTTCTTGGCACAATGTGCACACGAGTCTGGTGGTTTTGTATTTTTACAAGAAAATTTAAATTATAAAGCAGAAAGTTTAAGCCGGGTATGGCCCAAGTATTTTCCACCCGAAATAGCCGCACAATATGCACACAATCCAGAAATGATTGCTAACAGAGCGTATGCTAATCGTATGGGCAACGGTCCTGAAGAATCAGGAGATGGTTGGGCTCATTGCGGAAGGGGATTAATTCAATTAACAGGTAGATCAAACTACCAGGCATTTGCTGATAGTATCCAAACAGATATTAAAGATATTCCAGCGTATCTAGCAACATTTGAAGGCGCAGTACAAAGCGCTTGCTGGTTTTGGGAAAGCAATAACTTAAATAATTGGGCCGACGCTGGAGATATTGAAAAAATGACTAAAATTATCAATGGCGGTACATTAGGACTAGAGGATCGTACTGCAAGGTACAATCACACACTACAAGTAATGGGAGCATAAAATGGCATTATTCGATTCAGTATTAAACTTATTAACAAAACAACCTAAAGACCCTAACGCAGTTAAACCTCCGCTAGGTTCACGTAGCGAACGCGAAGCTAAATTAAAAGATAAAGCAGGAATGGTTATTAGTGTTTTTGCGCTAATACTTGCTATTAATTCTTGGTACGGTGGTAAGTTATCTGGTACAACATTAAACAATACTATTGCCGCCAATGACGTTTGGCAATTTTACGAAGCTAAAAGTATCAAGCAAATGTTGGCCGAACAATCATTAGATGATGCTATTGTTCGTAAAGACACTGATAAGATTGAAAAACTTGAAGCTAAAATTGCTCGTTACGAAAGTGATCCAGCTACAGGTGAGGGCAAAGTAGAATTAATGGCCAAGGCTAAAAAACTAGAAGCCGATCGAGACTATGCTAAAAAACAAAGTCCGTGGATTGGGTTTGCCAGCACACTATATCAATTAAGTATCGTTGTTCTTTCAGCAAGTATTTTAGCAGTTAGTACAGAAATGTTCTGGGGCAGTTTCTTTGTTGCAGGACTAGGATTAATATTATCAACACAAGGTATTTGGTTATTCTTTTAAGTAAACTGCTTACTTTATAACTTAAACAACCGCTTTAAATAATAGCATACTATTATGGAGCGGTTTTTTAGTGGATCCATTAACACTATTTGCCTTGGCAAACGGCGCAGTACAGGCTGTAAAAAAAGGATGTCAATTATACAAAGACATCAAAGGTGCCGCCGGTGACGTTAAAGCAGTTCTAAAGGATCTCGACGATCAATTTCACACCAATCATCCACCCGACAAGCCTGCTACCGTTGCACAACGCAATGCTTACATAGAAGAAAAAAATCGTGTTATTGAGCTAAACAAGAAGCAGGGCGAAACTACGGGTATCTATCAAGAGCTGGCCAATTATCTCGGCGACTTTTTTGACAATATGAACAAATGTATGGCAGTTATTGAAGAAGAAGAACGAAAAGCTCGTGAAGAAATCTACGAAGGCGATGAAAGCCTAGGGCGTCGTGCTTTACAACTAGTTATAATGAAAAAACAACTAGAACAAATGAAAATTGAAATTCGTGAAATGATGATATATCAATCACCGCCCGAGTTAGGAGCATTATGGACTGATGTCAGTGAAATGATGAAAGACATGGGAGAACAACAAAGGTTTCTTCTTACTAGAAAAATGCGGGCAGATGAAAGAGCTGCCGCAAGAAAGCGAGCAAAGATTAGAGCCTATATGGTAGAACTAAGCTGGGGATTTATAGCAATGATATTAGGATTAACTATGGTAATATTAATGGCCTGGGTTTCGCACGATAGACGCCAACGTTGGCCTGAATTAGAACCAGATATAGTCAAAGCAAAAAGAGAAGAACGCAGACGTATACATCTATTAGAATTAGAAGATTTTCAAGCAAAACAGCAAGCGCAAGATGAGTATTTTAGGAAACAGGCTAACGAGAAAAATGAAGATAAACCAGGAGAACAACCATAGCTATTATCCATAAAGAAGCACCTACTGCGGTCATTATCCAAAAGAATGTTCTAAATGACAACCCAAGTACCCAATCTGTAAAACTATAATTGTTTTTCATTTAAATATTTACTGGTAAATTACCTAGTTATTACATAGCATATAATTATAGATAAAGGTAATAAATAATAATACAATATTATGGAGCAGTAAATGGCTGACGAAGATACAACACAAATAAGCGCAAGTGAGCAGAAAAAAGAAGATTGGATGAACAGCAAATGGCGTCCAATGATGGGATGGATGTATATGTGCGTCTGTTTCATGGACTTTGTAGGATTTCCGGTGTTATGGAGTTTATTACAAGCACTTGATCATGGATCGGTCAACAGTCAATGGCAGCCATTGACGCTTCAAGGTGCAGGATTATTTCATCTTGCTATGGGTGCTGTCATCGGTATCAGTGCATATGGACGTACACAAGAAAAACTAGGAGGAGCGGCAGGACCAACTATGAGTTTTCCACAAGGTGCCGGAACAACCTATGTACCGCCAGGACAAGGTTCGGTTAATGTAAATAATAGTAACCAAGCACCAGCAATGGGTGGTGGTTTTGGAGGAGCATCAAGTGGCGGATTCGGTACATCAACAAGCGGGGCATCAGCATTTGGCGCACCTGCGGCAGGAGGATTCGGAGCACCAGCCGGTGGTTTTAGTTCACCAGCACCAGTCACAAATAGCTTTGGCGCAAGTCCAAGCACTGGAGCGTCAACGTTTGGGTCTAGCGGAGGCGGCTTTGGAGGCGCACCTGCAACACCAGCGGTTACAACAGGATTTGGAGGCAAACCAGCTCCAACACAACCAGCATTTCCAGCAATATAAGGATACAAAATGAAAAAATTATTAATCGCATTATTAGCAACAGCATTTGTCGGTACAGCATTTGCCGAAGCAGAAGTAAAAGAAGTTTGTCACGATAAGGTAGACAAAGCAGGTAAAACAGTTATGGGCAAAGATGGTAAGCCAGCTCAAGATTGTAAAAAAATCAAAGTACATAAAAAATTAGAAGGCGAAGCAATTCCTACTAAAAAATAATAGTACTTGACACTGCTACAAAGGTATAGTATAATTTACTATACCTTTTTTCTATTATGTCAGATTATTATAACACATTAGGCGTTTCCAAAGATGCAACACCCGACGAAATTAAACGGGCTTATCGTCGTTTGGCAAGTCAACATCACCCAGACAAAGGCGGCGATACTAAAAAGTTTCAAGAGGTAGAAGAAGCCTATCGTACACTAAGTGATCCAGAAAAACGGTCTGAATACGATAATCCTAGACCACAGATGGATGGATTTAGTTTTAATCGAGGCGGTGTACCTCCAGGATTTGAGGATATATTTGCTCATTTCAATATGGGCGGAAACCCATTTGGGTTTAGTTTTAGAACTAATGCTCAACCTCAACGAAATAAAACATTGAATATGCAAACTAGTATAACTCTAGAAGATGCATATAATGGAAAAGATCTTATTGCTAATGTAACCCTACCAAACGGTCAAGATCATACCATAGAAATAAAAATTCCAGCAGGAATACAAGATGGAACAACTCTAAGATTATCAGGAGTTGGAGATAATACATATCCAGAGTTACCTAGAGGCGACATACATTTAAATGTGCAGGTACAACCTCATCATTTGTTTGAACGTAAAGGTGACGACCTTGTTGTAAAAATTAGAATAAGTTGTATTGATGCCATATTAGGAAAAAATATAACTGTCAACACAATAGATGGCCGAGTATTAGAAGTTGTTGTTCGACCAGGCACTCAACCAGGACAGATGCTGGCGGCTCAAGGATATGGAATGCCAAATATGACAGACAATAGATTTAGAGGTAGGTTATTAATGGAACTAGATATTTTTGTTCCTACTGACCTCAGTGATGCACAAAAAGATATACTCAAAAAAACATTTAATTAAATATCATTATGAATATAGTTACATTTCCAAACACCATACTAAGAGAACAAATTCCAGAATTTGATTTTAAAAATCCTAGCATAGATCCTGTACAACTTGAAAAAGATATGATAGAATTAATGTTAGCTCACGATGGAATAGGATTGGCTGCTAATCAAGTAGGCATACGTGCTCGTATGTTTGTTATGGGCTATAGAGAAAACCCAGAAACAGCCCAAGCATTTTACAATCCTATGGTAGTTGCTACAGTTAGCGAGATTGAAGATTTGGAGGAAGGATGTTTGAGTTTTCCCGGAATTTATGTTAATATTAAACGTCCTAAGAAAATTTTAGCTCGTTGGCAGAACTCAAAAGGTGAATGGCAAGAATCAGAATTTGATGGATATAATTGTAAATGCTTTTTACACGAGTTAGATCATTTAGAAGGCATTGTATTTCGAGATAGAGTTAGTACCCTTAAATGGGCATTGGTTGTTAAAAAATCTATTCCCAAAAAACCTAAAAAGATTAAATTGAAAAGGAAATTCCGTTAATGTTAGAACCAAATAAAGACCTAGAAAAGATTTTTGAAAATGCTGTCCACTTGGCCGGCTCTAAAAATCACGAGTATATTACACTGGAACATTTCTTGTATAGTATGCTAGACAATGCATCATTCTTAGGTATATTAACTTCATTTGGAGCAGATGTTAAAGTTCTAAAATCAGATTTAGAAAATTATATCAATAACGAATTAACTGATCTAGTTAATCCTGATGCAGAAAAACCAAAGAAAACGCAAACTGTGGATAGAATGTTGAACAGAACATTTACTCACGTGTTATTTGATGGTAGACAAATTATTGAACCAGTAGATTGTTTTATTAGTTTGTTTGCAGAAAAAAAGAGTCACGCCAATTATTTTATTAGAAAAGCAAATATTGAAAAGGATCAGTTCTTAAGTTTTGTACAAAAAGAAGTTGTACGTGAATCAGATGATGCTCCGGTAGATAATAAAGTAAATCCGCAATTAGAAAGATTGATCGTACAATTTTGTACAAATTTAACCGCACAGGCCAAAGCTAAGAAAATTGATCCTGTTATCGGCCGTGATAAAGAAATCGAAGAAATTCAATTGATCCTAGCTCGCAGGACAAAAGCAAATGCTATTCTTATTGGTGATCCAGGTGTTGGTAAAACTGCTATTGCAGAAGGACTTGCTCGTAAAATTATTGAAGGTACAGTCCCTAAATTTATTCAAGATCACTCTGTTTATAGTTTAGATATTAGTGCATTACTGGCAGGCAGCAAATACAGAGGAGACTTTGAAGAAAGACTCAAAGCAGTTATTGGTGCAATCGAAAAGAAAGGTAAATGTATTCTGTTCATTGACGAGGCACATATGATGAACGGTGCTGGTGCCGCAAGTGGCGGTAGTAATGATATGGCCAATATGCTTAAATCATCATTAGGCAAAGGCAATATCCGAGTTATTGCTAGTACCACCTGGGAAGAATATCGCAAGCACTTTGAAAAGGATCGTGCATTGATGCGCAGATTCCAACGTGTTGTTGTTGACGAGCCGGATGAGGCAACAGCAATTAAGATCCTTAAAGGTCTTAAAAAGTACTATGAAAAATATCACAAGGTTAAAATTACTAACCAAGCCATTATTGACAGTGTAAAATATAGCATCAAGTATATGAGTGATAAAAAGCTACCCGATAAAGCAATCGACCTTATTGATCGTGCAAGTGCTAGATTTAAAGTACGTGACGAAGAAGGCGGTATGGTAGACCACGACGAGATTGTATTTGAAATTTCTAAAATTGCTAACTTGCCATTGGAACAAATTAGCAATAAAGAAAATACCAATATTGAAAATCTCGAAAAGAATATGCGAGCAAAAGTATATGGACAAGAAAAAGCCATTGATAGTCTGTTAGATAAAATTTATATTAGTCAAGCAGGTCTTAAATCTCTAAACAAACCAGTAGGTAGTTTTTTGTTTGTAGGTCCAACAGGTGTTGGTAAGACTGAAGCGGCAAAACAGCTATCTGTTAATTTAGGTGTTAAATTAATTCGATTTGATATGAGTGAATTCCAGGAGAAACACGCAGTTGCCAAATTTATTGGTGCTCCTCCGGGATATATTGGATTTGATGATAATGCTGGACAACTTATTACCAGTTTACAAGAAAATCCTAACTGTGTATTATTATTGGATGAAGTTGAAAAAGCACATCCAGATGTATTAACTGTATTATTACAAATTATGGATAATGGATTTATTACAGGTAGTAATGGTAAAAAAGCAGATGCACGTCAGGCTATTATCATTATGACATCAAACTTAGGTGCTGCCGATGCTGAAAAAAACGCAGTAGGGTTCGGAAGTTTAGAACGTGATAGCGATCCCAAAGATGCTGTTAATAAATTCTTTGCTCCTGAATTCCGTAATAGACTTGATGGTATTATTCGCTTCGGTAAGTTAGATAAAGCAACAATGACCAAAATTGTTAAGAAGTTTATTGAAGAACTTAATACTCTTATTAAAGATAAAAATATTCACGTTAAACCTAATGCAGAGGCCGTTGAATATCTAATCAATAAAGGATTCGACAGCAAGATGGGTGCACGACCATTACAACGTACAATTGACGAAATGATTAAGAAACCAATGAGTAAAGAAATATTATTTGGTAAATTAGTCAACGGTGGTGTTGTTGAAATTGCAGTAGAAGAAGATAAACTAAAATTAAATGTAGTTGACATTCTTCCAGTGGTTAAAGTACAAGATGAAACCGAAGAAATTAATAACTAAAAAATTGTTCTATAACAAGTGGCCCTACAAGGTCACTTGTATAGTCAAAGATTCCTGGAGAATTAAAAGGTTAGGAGTACAAAACACTATTAATTGGTGTTACGAGCCTATCCCTAAACAATACATCACAGGGTTATCTTCTCGTTATGCAATTAAAAAAGAAGATAAACTAAATTTATTAGAATTTACACACGCAATAATTCCATTTTTATCAGAAGATATACAACTTCGTGTAGAAGGAAGTATACTAAATTTGTATTGTCAAGATAAATTAATTTTAGATTCAGCCATATCTAAATTAGAACAATGGGTTACAGAAGTTCACGAACCGTTAAATTCCAACGAATGTGAATTTATGATCAACCAAACTTCTAAAAAAATAATATGTAATCAGTTACCGCACAATCAATATAGATATAGGGTATGGATTAAATCATCTACCTCTCAAGATACTAGATTAAAATTTAAAACTTGGTCAGAAAATTATGGTGATAAAATATTGCCTACAAGAACAAGTCTAAATTGGATGCTTAATTCTGGTTCTTATGGATGGAATCCAAATATATATGTTAAAGATCAACCAACACTTAGTATGATAGGACTATTTCTAGGATCTAATGTACGTAAGGTTGAAGAATTTATACCTAGATCTAGTATAAATATTACTACAGATCAGGAAGTATAATGCCAGCCTTAAGTCAAAATCTAGAATTTATTATTAATAATACAGGTACAGTTAATGTAGTGTATCCTAACACAGGTACAACTACATTAGTTTATAACAGCATTCCTGTTAAAGGTGACGGTTATTATGGTAGTGCAGATGGACTACATACAGTAACATATACATTAGATCCTAATTTTATTGGTACTGTTACTATGCAAGCATCATTGGCTACTATGCCCGGTGATTCTGATTGGTTCAATGTTAAAGATACAGCAAGTGTGTATACTGTATTTGATGATAGATCTTTTGGTACTGTTGATTATTACAATTTTACAGGCAACTTTGTATGGGTACGTGGTCAAATTAGCTTCACTGCTGGTTCTGTACAAGCAGTTAGTTTCAATCACTAAATTTCCAATTGATTAATTTATAATAAATACTCTATACGGGGAGTATTATGCATATTCGCGACTTATTAAACACTTCAGAATTTATGGAAGAAAACATTCAAGAAGGTGACGTTTTTGAATTGGAACTAGACGATTTTGTTCTAGAAACTGTCGTTATAGGTTTAAAATCAGACGGTCCTATACTAGCTATAGACGAAACAGGTTTGGCCTATATTGAAACAGAAGAACTACACGAAGCAGAATATCACGGTCATAAAGTACCTTTGGGCAAACCAATGCGAGGTGATGTTAAAAAATCAAAGGTATATGTAAAGAATCCTAAAACAGGCAAAGTTGTTAAAGTAAACTTCGGTGATAAAAAATTAAGTATTAAAAAACATTTGCCAAAACATCGCAGAAGTTTTAGAGCTCGCCACCATTGCGAGAATCCTGGGCCAAGAACAAAGGCTCGTTATTGGTCTTGTAGGGCGTGGTAATATGTTATTAAATGAATTTTTTGGCAAAGCAATAGATGCTAGTAAAAAAGTATCTGCAAAAAAAGACGATGATAAAAAAATCAACGACGAAGTCTTTTGGTTTATTATAGATCACGATAAACTACACAAAGATTATTTTCATACTATTGGTTCTAAAATCAAACGTCAGGGTAAAAATGCAGATAGAGAAAAACTCATCAAAGAATTTATGCCTATGGTAGAAAAAGGTTGTAAAGAATTCTATCATAAAAATAAAATGGTTGGTAAGTTAGGAAAATTATTTCCCAAAGAAATGAGAGAAGAGCTTTGCGGAAAGTTGTGCGATCACTATTGTGATGATGTATTACAAGACAAATATACACTAGCCGAGCAACGTTTATTCGAAGGTGGTAATGTATTTGCTGGTAAAACTACTGCTATCAAACGTGAAGATATCCAATCTACACTCAACGCATACTTTGCAGAACTAAAAAGTTTATTTCCAAAAAAGGCTGCAATTTTCAATGAAAAGAATTTTATGCCACTTGGATCAGTTGGCAAAAAAGCAGTCAGTGGAGATATTGACTTAGGTGTTAGTGCTACAGATTTATTAGATAAAACTATGAGTGACGAAAGTATTGCTACCTGGGGTATTGATCCTGCCGCAGTACAGGCAGAATTTGAGGCTTTACAAAAACGTGCTCGTACAAGTACTCCTGAACAATTAAGAATGAAGGCATTCTTAAAATTATTAACCATTTATATCAATAGTCACGCTCCAAGTTTATACTGTGATGAGAAGAAAGTCACAGATGGAAATATTTTTGGTTTATTTCCACAAATAGATCCACAAGGACAACACGTAGGTAGCGGTGTTCAAATCGACTGGATGATCGGCGATTTAAATTGGTTAAAATTTAGCTATTATTCTGCCGCGTATCCAGAAGCAAGTAATGTTAAAGGATTACATCGTACACAATTAATGTTAAGTGCTTTTCAGGTAGCAGGATTAAGTTTTAATCATGTCACCGGTGTTAAAGATAAACAAACAGGTGAAGTTATTGCCCGTGATCCAGAACAAGCATTGGCAGTATTGAGTAAAGCACTTGGTTTTAGGATTACGCAAGCCGACGCCGAAGATTATTATAAACTACATAAACTGTTCAAAGAAAAGATGCGTCCAGAAGATTATAACGCTCTCATCAACATTTACTTTAAAATATTAGACAGCACTCGTGCTGACATTCCAGATGATTTACAAGATGAATGGCGCAAACGTAAAGACAGCTTAGGACTTACAGGTAAGTTCCTTCCTGATAATTCAGCATTAAAGGTAAGACAATAATGAGTGGTGTAGCAGGTGCTGATCGTGTAAAAAGTCGTCAAGACTTTCAACAATTCCTTAAATCATATAAGGATCTAGTATCAAAGTTTCCGGGCTTTGTTAGTATGAATCCTTCTGGTAGTTATAATAGTAATTTAGAAAAGAATGATTTTGGTGATATAGATCTTATTGTTCATATTCAAAGTGATAAAGATAAAGCCGCAGTTAAGAAAGAATTACAGGCATTTCTACAACATCAACCAGAAACAGTTATAGTTCCATTTAGTAGTGCTAAACACGCAGGTAAGCGTAGTTACAATGCAGGCGAGTTAGTTAGTGTTCGTTATCACGACAATGAATTAGGATATAGTGCCCAGATTGATAATATTGTAGCATTAGATCAAACAGAAGCAACATTCAAACAACAGTTCTTAGATTGGCCTGCAGAAAAGCAAGGATTAATACTTGGGTTGGTTAAGATTGCTACCATTGAAACTAATCCTGCTATTCTTTTTAAAAAGTTAGGTATTAATATTCCTACTCAGATAGAAAAAAATCAAGAGTACGAATTTAACCTAAGTAGTGTTGAATTGCAATTAAGACTAGTAACATATGATCCAGAGTTGTTAGCACAAGGGCAATATAAACAATTAGATAGAGAAGTTGTTTGGTCCAGTAGAAATTTTGAAGATATTCAAAAATTATTATATCAATACGACATTGGTTCAGATTTTGATTCGTTGTTGGCTCAAAGCAAAAAAATAATAAAAAATCCTCGCAGTAATGCTAGGATGCAAGGAGTGTTTGGAAGTATGATTACAGTTAAGAGTGGAGAAGTTGGTACTGCCAAAGGCGCCGGCAAAGAAGCCGCACTGGATAAAATTCGACAAACATTTGGCGAAGGACGTAGCAGTTTATTTAAAGCACTAATGGAAGCATCTAAACCATCTACAGTTGTATTTGCATTTGGAAGATTCCAACCTCCTACAGTAGGTCACGAATTATTGATCAATACCGTTAAGCAAACAGCAGAACAGTTAGGATGTCCTTACTATATCTATGTTAGCCGTACAGTTGGAACTACTCCTGCTACTAAACTAAAAAATCCTTTGAACATTGATCAAAAAATGGGCTATCTACAAAAAATGTTTCCAGGAACAAACTTTGTAGCCGCAGGTGATACAACCAGAACCCCTATTGAAGTTGCTAAAGCATTAAATGAAAAATTTCAAAATTTAGTAATGGTTGCTGGATCAGATCGTGTTCCAGGGTTTGAACAACTATTAAATCAACAAAACGGTGTTGACTATAACTTCCAAAGTATTAAAGTAGTCTCAGGAGGTGAACGTGATCCCGATGCAGATGATGCCATAGGTATGAGTGGAACAAAACTAAGACAGGCAGCAGCCGCTGATGATTTTGATACATTTAAACAAGGTATGCCAAACACAGTTGATGATGCTACAGCACAACAGTTAATGGCAGATGTTAAAGCAGGTATGACTCCTACGCCTAAAGTTAAAAAAGCCAAAGAAGCATTTATGCCTAGGAGTTATTTTGCAGGTACAGAACCTCCTTGGAATTATAAATTAGGGTCAGATGCACAATTAAAAGGCAATATGAAGCGTCCTGCCAAAGCTGGTGACTTAGTAGGTGGCGGTGCTGAAGAAAGTCTACGAGAAGATCTTGATACAAAGAAATCTTGGGCTGACTATGGAATGCCTGACAAAGAACCTCCAAAAGAAAAAGTGTTCCACGGTTGGACAGAATATGATTTGGCACAAAAAGAAAAAGAAAAACAACAAACGGCTAAAAAAGTTGATAAGACTGTAAAAGAAAAGATGATGCCTGCTAGTATGTTTGCCGGTAGCGGTAAGAACAAACTAGGTGTGGCGGAAAAACAAGTAGATGAAAAATGGAGTGAAAAATACAAACGTAGTATTGATTGTAGTCATCCTAAAGGTTTTTCTCAACGAGCTCATTGTGCTGGTAAGAAAAAACATAATGAAGATATGGCAGAAGATGATAGTTCTGTAATTACACATATGGCCAAAGGTTTAGAGAATCCTCCTAAAGTTATGCAACATCGTGCCAAGCGCGATCAAGAAAGAGATCAGCAATGGATCTATACCCAAGTGGCTAACCGTGATAAAAGCAGTAAAGATGAATGGGGCAATAGAAAAGATGAAAATGCTGATCAAGGACCTACGCCTCCGGGATATAAACCTGGAATAGGTGGACAAACTTATGTTAGTCGTCCACAAGCACCAATGGGTCCAATGGAAGCAGTAAAGACTGCGGCTTCAAAACTACAGTCAGCATTACAACGTGAAAAAGAGCGCAGACAAAGTCGTGAACGATTAGGACAAGAGTTGTTGAATCCTAAAAAGCCAGAACCCAAGCAAGTTCCTGTCAGCGAAGATGTTGAAAAAATTATGTCTGCTTTAATTGAAAAGATTATTGTAAATGAAGCAATACAAAATAAGCACAGATAATATTCCACAGGATAGTACGGATGATGCTTATCTATCACCGGATGATCCTATACACGAATTAAAAATAGTTCAGTATCTCGCTGGGTTAAGCGGAGAGGCTAGACTAGCAGAGTATCGTGCGCATACACAAGCTATAAACCAAGGTAGCAATATCACAGTTACGGCCACTGAAAAGGCTCGCCTAATGAAGGAAAATGATATAAGACCCGGTACGCCTGAGTGGTTCAGATTGTGGTTTGCAAGGCAATTAATGACTGGTGAAAAGCCTATTAACTAAGGTTTAGTAATCTACTTCTAACAGATAAATAGATGTATGTTAAAAAACAAATATACTAAAATTTATCACAATATAATAACCCGTGCTAAAGAGAGAATATTAACAAATTATTGCGAAACCCATCATATTATACCTAAATCATTAGGTGGTTCTAATCTTAAAGAAAATCTAGTAGATTTAACAGCACGAGAACATTTTATCTGTCATTTATTATTAACAAAAATGTATTCAGGTAAAGAAAAAGATAAAATGGTACACGCTGCCTGGGCAATGACTACATTAGAAAATAAACACCAACAACGATATAAAATAAACTCTAAGAGTTACGAAATACTTAGGAAACAATATGCCAAAATACGGTCTGAACAAATGTCTGGAAAAACAGGAAGAAAACTTTCTGAAGAAACTAAGAAAAAAATATCAAAATCACATTTAGGAAAAAAAAGAAGTCCAATGAGCGAAGAATCAAAGAAAAAACTTTCTGAATCATTAAAGGGAAAAAATATAGGAAAGATACGGACATTAGAACAACGACTAGCCATGTCAAACAGATTGAAAGGCAAACCAGGTATATCCCATACAGAAGAAACTAAACAAAAACTTAGAGAAGCAAATTTAGGAAAAAAGAAAGGACCAGATAGCGAAGAGACTAAAAGGAAAAAATCTGAAGCGGCAAAAAACAGAATTAAATCGTTAGAACATATCGAAAATCATCGTAAATCCTTAATAGAATACTATAAAAGCAAAAAATTATCTTCTCTAGAAAATAATAAATAACATATCATGGATAAATTAGTTCAACTCACACGCATTGCTTTTAGCAGTACTTTTAGTTTTTATGTAAAGGCACACAGTTTTCATTGGAATGTTGAAGGTTCTGATTTTTTTGAATATCATAAATTATTCGAAGAAATTTACAATGAAGTATACGAATCTATAGATCCATTTGCTGAAAATGTTCGTAAATTAAATGCTTATATTCCTACAAGCTATCATAATTTAAGTATGTTAACTCGCATAGAAGATGAAAATCGTGTACCTACCAAAGACGAAATGATTACTGAATTAATACAAGATAGTGAACGTATTCATATTATTCTAAAGAAAACATACGATGCTGCCGAATCCTCAGGCGAACACGGTCTTAGTAATTTTTTAGCAGAACGTATGGATGCACATCGTAAACACGAATGGTTCTTACGTGCAAGTATCAAAGGACAATAATGCGAGCAAAAGAATTTATTGTTGAACATACAGGCGAGCCTCATCCTGAACACGATGCTGTGCATCAGGGATTTAGCAAGCAACGTGATCCAGGAGGATTTTATCCTACATACCATCAATATAGAACAGGTATGGCAATAGGAATGGCCGATGGTAGTAATAAACCGCTCGATATCGATCATGAAAGTTGGGTAGGTCCATATTGGACGTTCCATCCTTACACCGACGAAGAACATAAAATGGTCAAACAAGTTACTAAAGTAATACCCACAGAATTTCATCAAATTAGAGCAAGAACAAAAAGTGTTGAACCAGATGGTACACACAAAATTAGCCCTGTTAGTAATTGGATGAATAATAACAATAAATAATATATTATGCGAGCAAAAGAATTTATAGTCGAAGCAGACATACCTGCTAATCCAAACAAATTACCAAAAGATCATACTAGTAGTCTTAAGGGTGCATTATCTATGCCCGATATTAGTATAAACAAATCCAACGGAAATCCTTATGCGGCATATAGATTTGGTATTGCTATGGCAGGATCTCCTGATTATGATACAGAGGCTGCCGGTGCATTTGCTGGTGATCCTTTATTAACTACTTACACAGATCACGATTACAATATTATACAAAGCGCAGCCAAAATGGTCGGAGCTGGTAAAATTAAACATATTACAAATAATCGTAGCGAAGAACATGAAGATACAAATAAAATTAGCCCAGTTGCAAATTGGTTAGGTAAGGAAAAAAATAATGACTAATGAATTTAAAAAAATTGTACACGGTGATATTACTCGCTATGTTTTAGAATCTTCTAGCGGTGGCGGAACTAGCTCAGGAAGTGTAGCTAGTGTTAGTACAGCATTAAGTGGAGTTCAACGTCGTCCTAAAGATAGTATATTTGCACAAGAAGAACAGAAAAAAGAAGCACCTAAACCTCGTAACTTTGTGGCCAAGAATGCTAAAATGGGTGGAGCTGGTCAACACAAAGATAAAAAGAAAGAAATGAAACAAGGTGTTGAAAAACATAAAAAGCCATATATGGAAGAAGTAGATGATTTAAAATCACAGTTTATGGCTATGTTAAAAGACAAAGGAATCAAACACCGTGTACGCGGAACTCCAGATCAAGAACGTCAGCGTACAGCAGACATGATAGCAAATAGAAGTGCTAGTACATCGTCTGCTCCTGTAACACTAGCAACCAGCGGAGCATATCGTGATGGAGTTAGTGACGGTATGCGTGGTCATAGAAATCCTCGTGCTAGTTCTATCTATGGTCCAATGACTAATGATTACGATAGTGGGTATCACGCCGGAGCATTAAAAAGACAGCAAGGTGTGGCGGAAGATCAAATCAGTGAATTATCAGTTGGTCCAAAAATTAGAGCATACGCAGGTAGATCAGATTATGCCAATGATGCCGACCATTACGGCGACGATGACGAAACAGAAAAACAAAGTGCCAAGGCTGATAAGATCAGAGCCAACATTCAACGGAAACACGGTGATAAGGCAGCCCAACACGCTGACAGAGCCGCTACAAGTAAAATTGCTGGTAGATTCCATATGCAACCAATGAAAGAAGGCAACAGCGGTGAAGAATACAATGACGAAGTAGGAATGTCAACTAGCAATATTCATACTATCATTCGTAGTGCCAAAGAATTGATCAACATACTTGAGCCAATGGAAAATATGCCAGAATGGGCACAAGATAAACTTGCTCAGGTCAAAGGTATGTTGGTTAGTGTCAAAGACTACATCGAAAGCCAACACGAAGAAGGTAACATTTACCATACAGATGAAGATTGGGGAAAGAGCGGATATGACACATACGCAGGTGGAAATCACGGACGAGGTGTTATGGAAGATGCTTATATTGCTGAACTAGTTGCTAAACTAGCAGAAAAGATTCCTAGCAATGCTCCAGTAGATGTATGGATCAAAGATTTTGAAAAATCTAATGCTCCTCAATTCAAAGGTAAAACCAAAGAAAAGCGTCGTCAAATGGCAATTGCCGCAAGTTACGGTGCAAAAAATCCTAGTAAGAAAAAATGAAATTTTTAGAATTTATCAGTGACGATTATAAAATACACAATCGATCTCACTTAGATCGATATCTAGTTGAGCTTGGAAATTTAATTATTGCAGGCCAAAAGAAAGATCCAGAAAAATTTGGAATGGTAGCTGCCTGTGTTCTAGATCCAGACCATCGTGCTGTGGCAAGAACAAGTATGAAAGTCGGTGACAAATGGAGTCACGCTGAAAGAAATGCTATAGATGCCTATGAAAGTGAATACGGTGAGATTCCAGAAGGTAGCATTATACTAACAACGTTGAGTCCTTGCGATGGTCCAATGAGCGATCGCTATGAAGGAAGTTGTACTGATTATATCAACGAAAGTCCTGTAAAAAAAGTATATTGTGGATACACAGATCCTAGTCAACACAACGAAGATTTCGAATTTACAGTTGAAACAACAACAAATAGAGACATTCAAAGATTATGCAAAAAGTTTGCAGATACATTTTTGGGAGATGAACATCATCCTCTTGAAGATGCATCTGGAGTTATTGCTAGTAAGAGTCAGGCCAAAGATCCTAGATACTCAATGAGCCTTACCAAAGATGTTCGTCCAGGACAAATAGAGAAAAATCTTAAAGCATTTGATTTGGCAGAATTAAAACAACGTCTAGATCCAAAATGTTGGAAAGGCAAACATATAGGTACACCTAAGACCAAAATCAAAGGTGGCGTCCGTGTAAATAACTGTGTTCCAAATAAATGAGATAATCGGTTAAAATATACTTGACCACATCTCCTTGTATAGCGTATACTTGCTTACAAGGAGATTTTTTATGAGCAAAGCATTTGGTGCACCAGAACAGGCCAAGATTAAACAAATTGTTGCAGAGGGCTGTACAGTTATGCAGGAAATTCAAGACCTTACAGAAGGATTAAATGAAACAATTAAAGCAGTAGCAGAAGAATTAGAAGTTAAACCATCTGTTATTAAAAAAGCAATTCGTATTGCACAAAAAGATACGTGGGACCAGGTTTTCCGTGAGTTTGATGATCTTGAAACCATTGTTGATATTAGTGGACACGCAAACAGACGTGAAGATTAATGAACGATATATTATACGGAATCTTTAGTTGGATTCGAGAAGACTACAAAAGTAGCCGAATACGATTTTGTCTCGAAGTCATTGCGTGGGCTATTAGTGTCGGGTGTAGTCTCACAATGGCCATTACTGTACCTAATCCGCCCTTGCTTACAATGTATCCTATTTGGATTACAGGTTGCCTTATATATGCCGGGTGCGCTTTTAGTCGACGCTCATTCGGTATGCTGGCCAATTACTTCTTGCTAGTGGCTATAGATTCAGTAGGGCTAGCAAGAATGCTAATAAATAATAATGCGTAAGGCAAGATCAGCCACAAGTGATCACCTAAGAAGGTTGCCGGCCATAAGCGGTAGGAGAATAAAAATATGTCATATGTAGATGCCAAGTGGGATCGAGAAAAAGACATCATACAGGTTGTCGAGCGAGATCCAAAACAAGGGCGTGTTTATCACACGTATCCAGCAAAATATCTTTTTTATTATCCTGATCCAAAGGGTAAATTCCGTAGCATACACGGAGAGAGTCTTAGCAAAGTAGCTAGTAAGACTTGGAAAGAACACACCAAAGAACAAAGAATACACAGTGGTCACAGACTATTTGAAAGTGATATTAATCCTGTGTTCCGTTGCTTAGAAGAAAACTACCTGGGCAAAGATGCTCCCAAACTAAACGTAGCATTTTTTGATATTGAGGTGGACTTTGATCCAGAGCGTGGGTATGCGTCACCAGATGATGCGTTTATGCCAATTACTGCGATTGCTGTTCACCTACAATGGATGGATACCTTAATCTGTTTAGCTATTCCTCCCAAAGGTTTAAAAATAGAGGATGCCGAGGAGTTAGTCAAAGAATTTCCAAACACAATGTTGTTTAAGAATGAATCAGAAATGTTAGATACATTCTTAACACTAATCGAGGATGCTGATATATTGAGCGGCTGGAACTCGGAAGGCTTTGATATTCCATATACAGTAAATAGAGTTACAAAGGTATTAAGCAAAGAAGACACACGTAGGTTTTGTTTGTGGGATCAACTACCTAAGAAACGGGAGTATGAAAAATATGGAAAAACGGCTGTTACTTATGACTTGGTTGGTCGTGTTCATCTGGACAGTCTCGAGCTGTACCGCAAATATACTTATGAAGAGCGCCACACATATAGACTGGATGCTATCGGAGAAATGGAGGTAGGCGAGTCTAAAACAGTGTATGAAGGTACCCTTGATCAACTTTACAACAACGACTTTAAAAAGTTCATTGAATATAACAGACAAGACTGTGCACTATTAAACAAATTAGATAAGAAACTTAAATTTTTAGATCTTGCCAATAGTATTGCTCACGAGAATACTGTGTTGCTACAAACAACAATGGGTGCTGTTGCTGTTACAGAACAGGCCATTGTAAATGAAGCGCACCATAGAGGAATGATTGTTCCTAGTAGGCCTCATAGAGACGAAGATGCCAACAATCAGGCCGCGGGTGCGTATGTTGCGTATCCTAAAAAAGGTATCCACGAATGGATTGGTAGTATGGACTTGAACAGTTTGTATCCATCAGTGATTCGTGCGTTGAATATGGGACCAGAAACTATTATTGGTCAATTGCGTCAAGATTATACAAAAGAAGAAATTGAAGCAAAGATGGCAAAAGGATCTTCATTTGCCGCAGCCTGGGAAGGTAAATTTGGAAGCAATGAGTATGAATATGTAATGAGCAAAGATCGTGCTCACGATATTATCATCGATTGGGAAAATGGCGAAACAGATATTATGAGCGGTGCTCAAATATATGAACTCATTTACGAAAGTAATAATCCGTGGATGCTTAGTGCTAATGGAACTATCTTTACACACGAACGCGAAGGTATTATTCCTGGACTACTAAAACGCTGGTATGCTGAACGTAAAGAAATGCAGGCTAAACTAAAAGATGCAATTAAAGCGGAGAATAAAATTGAAGAAGAATACTGGGACAAACGACAGCTCGTTAAAAAAATCAATCTTAATAGTCTTTATGGTGCTATTCTTAACGCTGGGTGCCGCTTTTTTGATAATCGTATCGGACAGTCAACTACACTTACCGGAAGAAGCATTGCTCGCCATATGGCGGGGAAAATAAATGAAGTTATTACTGGTGAATACAATCACATAGGTCGTAGCATTATATACGGCGATACTGATTCAGCATATTTTAGTGCATATAGTACGTTAAGATCAGAGATAGAAAATAAAGAAATACATTGGGATAAAGATACTGTTATTCAATTGTATGATACTATTTCTGCAGAAGTTAATAGTACATTTCCAGATTTTATGCAAGAAGCATTTCATTGTCCTAAATCGCGTGGTGAAGTGATTAAGGCAGGTCGTGAAATTGTTGCTATCAAAGGCTTGTTCATTACCAAGAAGCGTTATGCTGTATTGTATTATGACAAGGAAGGCAAGCGTCAAGACGTAGATGGGAAACCGGGTAAGATCAAAGCTATGGGTCTAGATTTAAAACGTAGTGATACTCCTGAATTTATGCAAAAGTTCTTAGAAGAAATTCTTACCAAGGTACTTAATGGTGCCGGTGAAGAAGAAATTTTAGATCGTATTGGTGAATTTAGAACTGAGTTTAAAGCAAGACCTGGCTGGGAAAAAGGTAGTCCGAAACGTGCTAACAATATTACAGACTATCAGGCCAAAGAAGTTAAACAAGGTAAAGCCAATATGCCAGGACACGTTCGAGCCAGTATTAACTGGAATACGTTGAAACGTATGAATGGTGACAAATACAGTCAACAGATTGTAGATGGTATGAAAGTAATTGTTTGTAAAATGAAAGAGAATCCTCTTGGATTTACAAGTGTAGCATACCCAGTTGACGAATTACGTTTACCTAAATGGTTCCAAGAACTTCCGTTTGATCACGCAGAAATGGAAGCAACAATCATCAACAACAAATTAGAAAATCTAATTGGTGTTCTTGAGTGGGATTTAAATTCCACAACCCAAACCAACACATTTAGTTCATTATTCTCATTTGAATAAAATTGTTGTTGACTTATTCCACAAATCTAAATAAACTAAACAAAAGGAAATTATTATGAAAGATATTCTACAAGACATCGTCTCACACACAAATAAACTGGGCTTCTTAAACATTGTTAAAGTAACCGGCACAGAAGATAAAACATTGATTGACTCTATGGCAGACGACCGTAGTGTTATTATGTATGCAGAAACTGCTGATCCATATCCCGAAATGATCGGTACATATGGTATGCCACAACTTGAAAAACTTCGTTATCTTTTAGATGGTAAAGAGTATCAAGATGATGCTAAGATAGAAGTAGTCACTGCTAATCGTAACGGTGAAATATTGCCAGTTGGTATTCACTTTGAAAATAAAGACGGCGATTTTAAAAATGATTACCGTTTTATGAATCAGGCTATTATTGAAGAAAAATTAAAAACCGTTAAATTCCGCGGAGCCAAATGGGATGTTGAAGTTACCCCAGCATTAAATGCTGTTCAACGTTTTAGTTTCCAAGCAGGTGCTAACACAGAGCATACAACATTCTTAGCAAAGACTGATGGCGATCAACTAAAGTTCACATTCGGAGATGTTAGCTCACACGGTGGAGAATTTGTATTTGCGACAGGAGTTACCGGAAAATTATCTAAAGGTTGGACATATCCAGTTAGTGCTGTATTAAGTATTCTTAAAGCCGCAGATGTAAACAATACAACAATGAGTTTTAGTGATACAGGTGCTTTACAAATTACTTTAGATTCTGGTTTAGCAGTTTACAAATATATTGTTCCAGCACAGGCATAAAATGATCAAAAGTCTTTATCCTAATGATTCGTGGATATCAATGACTGGCAATACTCCTTCTTTTATCTATATAGATAGTAACAAGGTTCAACAAGGTATTGCTGGTCAGGTTAGATATAATGGTATGGATTTTCAAGTTAATGATGGTAACACGTGGCAGAGTATACCATCAGGCTATGCAAGTATATCAATGTCGCAACAAGCCCAAGATTCCTTCCAATGGGTCATTAAAAAAATGGCTGACGAACAAGAAGCCCAAGAATTGGCTAAAGATCATCCTGCTGTACAAATTGCTTTGAACAATTTAGAAAAGGCAAAACAACAATTAAATGCTACAATATTATTAAGTAAAGAATATGACAAATCCACCAGTTAATTTATCGCCATTACAAAAAGACTATGCTGTGTATCTTCCAGCCATCTCAAGTTTTTACAGCACGTATGTTGCTAAACAAAGATTAGGAGAGTTTGTTCCAAAAGATCGTATTCCTAAAGGATTTGATCGTGGCATCGAAGGTATGAACTTTTTAAATCCCGAACAAGGATATTTTTATTATAATCACGCATTGTATTCAGCCGGTCACGCACAATTAGATATAGAAAAAAGTCTTGTACAGGAAAGTATGATACATAGCCGAGATCATAATAATACAATGATACTTGGTGATTCAGGAGGATACCAAATTGGTAAAGGTATTCTTAAATTTGATTGGTTAGACTTTGAAGGAAAAGCCGCTAATAAGGTTCGCACCGATATTATTAATTGGTTAGAACTAACTGCTGATTGGTCAATGACTCTTGACGTTCCAACCTGGGCTTGTAGTAAAATTAATAGTCCAAGAACAGGTCTAAAGACACCCGAAGAATGTTTAGAAAAAACAAGATATAATAATGAATATTTTCTAAAAAATCGACTTGGTAAAACCAAATGGTTAAACGTACTACAAGGTAGCGACTGGCTCAGTGCACAGGATTGGTACGAAGGTGTTAAAGAATTTAACGACACAAAAATATACGGTGACCAGGCGTTCGAAGGGTGGGCATTTGGTGGTGTTAATATGAGTAAGATGGATATTACTCTTAAACGTTTAATGATTATGCGTGAAGAAGGATTAATCAAAGAAAAGAGTTGGATACATTTTTTGGGCACAGCCCAATTAGACTGGGCTTGTTATCTAACTTCAATTCAACGACAACTAAGGAAACATATCAATGAAGAAATTACCATATCTTTTGACTGCGCCTCACCGTTTGTCGCAACAGCACACGGACTTACATACACAAACGCAAGTCATACCTCCAAAAAGTTCAGTGTTGTTATGGAAAAAGCCCCAGACAACAAAGCATTGTCAGGAAGCGATATCCCATTCCCCTTTGAATCAGAAATTGGTCGCAGATTGACAATGGGAGATATCTGTTGGTATGCTCCAGGTATGCTAAACAAAATCGGAAAAGAAGGCAAAACTAGTTGGGATAGTTTCAGTTACGCACTATATATGGGGCATAATGTATATCAACACATTGTCGCTGTACAACGTGCCAATCAACTAATGGATATCGAGAGAGCTAAACATAAACCAGACTGGCGTTCTTGGAAAAAACTCAATGCCAAAAATATTAACAGCGATCAATACAGTGAATTCATTCCAAGAAATATTTTATATTTTGATCGATTTGTTGAAGAGTTGTTTAATACCAAAACATTAGACGAAGCAATGGAAATGTTAGATAATCCAACTGCTAAAGCATTCCTAATTAGTTTGGCTGGTGCTCGAAATACTTCAAATGGACAAAATGATAATATGTTTGGAAATTTATTTGATGTTGAAGAAATTACCAATGTAGACGAAGTTGACGTAAGTAATCCTAACGATGAAATGTTACTAAAAATGGAACATGATATATTGACAGGTGAAGTTGAATAAAGTATACTAAACTATGAAAAGAAATTACACAACTGGGGAGCATACAGAAGTTACTTATTTTTATGGTAACGAGGTTGAACATACTCCTGCATTTGGCAAATATACTATGTTTGTCGTAGGGGTGCAAGACACATCTGAAATTGCCAAACGTTTAACTCATGGTCAGGCGCCAGTTGAACATATTTTTTTCGGCGCCAATATGAGTTTCAATCCTACTAAAGGTGATTACGAAGAGTGGGCACGTTGGGAAAATATGATCAAGTTCTTTTTGGATAAAGATTACCTGTGTAGTTTAGACATTCCAATATTGTGTGTTGAAGAAATTCACGATGGCAGTTTAAATGAGTACAATAACTTTATTCCACAAATTAGTGTTAAACTTCCATATATCAAATTATGGAACTATAACACGATGCTCAAAATTGACGACAAAGATTTTGATGCTACAAACCCTGGTGTGTGGACGCATAGTCTACACGATTTAAAAGATCGTAATAAGTTTACTCCCTGGAGTGCTTATTCTAAAGATGAGATTAGCAAATGAACGAATTTACAGTTAAAGACGATATTGGCTTTAGACTTCGTGTTAAAAGTTGGAAATGTTCAAATCCAGATACATTAAATGCTATTGAATTTATTCAAGAAATAAAAGATATAGATGGCAATGTTGAAACAAGTTCAACATATCAGTTTTTTATGACAGACGATGAAATTACAACATTGGCACAAGGACTAACACAATGAGTGATAAAGAAAAGAATATGATTTGGGTTACCTTTCGCAAGGAAGGTATTCATATGTATCCTGCGGCAGCCACAGATCTTGCTCTAGCAACAGGTAACGAATACGATGTTAGTTTCCTAGGTACTCCACATCGTCACATATTCCATTTTAAAATTTATATCGAAGTCTTCCACGATGACCGAGATATTGAATTTATTCAGTTTAAGCGTTGGCTCGAGAAGTGTTACAATGATGGCACATTAGAGCTTAACCACAAATCCTGCGAAATGATTAGCCGTGATCTTCACGCAACCATTGTCGCAAGATATCCAGGTCGCGAGATCTGGGTAGACGTTAGTGAAGACGGCGAGAACGGCTGTTTCATTAAATTCCCTTCATCATTACATTATAATATCTAAAGGATAAAAATCAGATGGCAAATATTCCAGTCTACGTTCAGAAAACTCTTCGTTTAAAACCCGAAGTAAACAAAATTTTTAATGACCTCGATGCTTGGTTAGATCACTGTAGATTTAACCTACTTCCTTACAATCCGTCTGATCTATATAGATCATTAGAGTATAAAAATTTCCAGCGTACACAAGAGTACTTAGAACGCAAAGCACGTAGAGAAAGAGAAGGCCGCCCGGAGCCAACTGAAGCTCGTAGTGATAGGAACTATCGTAGATGAAAAAATTATATTATATGGGGTTAGAGCCATATAAGGCTCGTTATACTCTACAACTACAAGACTGGAATGAAACTGTCTTTAAGCGTAGAGGTATCAATTATGAATTGGTAACAGGTGAAACACTAAGTAACGATCAGGCTATTGTCACAGGACAAGTATTAGATGCACACGGTCGTACATATTTTGGCATGAGTCAATTAATGAATCTTGTTGCCAAAATGAAGGCCGGTGAAGTTACTAACGAAGATGTTGTTTACTTCGAAGATATGTTTCAACCAGGGATTGAATCATTGCCATATATCTTAAAACAGGTACCTGTAGAATTACGTCCTCGGATATATGTTCGTTGCCTTGCTCAAAGCATTGATCCAGACGACTTTGTACACGTATGGGGTATGAGTGAGTTTATGGGGCACTATGAAAAGATGGTAGATTCATTTGTAGATGGGGTATTGGCAAGTAACGAAGAAATGGTAATGCATATGAAAATTGCAGGTTGGAAAAGTCCAATCTATAATATCAGTGGATTGGCATTTGGCAAAGACGAAGTGCGTGATCGTGTTGTAGGAGATTTAATTCCGTTTAATGAACGTGCATTTCGCGTTGGATTTGCGGCACGATGGGATCAAGAAAAGCAACCAGACTTTTTTATGGACTTAGCAGAACGTGTTAAAGCAAAGAATCCGTTAATTGAGTTTGCTGTATTTTCAGGTAGTAAACTAAAATCAAACAATGATAGTTATATGGCACGTACTAGAGATCTTCAAGAACATGGCATTTTAACTATCTACGAAGATTTGGAAAAAAATGATTACTACAATCTTCTTAACAATACTCGCGTGTTGTTTAATTGCGCACTACAAGACTGGGTCAGTAATACAGTATCGGAAGCAGATACTTTGGGCTGTAATGTTCTCTACCCTGCTTATAGAAGTTTTCCTGAAACTTTTGCCAATGATCATACAAGACTTTACGTTCCTTGGTCAATAGACAATGCCGAAGAAAAGCTAGATATATTATTACATACTCCTAGTCCTAATATGGGTAAAATTAGTAATTGGACAGATGGAACTATTGATCGTATATGTGATATATTAGAAGGCAAAGGCGAACAGTGGTTGCGTATGAGCACAGACTATAGAAAATATACAAGTGAATCAAAATACTAAAACTGTTATTGTTACCGGTGTATTAGGTTTTATCGGTAGTCACACCGCTAAAACTTTTAAAGAAGCCGGATATAATGTAATTGGCATTGATCGGGAATGGACAATGAACGAAGGTGCCAATTACGTTGATCAATTACTTATTGCAGATTTTGTTAATATTGTATCTGTTATTGTAAGTAATAACAATGTCGATGCGATTATACATATAGCAGGTACAAGTCTAGTAGGGCCAAGTATATTAAATCCCGGCGAATACTATAATAACAACTCTTTTAAAACAAACAGTATGCTAGAACAACTTTCTAAAATAAATTGGAAAGGTAGTATTGTTTTTAGTAGTAGTGCGGCAGTATACGGAAATAACGATTCGGTATCTTCTTGGAATGAAGACTATCCAAAAGATCCTGTTAGTCCATATGGTCGAAGTAAATTAATGTGTGAACATATTATCGAAGATCATTGCCGTGCTCACGGATTTAAAGGAATAGCATTAAGGTATTTTAATGCTAGCGGATGTGACCAAAATGGTAAATTAGGGTGTGTAAAAAACGACACTCATCTTATACCTAAAATTATCCAAAGTGTTTTAGAAAATTCTAGATTTACACTAAATGGAAAAGATTTCCAAACTCCAGATGGGACTTGTATACGAGATTACATACACGTTTCGGATATAGCCAATGCACATTTAATGGCTGTTGAATTTTTGGAAACACTTGACAATCATACCTTTCAAGCGTATAATATAGGTACAGGGGCAGGATTTAGCAATCTTGAAATTGTAAAAATGGTAGAACAGGTTATCCAAAAAGACATACAAATTGTATATGGTCCAATTAGAGCCGGTGATCCAAATCAATTAATTGCTAATCCTAATCTTTTTATTAACAACACTAAGTGGGAACCAAAATACAGTAGTTTAAAAACTATTGTCGAAACCACTTACAATTGGATGAAAGGTCTATATGAAACTTCGAGTATTAATAGCTAGTTTAGCAGTAATTTGGTCTACAGCACATTCACAAAGTGTATCTACTGCTATTTGGGACACAACCGAATATAACCGAAGTCGTACACTGAATGTTATCAATGCAGATATTGCATATTCTAGAGGATATACCGGTAAAGGCAGTATTATTGCTATTTTAGATTCCGGTATTGACACTAAAAATGTAGATTTCCAAAATGGTAAAATTCTTAAAACACAAGATTTTACAAGTAGCGGATCTATTGCAGATACCATAGGACACGGTACTCACGTTGCAGGTATCGCAGCCGCGGCAGATAATGGATTAGGAATAGAAGGTGTTGCATTTAATGCCAGTTTGCTAATTGGTAAAATTACAACAACAGGAATTGTATTATCAACAACAATGTTACAAGGTGTACAATGGGCCAGTGCAAATAATGCAGATGTTATTAATTTGTCAAGTAATTTCACACTAAGTCAACAGGCATTGCAGGCCAAATTAATTTCACCTGGAGTTTATAGTACTGTTTATACAAACACAGGCACATTACCTGGAAGTGTTAATGCTAGTCAATGGGCCTCTGCTCTAGGAACAAATACTGTTCTTGTTGTGGCCGCAGGCAATGATTCAACTGCGTGGAATGGCGGTATTACGCAAATTGCAACTGCCACTGATTCTACAGGTAAATTAATTCTCGGAGGACGAGTTATCATTGCTGGTAACTGGAATGAACAGACTAACACAGGATTAGGGCCATCAAGTAATGGTGCCGCAACATTGTGTCAAACTGTAGTCGGCGGTGTTTGCAAAGACAAATATCAGGCCTGGCAATTTTACTTGTTGGCACCAGGAACAAGCATTACATCAACTGTTCCTACTTCAATTAATAGTACAGGATTAGCCAGTATGACTGGTACATCAATGGCAGCTCCTGTGATCAGTGGTGCTGTAGCAATCATTCATCAAGAATGGCCACAAATGACAGGGTCTAATATTGCATCATTGCTGTTATTAACTGCCAATAAAAATATACCGAATTATAATCAATACGTAGATGGACAAGGATTGCTAGATTTAGATAAAGCTACTCGTCCTGTTGGAACATTGGGTATTCCTACAACAGGAAGACTTATTGGACCTTCTGTTACTAGCATTCAACCAATTTTATTAACTGGTGGTAGTGCCAGTACAGCCAAAGTTAGTTCTTTAATGGTAGTTGATAGTTTTCAAAGAGACTTCTATGTAAACAGTAAATCAATGACTGGTTATCAGGTGCCTCATACAGAATTTAATGTTAAGCAGGCTGCAATGCCATATGCAACCGGTAATACATATGCGTTGTTTAACAATTATACAGATTATATAACTGTTAAAACAGGCGAATCAACAATGACAATGTATGTTGAAAATAATCCTGTAATGCCAAAAAATAGTCCTGTCATGGTTGAATTTAGCAAAGTTAAGAAAACAGACTTTGCTGACTTTAAATTTAATTGGGGTGTGTTGGCAGAAAATAATTCTTGGTTAGGCAATAGTGTGAGTAGTTTTATCAATGTCAATAGTACCAATAATGCTAGTGTTACACAATTTATGGGTGCAGGTGTCGAACATAATTTAGATGCTAAACATAAGGTTTACGGTAATTTTATGAATGGTGTTACACTGACCAAAGCCGCTAGTGATAATATAAGTAACATCGGTCCGGTGTTTAGTTATTCTTGGTCACTAGGTATTGAACAAAAATTATCTGAACAAAGTTCTATTGGAGTAATGACTTATCAACCAGTAAGTGTATATTATGCAAAAGCAAATATTACTGCGCCTGTAGGATTAGATAGTAACTTCAATGTTATCCAAAATAGTACAGCCAACTTATCTGCTGATGTACACGAACGCAGAACAGGATTGTATTTCAAAATGAATGATAAAAAATCTGTAAATTTAATTGGTTTCTTAGAATATAGAAACAATTATCAAGGTGTTGAAGGTGCATCAGATACAGTAGTTGGCGCAGTTTTAACAAAACGTTTTTAAACATAAAGGAAATAAAATGACATACCTAAATAAACTCTCTAAAGTAAACGAATCATTTACTATTAATCGTTATGATAATGGATTTATGATTGAAGTAAGTGGTCGCGATGATGAAAATGATTGGAAGACTGCTAAGATTATGTGTAGCACACGTGAAGAACTATTTGAAGTTATTAACGAAGCACTTGATATGGAAAAGGATGATTAATCATGTCAATTTGGACCGTTAGCACATATTATAAAAAATCTTGTCAAGAAGTTGAAACATATCATCAGCGGGGGAAAGATGGTAAGGTTACAGTCACTAACGGTTTCCGTTATGGTGAGTGGACTGTAGAAACAACAGATAACAATCCTCCAGAATTTGAATTTGTAGAAGTTCCCGGCGGCGATGGTAAGAAAGATAGCATCAATATGTTAGACTGTGAAGTTAACAATATTGAAAATTGCGAGCTTGTTGAAATGTTCGATGGCGGGTGTTGGTATGATGTTGAAATCGAAGGACTCGACGATAATGCCGAAGAAGAAATCCGCGAATTTCTTGATGAAAATAGTCCTTATGAATTGGAAGAACGTGAAGAAGATTCTTGGTATCAAGGTGACACTGAATGGTGGATTTGGGGGCCAATCGAAATTAAAAATGAAGACGGTGAAACTGTACGTATTATCTGTGCAGATGATGATGGTAATGTTGTGGATTTTAAAGATGAATAAATTACCAACTATAGGATCTAAATGGTCCTCTATTGACGGAAAATTATTTCTTGTTGATAATGTTGAAAAAATTGGTAAACATACTTGGGTATATTATACCAATAAAGATAGCAATCAAAAATACAGTTGTTATGTAAATGCATTTTTACAAAGATTTAGCGAGATTATAAATGGATGCAATATTCACAGGCCCAGATCATATTGAAGATAGTTCTGCTCCTTGGACAGACATTGAGCGGGATGATTTTCATGTAATTGTATATAGAGACAAATATCCTTGTACACCCGGTCATTTATTATTTGTTCCTAAATATAATAACACGTCTATCCTCAATGAAGCGTTCAGCGACGCATTTAGATATGGAAACACCAAAGTTAAAAACGGTGAATGGGACGGTTTTAACATTGGATTTAATTATGGCGAAGCCGCAGGACAAACTGTAAACTGGCCACACATTCATCTTATTCCTCGTAGAAAAGGTGATGTCGAAGATCCAATCGGTGGTGTTCGTAATACAATTCCAGGTAAAGGTAATTATAAAAGTTCAACATATAAACAAGATTAAATCTGTTGACTTGTTAAAAAAATATGTTTATAATAAACTCATTGAAAGGATACAAATGTCAAAGATTAAGATAGCGGAACTTTTCTACTCTATACAGGGCGAGGGTAGATATATGGGAGTACCTAGCGTGTTCCTTAGAACTTTTGGCTGCAATTTTTCTTGCAGGGGCTTTGGTATGCCACGTGGCGAACTCAGTACTGAAGCTGACGACATTGCACAAGTGGTATATCACTACAATAATTATAAAGAATTGCCTCTTGTATCTACAGGGTGCGATAGCTATGCTTCTTGGGATCCTAGGTTTAAGCATCTTTCTCCTTTATTGTCTGTTGATAGCATTGCCTCTTCGATTGTGGATATACTTCCTTACAAAGAATGGCAAGACGAACATCTCGTAATTACAGGGGGCGAACCATTGTTAGGTTGGCAACGTAGTTATGCTGAATTATTAGATCATCCTAAAATGCAAAGTCTTAAAGAACTTACATTTGAAACAAATGGCACTCAAAAACTAACTCCAGAGTTTAAAGAATATCTAAGTCGTTGGAGTAACTTTAGAGAAATCACATTTAGTGTAAGTGCTAAATTACCTTGCAGTGGTGAGAGTTGGGATGATGCTATTAAGCCTGAAGTAGTTTGCGAATATGAAGAAGTTGGAACTGCCTATCTTAAGTTTGTAGTAGCAACAGAACAAGATATCGCAGATGCAGAATGTGCAGTTGGTGCATATCGTGCGGCAGGATTTAAAGGACACGTTTATCTAATGCCAGTAGGCGGTGTGGAAAATGTTTACACATTAAACGCAAAGAATGTGGCACTAGCGGCAATGAAACGTGGATGGCGTTACAGTGATCGACTACAGGTACCACTGTTCAAGAATGAGTGGGGTACATAATGAAAAATATTATTAAAAAATTATTCGGTATTGATAAAATTGAAGCCGAAAAAGAACAAGCAAAAGCCGAGGCAGAATTGTTTATTAAAACTGCCGAAGAAGCCAAAGAAGCCGCTAGACTTGCTGGGTTAAGTCCAAAAGAAATTGCTACTGAGCGGAAAGAGCCCTGGGTAGCTGTTTTGGATACACACGTCAACAAGGATAATATTCGTAACGGATTTTTTGAACTTGACTGGAATGACTATTTTGTGTTACAATTACGTAGTAACGGATACGTTGGAGAAACAGATGAAGAAATTGTGGACCAATGGTTTTCCGAACTATGCCGAAATGTTGGTGCCGAAGAAGGCGTTGATATGAGTCGTAGAGGTGCCGGTTACGTTAACCGTGCGTTGCGTGAAGATGGAAGAACGGAAGTTAGTTAATGTCAAAAACATATATACTGGTAGATACAGCAAATACATTTTTTAGAGCCCGACACGTTATTAGAGGAGATCTTAATGATAAAGTCGGAATGAGTATCCATACAGTATTAGGCAGTGTCCGAAAAGCGTGGAAAGACTTTAAAGGTGACCACGTTGTCTTTTGTTTAGAGGGACGTAGCTGGCGTAAGGATTACTATGCTCCTTACAAACGTCAACGTACAGATGCTCGTGCCGCGGCAAGTCCTCGTGAGCAAGAAGAAGATCGTGTATTTTGGGAAACCTTTGATCAGTTCAAAGATTTCATTACCAATAAAACTAATTGTACGGTACTTCAGCATCAGCAGTTAGAAGCAGACGATTTGATTGCTGGATGGATACAAAGTCATCCCAACGATAATCACGTGATAATTTCGACAGACGGAGACTTTGCACAACTTATTGCACCAAACGTTCGACAATATAATGGTGTGATGCAAATTACAACTACACACGAGGGGTACTTTGATGAAAAAGGTAAACGTGTCATTGATAAGAAAACTAAACAAGAAAAGCCCGCGCCGGATCCGGCCTGGTTGCTATTTGAGAAGTGTATGCGTGGAGACACCTCCGACAATATCTTTAGTGCTTATCCAGGAGTACGTGAGAAAGGGACAAAAAATAAAGTTGGTCTCCGTGAAGCGTATGCTGACAGGGCGTCTAAAGGATATTCGTGGAACAATCTCATGCTCCAAAAGTGGGTAGACCACGAAGGAGTAGAGCATCGTGTGCTAGATGATTATATGAGAAATGTTAATTTGTGTGATCTAACAGCACAACCAAACGATATTAAATTATTAATCAAAGATACCGTACAATCTGCGATCACAGCAGAAAAAAATGTTCCGCAAGTTGGTATTAGATTATTAAAATTTTGTGCAGAATACGATCTACAAAAAGTAAGTGAGCAGGTTCAAAGTTATGCAGAACCATTAAACGCAAGGTATATATGATGATAGCAAATGCAAAAGTATTGATTCCGAATAAAGAATGGTTGGTAAAAGATGGTCCTAAAAAAATTGGATCTATTGCTAAATCTAAAAAAGGTTATGTTTTTTTAAAAAATGGACAAACTGTGCCTTTCAAAGATTTAACAGAAATTAATACTCAATTTGGTATCGATGTAGTTGAAGAAAAATATAAAAAAGAAAATAGCGAAACCAATGGGCATTCTGTATACGATTATCCTTGCCGTACTCATCCTTACGAACCCGTATATGATGTTCGTAGGAAATTACCATTATTTGCCAAAAGTGCAAAAAGTAAAAGTCAATATTGTGCAGGATATTATGTTATAAAATTTAAAAAAGGATGGCTTAAAAGTTTCTGTCCAAAATTAATTACATTAGAACGTAATCCATTTCAAGGACCATTCCGCACAGCACAGGAAATGAAAAAAGTATTAAACCAGTTAAATAAAGAATGAAGAACCTTAACACCATTCCAATTGAAGATTTTTTAGATCGTACTCGTGTTGCCATTAAGAGTAATCAAAAAACTGTAACTTTGACTATTAAAGAAGCCACAGATCTTCAAAATAGTTTAAGTGTTGTTATGACCAGATTAGCTGGTGATTTAGATCAAATTGTTTCAACTACAGCATCAGCTGATCCTATATCTATCAAAATGGACGGTGGAAGTTTTTAGGTGATTTTGTGATAAATATATATGTACTTTACGGAGATATATAATGAGTCGCCCAAAACCAAAAGTTTTGTTAGAAATAACCAATAAAAAAACTTATAAAACAGAGCAGGTCTTAGACGCAGAGGCTATTTGGGCAGTATTCTATCAAGATAAACCAATTAATCTTAAAACATCTAGTATGGTCGCACACCATATAGGTCCAAAGTACAAGAAAATTTCATTCTCCAATTCTGGTCACGCATTTAATCTAGCTGAAAAATTAAACAAATTGTTTAATACCACAGACTTCAATGTATATAAACTTACAGTTGGAGAAAAATTAACCGATGAATCTCAAATCTAAACTAACCAAGTATATTGCAGAAACACTTGGATTAAAAACGGACGAGAAATCTCTTAGAAAATTACAATCAATATTGTTTCTTAGTACAAGAAACAAATCAAAAGGCGGACTTCGTCTTAGTGATCAAGGGTTTGATACTCTTCAAAAAGCCGATCTTAAATTTTACAAAATTAAATTAGACGAACCAGTTGTTTATAACAACCAATTAATTATTTGGTTAGATCATTTTATTGATTGTCCTTGGTATATTACCAACAAAGACATCTATGTTTTTGGAGAAAAAATGGCAGTTCAACTAGTGTTGTTTTCAGGCAACATTGTAAAATTTACAATAGCCAAAGACAAAAGTACCAAAACTGCTTGACGCTGACTGTTTTATAGTGTACAATATATACATATTGATGCATACAGTATTCAATATTTTTTAAACACTTTAAGAAAGATTGTTATGGCAGAGCAAATTTCCGCAAATCGTACAGTTACACCAAATGAAGCTAAACGTAGTCTTCGTAAATGTATTAAAATTAAACGCCCTGTGTTTATGTGGGGTCCTCCCGGTATTGGTAAATCCGATATTGTTAAACAAATCGGAGACGAACAAGATAGAGAAGTTATCGATGTTCGTTTAAGTTTGTGGGAACCTACTGACATTAAAGGTATTCCTTATTACAACAGTACACTCAATACAATGACCTGGGCTCCTCCCGCAGAGTTGCCTACAGATCCAGAGTCTACTGCTATTCTGTTTTTAGATGAGTTGAACTCTGCGGCTCCTTCTACACAGGCGGCGGCATATCAATTGATTTTGAACCGTCGTGTTGGTACTTACATTTTGCCAGAAGGTGTTAGTATTGTTGCCGCAGGTAACAGAGAAACTGACAAGGCTGTTACTTATAGAATGCCTGCTCCGTTGGCAAATCGTTTTGTTCACTTAGAACTTAAATCAGATTTTGAAGATTGGCAAGAATGGGCTGTTAACAACAAAATTCACGAACAGGTTGTCGGTTATGTAGGCTTTGCTAAAAATGATTTGTATGACTTTGATCCCCGTGGTGCAAGTCGTTCTTTTGCTACACCCCGTAGCTGGTCTTTTGTATCAGAATTACTCAAAGATGACGATTTAGACGAAGGCACATTAACTGATTTGGTTTCAGGTGCAATTGGCGAAGGGCTTGCTGTTAAATTTATGGCACATCGTAAGGTTGCTAAACAGATGCCTAAGCCAGAAGATATTTTGTCAGGCAAAATTAAAAACTCTAGCATCAAAGAAATTAGTGCTATGTATTCTTTGACTGTATCTTTGTGCTACGAACTTCAAACAGCACACCAAAAGAAAGTCAAAGATTGGGATGCAATGGCAGATAACTTCTTCGGATTTATGATGGATAATTTTCCAACTGAATTGGTTGTGATGGGGGCAAAAGTTGCGCTCACAAATTATCAATTGCCGTTTGATGCGTCTAAGTTGAAGAACTTTGATCGCTTCCACGAGAAGTACGGCAAGTTCATTATCCAGGCAATGGAATAAAAAAAGGACCCTAGGGTCCTTTTTTAATATCTTAATTTTTTATCTTTATATGAACTTATTTTATACAAATAAAATAATTTGAATAAAAATCACTTGCGTTTTCAACAATTTTCCTGTATAATAACTATATATTGTTAACAAAGGAGCAAAAATATGTCGTCAGCTAAAAGTACAACAGCAACCAAAGTTTCCAAAATTGAAAAACGAGAATTTACCACCGCAGAAAAAAACAAAATTGTAGAAAAACTTGTTACTGCTCGTATTGGATTGTTGTTACGTCATCCATTTTTTGGTAATTTAGCCACTCGTTTGAAACTTGTAGATGCTACAGATTGGCTCAGTACATTGGCCACAGATGGAAGAAACTTTTATTACAATAACGATTTTGTGCATAAATTAACACCAAAAGAGTGTGAATTTGGATTTGCACACGAAGTACTACACAATGTGTTTGATCATATGGGACGTCGCGAGCATAGAGATCCACAGTTGTCTAACATTGCCGCTGACTATGCCGCTAATCAAATTCTAAAAGATGAGCGTATTGGCGAAGTGCCATCATTTATTAAAATCTTCCAAGATAATAAATATCGCGGAAAAAGCTATGAAGAAATCTACGATGAAATCGAAAAAGACGCAATTAAAATTGATCTTAGTCAACTTGGAGAATTGTTAGACGAACATTTAGATGGTGAAGGCGAAGATCAAGATGGTGACAAAGACGGTAATGGGCGTCCAAAACTTACAGCCGAAGAAAAGAAAGCAATCCGAGACGAGATCAAAGAAGCAATGGTTGCGGCTGCACAGGCAGCAGGTGCAGGCAGAGTTCCAGCAGGTGTTGCTAGAATGATCCAAACTTTTACAGAACCTAAAATGGATTGGCGTCAATTGTTACGTATGAATATTCAAAGTATTCTTAAAAGTAACTTTAGTTTTAATCGTCCAAATCGTAAAAGTCAGCATTGTGGTGCTGTATTACCTGGAATGTTAAATGAAGAAACCATTGACGTAAGTGTAGCAATTGATATGTCGGGCAGTATTTCGGATAAACAGGCCGAAGACTTTTTAAGTGAAGTCAAAGGAATTATGGAAGAATATGTAGACTTTAAATTGGATTTGTGGACTTTTGATACCAACGTTTACAACTATGCTAGTTTTACCGGAGATACTGCCGATGAAATTAATCAATACGAGATACAAGGTGGCGGCGGTACAGACTTTGATATAAACTTTGAGTTTATGAAAGAAAAAGGAATTGAGCCAAAACGTTTTATTATGTTCACAGACGGTTATCCTTGCGGAAGTTGGGGTGATGAAAATTACTGCGAAACATTGTTTATCATACACGGCAATGAATCCATAATTGCACCGTTCGGCCAGACAGCATACTATAAATAAAGTACATAGATAATGTCATTAAGTAGAGAAGAAGTAAACCCATTAGGAATCCTTAATTTTAGAAAATTAAGTTTTATTCCAAATCATTTTACAAAAATCAATGTTGATCCTGACAATGATGCCAATCTTCTCGAACACTGGATTGTTTATAATTTAAATAGTCGGTATGCTATAGTTAAAAGCTACATTGTTGATCATTCTAACAAAATGATCGAAACGTTGGAAGTAGGCATAGAAGATTCGAAAGAACTTACTATGCTAACATTAGGATGCCCCTATATACATAGAAATAAAAAGGAAATTTTTTAAAATGGAAAATCAAGAAACAGCACAAGTAGCAACAGAGAACGGCGTAGGTGGTACAGCCGCTCCAAAACAACCAGAATTGAGTATCAATGATCTATTGAACATTCGTGCCGTCATCGACACAGCAGTTCGTAGAGGTGCATTCGGTGGGGCAGAGGCTTCATCGGTAGGTGTAGTATTTGATCGTCTTAACACATTCTTGAATGCAGTTGCACCAAAACCTGCAACTACAGAAACTGATACCCAAGAAACCGCAACAGCTTAATTAGGAGATAACCATGAAGCACGTAGGAAAAATGAAAAACAACGGTGCTAAAATCGTTGTAGCCTACCGAACATTACCAGGAGATCCATACAGCGCATTAGTAGTAGGTACTGGCAATCTCGGAGAATCGTATCACGATGCATTGATGAGTACTGTACAAGATGTCGAAGGACAACAGGCAAATGAACTTGCAGATGTTCTTGCAGTAAGAAACTTCCCAGATGGCAGTAATATGCTTCAATGGTTACACTCCAAAGGGCAACTTAAAAAAGTTCCAACGAACGGTGTTCTAATGACTCCTACTACACAAAATAGTGTTCCGCTCGATGAATTAAATAATTTGATTGCAGAACAAAAAGGTGTGTCAGTAGAAGACCTAGCAGTTACCGATGGGTCTAAACCTAATCCAAAAGCTAAAAAGGCCGCGGAGCCAGTAGTCGAAGAATCAACAGATAATTTAACTCCTGCAGAACTTCGTTCAAAGGCAGATGCATTATTTAAACAGGCTCAGCAATTACGAAAACAGGCCGATGCATTAGATCCACCAAAAAGCAAGAAAAAAGTTCCAGAGGTTGAAGTAGATTAATGTCACATCCAGAGCAGGCGTATTTAGACGCATTACAAAATATTTTAGACAACGGTGAGGATCGTCCTGATCGAACAGGAACTGGTACTCGCAGTATATTTGGTCTTCAAATGCGTTTTGATTTAACAGAAGGCTTTCCAGCAATTACTACAAAAAAACTTGCGTGGAAAGCAGTTGTTAGCGAACTGCTTTGGTTTATAGAAGGGTCAGGTGATGAGAATCGTTTAAAAGAAATTTTACACGGTGAACGTTATTCTGATAAAAAAACTATATGGTCTGACAATGCTACTGCTCCATATTGGGTACAAAAACGTTTACAGAGACACCCCGGCGACCTAGGTCGTGTTTATGGAGTACAATGGAGACGGTGGCGTAAACCATTGATTCGTGTTAACAAAGTTGTTCTTCAAAATCACGATCAGTTAATCGAATTAATAAACGGTATCAAGGATGATCCATACAGTCGTAGACATATTATTACTGCTTGGAATCCAGGTGAAATTGATTTAATGGCATTGCCTCCTTGCCATATGATGGCACAATTTTATGTTTCCAATGGTAGACTAAGTTGTCAGATGTATCAGCGTAGTGCCGATATGTTTTTGGGAGTGCCGTTTAATATTGCTTCTTATGCGTTATTCACACATATGATAGCACAGGTATGTAATTTAGAAGTAGGTGATTTAATTATTACAATCGGTGATGCACATATCTATAATAATCATTTTGATCAGGTCAATGAACAATTGGCACGTAAGCCGTTGCCACTGCCTGCGTTAAATTTAAATCCAGAAATTGATGTAATAACCGATTTTGATATGCAGGATATAGAGTTAGTAGAATATGAAAGTCACAAAGCTATTAAAGCACCAATGGCAGTTTAAACTACAAGAACTTCAATAATTCCAAGGCCCTCGGATTGTGATCCTAGGGCTTTTCCTATTACTGCTCCTGCAGATACAGAACTAGCGGCGCATCCATATCCAGGTGTACTACTTGTTACAATTAGATCACCTTTTTTAACATAGCCTAATACTTTGCAAGGAACACGACCTTTTAATGCAATATAAGGGTGAGTTTCGTCAGATCCGGCGGCAGAATTCATCATATATGCCGGGTTTTTACTTACTATGCCCGCTACCCTTGTATCAGCAAATTGATTGGTGGTTGTAACTTCTTTTTCACCACCAATTACCAATACAGTGCCTTCCTCATATACAGCATCTGCTTCATAACGTTCTGCCAAATCTGCATAATAGGCTGCTGTAGCAGTAGCATTAACTACACCAGTCGATGGGTTAAATGTAAATGTAGAATTTGCGTTAACAGTTTGATTACCAGATGATCCGGATGCAAATGTAATATAATAATTAGTGTTGTCGGATACCTGTGTTAAATTCAATCCACTTGAATTTAACGATTCAGATGCTGTTCCCCAAAAATAGTATCCGGCAGATTTGGATGATCCATTAGAATCACAACCTGCTAATGTTATACCTTTTCTTACACCATTTGAAAAATTAGTATAAAGATTTGATGTAGTTTGAGGTACAAGTGCTCCACCTGTATTATCTAATGTCGTTCCTAATTTTGTTATAGTAACAATAGGAATTCCTCCAACTTCACCTTTGATAATAGGGTAAGAAGTGTTTCCTGAATCTTGTTGACCAATATCTTCTTCAAATACCCAAGATGATCGTGAAGATGCACTTTGAGATGGTCCGATTATTGTGTACGCTGATCCGTTGAATAATCTTAAATAGGAATTATCCCACCATAAATCTCCTGCAACCGACGAATCAGGTGTATTAGATTGAACTCTAATAGATGCTAATCCTTTAAAATTTGCACCATCATAACAAAGTTTTAATTGTCCAATTGATGGAGTGTTGTCAAACCAAAGTTGTCCCTGTAACGGTTTTGTAGGAGCTGAATTATTAGAAAAATTTTCTAATAATTTTACAAAATTTTCATCAATTACCTGTCCGTATCCTGAATAATTTTTTCCTACAAAGGTTAAATTTGTAGTTGTATCTACAGATGCATCCTGTATAACAGCAAGTGTTGTTCCGTTTGTTTTGGTGAGTGTATATGGCATAATTTTATTTTATAGTATCAACGCTCGTATAGGATCACTTCCCCATACTTTTTGAGATTTTCCTACTCCTAGTGCAATAGCAAAAACGTCAGGATGTCCAGGGGGTGTAACTCGGGCAAAACCGTCATCTGTGGCTACTAGTCTATCACCTTTTTGTACATCTCCAACTGCTAGTAGTAAAGCAGTTCCTTTAATAAGAACACCAGGACCAGTAGGAGTAGTTACCATAACTCCAATGCCTCGATCGCCTTCTGAGGTTTTTGTAACATCATTTTTACCACCAAATGTAACAACTGTTCCATCTGGATAAATTTTATCAGCAACATAAGGTTCTACCAATCCTGAATAATTTGTCCCCATTTCATTTTCCTTATTATCTATTAAAATTGTACAATATATTTGTAGTAGTATTAGAAGATATTACCTTATCAGCCCATCTTCCAACTCCTGCACTTATTCCTGCTTCAAAAACCCTTACCTGGTATTTTCCAGGTTGTGTACTCGACGAACATAGTACCCTTGCTTGACTACGTACAGGAACTCCTACTTCAACAGAATCAGAATTATATAAATTAGATACAGAATTTGTAGAAGTATTTACAGGGAACATAGCATTTAATACAGATGCTATTAAACTATTTTGATGAGTTAAATCGTTATATGATAACCCAGATAAATCTTGACTGTTTGGTGAGTTTACCAACGTTGTCATTTCGATGTTCATTGAAAGATAGTTGTTTAAAATCTTTCCAGAATATTGTATATCACCTAAAATTGTTAATCCTGCAACTGTAGAAGTTGTTGTACCGGGAGTTATATAATCATAATTAGATGAAGCATTAACATTAAAAGACGAAGTAGTAATGTATCCTATTGTAGTATCAAAACTATTCAATAGAGTAACGTTTTGATTATTACCGCCGTTATCTTGTATTTTTACACCAGGTAATACCCATCCGTTTGATCCAACACTACTAGGAAATGCTGGTCCAATAGTTTGTGCGTTTGCTCCGTCATACAATTTTAATTGTTGATTTGTGGTATCCCACCATATGTCACCTGCTGCCATCGATGGTTGTACATTAGATACTATAGCACCATTAACCGGTTTAAATATTCCATCATAAATTTTTAATTTTTTATTAGTAGTATCGTACCATAGTTGTCCTGTAATAGGACTAATCGGTGGTACATCTGATGTGTTTGCAGAATTTGCCAACAATGTAATTAAATTTTCATTGTAGTATTGTCCGAATCCACTATAGTTTTTACCAATAAGTGTTAAACTTGTTGTGTTTTGATCAATAGTCCCATCTGGTAATAAAACCAATAATGTTCCATCTGTGTTTAATATTGTGTATGCCATTTTATTTTACCAAGTGTTTAACGGAGATCTTTTCCAAGTATTTGTTTCTATACAAATATAGACATAATTTGAATCCCAGGCAATTTGACCTGTTGTACCTATATCAGTAGGACCTGCAGGTGTATGAGATGTTGAGGATATTAATCCTCCACTAACTGTTAATGTACTAGATACATTTGTGGTACCGTATACATTTAATCCGTTACCAACCGTTAATGTATTAGACACGTTTGTAGTCCCATATACATTTAATGCATAATTCAACGACGATGTTGATGTGTTGATACTAATTGAATTTTTTTGAATAGAAATAGTGTCTACTAAAATTGTATCTGTTGGTCCTTTGGTTTTAAAAACTATTTTTCCGCCTTGTACATTATTAGCGACAATAGCATCACTATCTTTTTTATAAAATTGAATGTACTCTGACGATACACCACCGGCTGATTGTATAACAACTCCATTATTGCCTTCGGGATTATTAGTAACTGATGTTTGATAAACAACTTTTCCTGTTATTATTTGTCCTGTAGGATCATTCTTTAACAAATAATTTGTTGCTGTTTTTCCACCAAGGCTATCTGCATTTATAGCAGTTCCCACAAATTTTGGAGAGTTAATTGTTGTTAATGTAATACCTGTACTAATACCATTTGCAAATCCAGATAACACTTCAACAGGTACAAACGTTTCTTTAGAAAATACAGATACAATGTCCCCGTCAATTTTATTTAAAATAACATTATGTGTAGATCCTGAAATATCTTCGATTGTAGAAGAAAATTGCCCTGTTCCTGGTGTTGAAAGTGGACCTACAATGGTCCAATCTGTGCCATTATATATTTTCAATTGACTTGTAGTAGTATCCCACCATAAGTCACCAGTTTTACCTGTTGTTGGTGCTGTACCGCTGATATATTGACCGCTTACAGGAGTCCAATTTGTACCGTCATTTACTTTTAAAGTATTTGTACCATTGTCAAACCAAAGTTGTCCTTGTATAGGATTGGTAGGGCCGGGCGTCGGACCTGCAAAATTTTCTAATAAATGTAGGAAATTTTCAGCAGTCTTAATACCGTAATTAGGATACCCTCTACCAATTAAATTTAAACTAGTATCTACTATATTGATACCAGGTGGCATATCAGGAACTGTTATTGTTCCATTATTAGGATCAGAATGTTGTAATGTATAACTCATAATTACATCCCGTTAGTAAGACTTTGAATTCTTACTGTATAATCTATTTGTATCATACGATTTAATGATTTTTGTACCGGGTGAAAAATAACGTGAGTTAACAAATCACCCATACCTGGACCGTCTGGACTGTATGCTCGCAGTCCTAGTTCATCAAATACATATGTTCCGTCTGTGTTTGTTGCATTATCAAATGCCGCTTGTCCACTAGGTTCACCAAAATCTAACAAACAACTTACTAAAATATCTGTGTATGCTGTTCCTAATACGTGTCGAACATCCATAAAATTCCTAGCAGGATCTAAACTAGATGGTTGTTTTGGATCAATGATTTTACTGTAAGTTTCATTGTACAATGTAGAATTAATACCAACTGTATTAGGTGTTAAGTACGTGATAATTCCAGTTTCATCTACTCGAGTCCCACCATTGCCAAACGCCATTTCAGCAATAGTACCGTAACCTTGATTGCTTAAACTACGTGCTAACGCTACTGAAAAGTTTTCGTAGTGTATGGCATTAGATTTATCAATGAATACTTCTTTAGATACAGGATCAAAGATCTTAATATGACCTTTAACTCTTATATTTCCTTGTTCGTTTGGCTTGTTCATGGTGTCTCTTTCTTTCATAATGATATTTATGCTGTATTAGAATGTGGATACAAAAGCTCTGCGCCAGGTGTTAGGAGCAACACATATATAGACAAAATTACTGTCATAGGCAACATTTCCTACTACACCTGTGCTGGTACTACTAGCAGGTACATATACTGCCGCAACACCCGGTCCAGTAGCTCCAGTTGGACCCAACACCCCTTGTGGACCAGTCGGACCAGCAACATTACTTTGAGGGCCAGTTGGGCCTAGTGGACCAGTTGGGCCTACTGAACTTGCGCCTGTGGGTCCTGTTGCTCCAATACCAGTAGGTCCTGTAGGTCCTTGTGGACCAGGAGGACCGCCACTTGGGCCAGTCGCACCCTGTGCTCCAGTTGCTCCAGTGGGACCTGGTACATTACTCGGTGATCCGGTGGGACCAATTGCCCCTTGTCCAGTTGGTCCAGTTGCTCCAGTGGGACCTGGTACATTACTCGGCGATCCAGTGGGACCAGTTACTCCTTGCCCAGTTGGTCCAGTAGGTCCCGGAACTGTGCTTACTGGCCCTGTTGGACCTGTTGCTCCATTTGTACCTATACCAGGAGCACCCTGTGGACCAGTCGGTCCTTGTGGTCCTTGTCCAACTGAAAATGCGGGTAAACGTTTGGCCAATCTATTATCGACCACCATAAAATATGTTTCACTGGTAGCAGTACTAAGCGTTGGTAATTGATTAATATTTGACATTTCTTTATCCTTCTAATGGAGATCCTGATTGATCTATAATAGCAATTCCTGTATCATCTTCAAGTGCAGGATCACCTCCGTAATAATAATTATCTGGCAATTCAGCAGGACTATCCTGTAAAAATACAGCCTGTAAAGTATCACTATCTATTAACGATAATGTTTTAGTACTGTTAACTTCTGTATTCCAAACTGACGATCTTTCAACCTGACGTTTTACCACAGTTAATTTTATGTCTGGGTAGACACCTTCAGGAATATTTAATGTAATTTGCTGAGTAGATGTATTAACAGTAAACTCAGGAGGTTGATACTTCAATCCTTTGTATACGTATCCTCTAAATGAATTTTCTTCCTTAGAATTTTCAAATACCCATACTTCATTTGTTGATGTAACAACAAATGAAGTATTTAATATTCCAGTAACTGGCAAAGAAGTTATGTTATCTACAAATCCAACTGAGCTTATTGCAGGACTATCATATGAAACTGAGATGTCTTGATGATACGTTCCTTCTTTGTTTAGCAATCTGCCTCCATAATAAACACTAATTTGATCAGTAGCATTTACTATGGTAGATAATGTTATTCCACTATTTACAAATGTTGCTGTATTTGCTAAGCCTGTATAATATTGAACTATATTACTATTTGTTGAAATTGTGTAGACTGTACTTGTTGTTGTTAATGTATTTTGTACAAGAATTGTTTCACTGTAAGGAACTGTTTGATCAGTTCCTTGATCAATAACTTTTGTATTTTCTTGACTATAGAATTTAGGTGCAGTACCTAATGTACTTCTACGAAGTTGTCCTAATATATTACCATTGACTTTAAAAAACTCAATTCTTTCTCCATCAATAATTACAACACCAGGAATATTTTTATCAACAATTGGTTGTGTTAATACTGTTGCATCAGCAACATTTATTTCTGTATCTGTAAAAAATAATGGACTAGTTAGATAGGTAGTGTTTTGTTTACTCAAACGTTTAAATTGTGTTCTATTAAACAAATCATTGAATATTCTATAACCCAATACCGTGGTGGACAAATCAGTACTATTAAATGTTCTAATTACAATTTGATCTTTAGCTCCAATTGTAAATTTATCAGATATTTGGACAGTAACACTGTCATCTAAAATTTCAAAATCAACAAAATTAACCAAAGGTATACCATTTAGACTTACCCATATATAATTTTCATCTAACACTGGACGACTAATTTTAAATCTATGATTTGAATTTCCAAAGAATTTTTCTGTTCTCATTAACATATCGTCTTGATCGGTATATGTTATAACTCTAATCTCGCCACTCCAATTGGTATTCCATCCAAAATAATTAGAATATGTAGGGGGCGCACATAATAAAAGATTGTTTCCAATAATATCATATTCATAATCTTGTCTAGGAAGATTTGTAGTAGGATAAGATGGTGAAGATGATTTATACAAAATTGCTACAACATCACCCGGATTTAGTACTGGTTGTATTATAGTAACAAGGCCAGTGGAATTTACCGAGAAATCAAATCCTCTTAATAATTCCTGCCCGTTAATGTATGCACGTACATTTTCTAATCCAAAATCATTGGTATCTCCATTATATCCTACAGTATCAGTTATTTGGAATGTATTTGTATTTCTATCATACACCTGATAGTAATCGATGTGCGGAGGAACTAATAATTTTCTACCATTACTATCAGCAAAATCAACAATTGCATTGGCTACTTCAGGTTTAATATTGCCTGGAGGTTGAGTTAATGCTATTGGAAATTCTGTATATACAGTAGCAGTAGATAGTGTATTAATTTTAATAATCTGTTCGTTAATTTCATTAAATGTTTTATGATCAGTACCAAAGAACCAAACACTAACTCTGTTTTCACCAGCTGGTAAATTATAAACAATAACAGCCGCTCTACGATTGTTATTATTTGCTGAAGTCAATACGTATCCATAATTTGATGATGTAGTTACAGCGGATATAGATTGACCGTTAACTGTTACATAAGCAGTCTTAACTGTATTAACACCAGATATACTTTGTATTTCAATTGTAGTTTGGTCAGTTACTATGCTTTGAGAGTCTGTTAATCCTGTTTGATTTTCAGTGCTATTGCTACCTATAGTTACTATAGTATAACCTAATTTTCCCGACACAGGTTGTGGAGGAATAATTAATTTGTTTAGATCCCAATTAATGTTATACATTGTCGACGAAGTTATATTTGTTGCAGTATAGCTAAAAATTGTTCCATTATATGTAACCATAACGCTGGCACTATTTGGAGGAACAACACTCATAACTCTAGTCGTAGTCGATCCTGCTACTACATCAATATATGATGATACTATAACTGGAGACGCTTGTGGACTCTTTGTGTATACATTAATGCCTAAACTTTCAACAACTTCTCCAGGCACCATTTCTTCTGGAGCATAGCTCGTGTTAGGTGTTAAGAATCCATCACCATCGATGATAATATCAGATGGATTAATTCCTAATGCAGTTGTATATCCTAAATCGCCACCTCTTATTGAACTGTCTAATACACTAGAATCGGTATTATAACTCCAAAATTCTATTACAGAACCTGTGCTTATAACATTAACTGTGGTAGTATTAATTGTAACTACATTTGTGATTGGATCTACACCTACAACTTTAGGATTAGTTCCACTAAACACATTAGATGTGGTGTTTATTACTGCTACACTTTGTCCAATTGTAACTCCTGATATATCCGATAATTTAATAGTTGATGAAGTACCTGTAGTATTATAGGATCTGTTAGTTGACGTTGTAACTGTATAGAATCCAAAATTGTCATCCCACAATGCTGTATCATAACCATTGATATCCCATTGGGTAGTGTAATCAAACATCAATCCTGTTATTCTAGTTTTAGGATAATCAATTCCGGTCATTAGTTGTCCTAAATCTAGGCCTGGCATACCAGATGTAGCTGTATAATAATTTTCTATTCTGTCAACAGCATTTAACACACTTTGACTCTTATTATAAGTAACTGATAATACCTGTCCTAACTTAGGAACATAATTTAAGAATGAAATTTTACTATAATGTTTTGCATAACCATTATAAGTTTTTACATAATTTTTAATTGTATAATCAGAATTTAATATCAATGATCTGTCAAGAGTAACCACAATCTTAGATTTATCTAACTCGGCTAACCAAGTTAATGAAAACTCCGAATCTGTGCCATTACAATTAAAACTATCAGATGTTACGACATTTCCAGCCTGTGATACTTTGCTAGTTCTGTCAAATTTTAATCCAATTGTAGTAGATCTTACTTTGTTATTTGCAATGTATGGATATGCTGTTGCAGTAGTTATAACTGATCCGCCACCTAATATACTAACCTCGGGTGTGGTTATGTATCCGCTACCTGAATTAATTACTCGAATTTGAGAAATTGCGCCGGAGCTTACATATGCTTCGGCAGTAGCAGTAGTACCTCCTTCAAGATCTGGATCAGAAATAATTATCTGCGGAGCTTCGGTATATCCTGCTCCTGAATTTCCTAATGATATTTCAGACACAAAATCAGAGTAATTATCTGCCCAGGATTTCCAAGGATATTGAGAAATATATGAACTACTTGTATCTACTGTTATAAACTTGTCAGAAGATTTATCATATATTGCAGGTAAATCAAAATCAGTTATAAATGATCCACTAGGATCTGTTAATGTATAATTAGTAGTAAATGTTCTTATCTGCGTATGATAAGGTTTAACTTCATTTACATAATCTTCATAATAACTACTGTTCTGTAATTTGTATACCAATCGTTGATCCAACCCACCAGCATAATTTGTAACATTGATAAATGATGTTTTAAATGCCCAGTCTAATAATTTCTGTTCTGATAGTGCATACTTAACTGCTCTAAAGAATAATAAATTCCAATTAACTTTTAAGTCATTTACAAATAAATCTTGTTTCAATGCTGTTAAAATATACAATAATTCAGCATCAGGAGTTTGATCATACAATGTTTGATCGTAGGTATTTTCATCATAAGCAAGATTTGTATTTCTAATGTCCCATAAATTAGATGACAACTCTATTGTTCCATTTTGAGAATAAACAATATTATAATCAGAATCAAATGTTCCGTTGCCAGTATCTATTTTTTCTAATATAACATAATAACCTAATCCTGCATTTTTAACTTTAACATATTGTCTAGTAGATACAGTTATTTCATTAAGCTCGTATAATTCATCTATTGTATATGCAATATCTACAAAAGGATTATATGAAGAATCAACCCAATCAATATAATTCCAATATAAAGTTGTATTATAAGCCTGAGTATGTGATCTTACCCAAGTTTTAAAATCTGTGTCAAATATAAATTTAGTCCATTTACCGTTATAGGTAGAATCGGCCTGTACAATAACAGTATAAGGTCTTACTGTTAACTCAGGAGGAACTGTAAAACCACTACCAGCATTCTCAATGTTAACAGAAACAACACGCCCATTTGCATCAATTGTTGTACTAATAGATGCAACCGTACTACTGTTGATAGAAACTGTAGGACTAATTTTATATCCATATCCTGGATTATTAATTGTAACACTGGTTATTTTACCATTTTCTACAGTACAAGATAATTGTGCTGTGGCAAATAATTGTGTATCAATTAATAATAATGCTTCGTTATCTTCAACCGATTGATCATATTCGTGAGTTGTTACATCAGGAATTTGTTCTTGTTTATTAAGATTTACAAAACTGTAATTACCTGTAATTCTCTGATCAACCAACACATTGTTTACAAATTCAATAATATTTCTTAGTGCAGAATATCTATTTTTAAACAAAGTCTGTCTTGGTCTAATACCAATACCATATTTTGCTCTTTCAGACAGTGCAGGATCAGGTACAAGATTTCCCAGGCTATCATGACCTATTAAACTATCTATAAGTTTTTTCTCTAGTAATGTGTTAGGTACACTTTCTGCTGACCCTTCTTGTAACAGCAACCATTCAGTATGACGAGGAATTGTATTATCAATAACATCTGATGTGATGTTTAAATGTATTCTATCATCAACCAATAAGTTTCCAACATTAGCAACTCCGACTGCATCTCTAGATAATGCAGAAATATACATTAATCCATATGATTTAGGATTGGTAATTATTTCTGCAACATCAAACGCAGATATTCTTCTATTTTTTACATTAGGAACAGTTGTTTTATTTTTTACCCAGAAGTAATAATAATTTGTAAATGAATCACTTAATGGATTATAAATTTGTTTAACTGCAACAATATCGTTATTTGGATATTTAGGTTGTCCACTAATACCATTGCTTAACCCAACAGCGGTATCTGCTAGGCTAGCCCATTGACTAGGTAGTATTGTTGATTCAACCCATTCATATACATCAATACTCGAACCTGGAAATAATTTACCCCAATTATTTTTACGGTATTCTACTTCACCTTGTTCGTACCATACATATTTGACTGTTGATAAATCCCACCATAGCTCTCCAACTTGCTCGTTGGACCAATTTGTATTAGGATCGTTAACTGTGGCACTTGTACCCAATGAATAAACAGCAGGGTCAAAAGAAGAACGATATTTTAATTCTTGTTCTGCTAGTCCTGAAATTTTTCCTTTTACAGGATCTATAACTTCAAGATAATCAACAAGTTCTTCATTGAATGCATCAATTAAAGAAACTTTTTGTATTGTATCTGTTACTACTAAATCGTCTTGAGATCTAATTAAACTCCAGCTTTGGGTACCTGTATTGATTTTATAAAATTGATAGAATGCACTTGTAGCAGTATCTGGATTTGTATTATTTTTATAAGCTGGAGCTCCTACATAAATGCTATTTGCATTTACAGAAACACTGAAACCAAAATTAGTTCCAGTATTTGTATCAACAGGAGTTAATTCATCAGCAAGTTTGAATAAATTTGCCTTCTTATTATAAACATAAGTCGTACCAGAATATATAACATCATCAAAGAAAGATGTTGATCCTAGATCAAATGTAGTTTGAGAATCACTGTATTCGCTGTTTGAGTCGTTTACATAGTTTCCTAGCAACACAGAGTATCTATCAAATGTATCAGAAATATGTCTATTTGTACCTATTGCAGAAATTACTAATTCATCTGTGTTAGGACTTATTCCTAGAGATTGGCCAAATTTCATTCCTACTCCTGCTACAGGATTATTGATAATTTGTATCAATGAATATGTGCCAGAAGAGATATTATATACAGCAACTTTACCATATGATTGATCGTCGCCTCTTGCTTCCGGTGCAGAAATAAACAGATAGTCACCAGTTGAACTTACAGAAATAGATTCGCCAAACTTTGCATATTTGCCAAAAGGACTATTAATCGTTTGGAGGTAATTAGTAGCTGTGCCTGTGAAGATATTTACTAGGCCTGTTCTATTAGAATAACCGGGAGCACCTACTGCAATTATCTCTGCATTATTAGAACCACTAATTGTATATCCCCATTGACTTCCTGCTGATACTCCAGTTGCTGATAATATTCCATTATAAGCAATATTAATATTACCACCAGTAGTCGTCATCCAGTATGAATACACAGAACCTACACCTATACCAGATGCTTGTGTAGCACCTACTAATAGCAGTTTACCTTGATCTGTGTTTGCCTGATATATACTACTTCCAAAACGTTCATAGTTTGATGGATTAGGGCTCAGTAATACTTTTTCTGTATTTTCTTCAACAAGTATAAGAGAAATACTACTAATTTTTACAAGACCTTCTTGTACATATGTAGAAGTAGTACCTGTAGAACTAGCAAACCTTAACCCGCCAGGAGCATCATTGGATAATATTCTATCAGTTAATGGAGCACCTGCAAATAATAATCCATATCCTGTATTATTAAATTCTTGTTCGTCGTAGGCAACAGACCATCCAAATCCTGTATCCGAACCGTGATGATATGTTTTATTAGAATTAATACCGTATCTAAATTTTTCGTTAACAGAGTACGGAACTTCGCCGTATACAAATACACTTCCAGTATTATTAGAACTTACAAATCCAGGACTACCAACTAAGAAAATATCAGAATTTTTTCTATTACTAATACTCCAACCTAGTCGTTGGTCAACTGGGGACGTAGATCCTGTTACAGCATAATCGTTATAATTTTTAATTTTTTCATACACTGCCCAGTGTCCGGTGCCATTATTGTCAACCCATACTTTAGAATTTTCTTCTAAAGATAATAAGTTTTTATCGTCGGGCAACAAATCAAACCCATCGTATCTAACGCTAGGAAATGTAAACAACAATCCAGGATTAGATGGTATTAATTGAGAGATGGCAACGGTAGATGTACTAGTAATACTAAATTCACTCAATGACGGGATCGAAGATATTTTATATATTCCGTCCATTGTACTGTCAAATTCGCTGACAGAAATAATATCACCTGCTGATAAACCGTGAATACCATCTGTGACAAAATTAAGTTGATCATTTACTATTGGATCAGGAGTCATACTTATAATTCTTGAGGGAGATAAAGTATATCTTAAAACATCCCAATCGTTATTATTTTTATTTGCAACCCAAATAATACTACCTTCGCTGATAGAATTAGTGGTTGTAAAAGTTAACAGTCCATCTTCAGTAAACGAAGTTAAATTAACATCATCAAATCTGGCATATCCTGCTGTGTTTAATTGCATTACATCTATATCTGATGTTGTTACAAATGTATCAGATGATTGATAATTTGAAGGAGTTATAACTAAATCACTAGGTAAACTATAATTAATCAACTCTGCAGGAGGTACAGGCACAGAATCAACAAAATTAATTGTTTGCGGATTGTCTGCAAAAGTTCCTTCTACTAATGGTACTTCTAATTCTTTAAATGTTTCAAATGATCCGTAATATCCAACACGGAATGCCCATTCTTCTCTATAATCTATTTGTCCTTGTAGATTATGTATTGTAGCTTTGGCTAATTTACTAATTGCGTTTTTAGTTCCTTTTTCTCTAATAAACCCTTGATAGAATTTATATTGTGCAATAGGATCTGTAAAAATATTGTTTAGGTATGTACGAGGAGTATATCCTGTTAGATGCTGTGCCATTTGTTGTTGACCGGCATCAAAGTTATCAATATCTAAACTATAAAAATCTTCAAACTGATTAATTTTATAATCAAAGTTTGGTAATAATGCGGCAACTGGTTTTGATCCCAACACTGTCCAACTTGAGAATTCAAAAGAAGTTGTACCAACTAAATTAGTATTTGCTGAGTAATAATTACCATTAAATCTAACAACATCACCTGCGTTGTAATCTGTATAAGTTTTCCAATCAGAAATAATAGCAGAATCATAGACAAACCCTGGACTGAAGTAATCTCCATTCCAGTTTGCTGTTCTAAATCCAACCAATTTCATTCTATGCTGGTGGTATCCAGATTGAATATCATATATAGTATCATTAAACAATGTTGCATTATTGAATATGATAGCGTGTTCTTTTTGTACACTATTCAACTTGGCAAAGAAAATTCCGTCAGTTGAATTGAGTGTTTTAATTGTACAAATTCCATTATCTCTAGAAACAGACAATGCCTTTTGAGGGAACGCAACGGCATTGGCTTTTAATATACTGTAATCATAAAAACTATTAAAAATATTATCAACTACAGAATTTGCCAATTGAAATTTAATTTGATCAGCAAATGGACTTAATGCTACAATACTTCCATTTGCCCAATTTTGGGTAGTCCAGTACAAAAATTCTTTGCCAGTAAAATCCCAATTTAATACTGTTTGTAAATCGGTGTTATACTCATCAAAAATAAATCCTTGATCTTCTAACCAAGCACCGTATCCAAGTATCACATCATAGACTTCTTGAATCGTATTAAACTCTGTCCCGTATGGAATATTAACTGCTACTCCATCAAATTTTGTTGCTGTTTTTACAGTTGCTCCACCTGTTGTTGGTAATCCTGGCAATATTTGGAAGTATGCAGGATTAAAACTTTCAGTACTCCTGTGACTAGTTGTTACACGATAAAAAGAATTTTTATACTTAACAATTTGTCCTTGTTGATAAAATGTTCCTGCTATTGCCGCATTTGCAGTGGTTGTATCAACTGCTGATAAACCTGTTTGACCTGTAGTTGAACTTTCTGCCCAATTTACATAGGATGATGATATACCGCCAACTGTGATAGATGAGGCATTAGAATTTCGAATTACTCCGTATACTGTAAAGTAAGGAGACGATGTATCAAAACCTCTAACAAGTAATTTTCCATTGTTCTTTTGTACAATGACTCCTGATATTGCTGATGATTTAATAGGATTGCTTACATTAAGAATTAAATTATAATCTTCAGCATTTAACAATGCTCCAGGACTTGTGCTTGTAGGATCAATAGCATCTATAATAATTTGTATTTTAGATTTGTTAACAAATCCACCTACTTTATAAAATAAATTAAATGTTAGGTTACTTAAATCACTTTGTAATTCTGTATCATAATTTCCTGTACGCTGGCGACCCACTTCACTAACAAAAACGCTATAACCACTGGTTAATGTATTATTTGGTCCTTGAATATAAACATTTTGTAAATTTAAAAATTCATAATTAGAGCCATATGTCCATTGACCTGCAATATTTTTATTGATTCTAATCGGATCATACATCAATGATGCATATGTAGCAGATTTAGTTAATGCTATTAATTTTTGTACAACAAATGGCCAATAACTACTGCGTCTCCACGCAGTTTCTGCCGCGCCCTGATCACCAAATACCCAAGGCTGTCTTCTGCTATAAGGAGTAATGTCTGATGCCAACAATACTGTAGGATCAACTAACTTTCCGCTATCATCAACTGGCAATAACTGACTTAGTTGTGGACGAGCATAGATTGAATTTACTCCTGCTCTGGATCCTTGTTTAATAATACCTTGTTCAAGATCGCCCCATAGGATATCATTTCCTGATGTATAAGGAGCAGGACCGTATTCATTGGTCCACCACTCTGGCTCTTCAGAAAATCCTAACATTTCCCAAGGACAAGTATCTGGTCTGTCAGTATCATAAAAATGTTTGTATATTGCTCTCCAACTACCTGCTAATGGAATACTTAACGTGTTGTTATAACTCTCAGTGTAGTTCCAGGTAAAAGGATTTGTCTCATTAAATGCTGTGTTGGTTACATAATCAACATTATAAAGACCTGTCCATTTAATAAATTCTTTTACTAAAATTTGTTTGATTTCATCTTGAGTGTAATCGTTATTCCTAAATGCACCAGGAAGAACTGAATTAATATCTAATAATTCTGATCTATATTCTGCTTTTATGTTATTGTAGATTCTAGTTTCAAACTCTAATATAATGAGATCTCTATAATCATTATATGCAACCATAATACTACCATCGTGACCTTGTATCACAGTGGTAGGTGTTACATAAGTATTGTCAACATAAATGCTAGGAGTAAATTTTGGATACAATCCTAGTTTTGAAGGAGTAGGAGGAACAAAAGATCCTTTTGTATCTGTATAATCATTTATTACAATTGTATCACCAATTGCAATATCTACAAGAATTTCAACTGATGCATCTGCAACAATAAATTGATAATCTCTGTTTCTTATTAATTGAATTCCATTTAGATATACCAATACTGATCTTAATGTTAACGCATTAGGATCATAATCTGATGTTATAGGAAATATTTTACTATTGGTGTTAGTAACAGTCCAGGTTTTAGTAATTTTGTCAGTACCATATGCTATCATATCTGATAGATAGTAAGGAGACAATAAATCTTTTTCAAAATTAATTTCAGTTAATGCTGTATCAACTGCTGTTATCGGGTCTGTTTGAATATCAAGATTAGAAATTTTTCTTAGGAATGATAATTTGTATTGATTATATTGGTCAGCAACTTTGGTCACAGCATCCACGACACTATGCTCTTTTTTTCCTATGAAAAGATGAGCAAATGCAATTGGATTTATATTAGATATGAATCGAGTACCGTAACTAGAAGGATCAGCCAAATCTCTTAAATTATTATCCCCAGGAACTACTCCAATAAAATCAGGATCTCGATTAGCCATAGTGCTAACGTGATCTGTAATTTCGCTGAGCGTAAATGCAGGTATGGGACCATTTAACGGATTGTTTGTAAGGCCCAATGGTGTTTCATAATACGATTGTTCAGAGGTTGCAGTTGTTAATAAACTAGTTAATACAGGTATAGGATATTCAACGGCTTCTTTCCATACATTGAAATATTGATCATTTATTTTAAAATATGTAATACCAGTTGATATAGTTTCTACAGTTTGATTTGTAGTAGAAATAGTGATAGTGTCTGTCATAAAATAATTATTAAACAGATATGTTCCAACTCCTACACTATTTCTATATTGTAAAGGAAAGCCTAACACTAAATCAGCAGTACCAGAGCCAATACTATATCCAAATATTTGACTTCCTTTAAAGTTACTAGAGTAATACCTAGTATCACTATAACTATTTCCTAAGTCATCAAATAAATCAAACAATGGTGCTTGATTTAATGAAGTATGTTGCTGAGAATAATTCCAGTTGGTTCCATCATACCACCAACTTGTACCAGCATATTTTGTTCCAAGATTAACTCCAATTACTGATCCAGCAGAAGGAGTTTCAACTTTTTGTAAAGTTAATCTTAGTTGTCCAGCAATATCAACAAATACAACTTCATATATATTGTTTCTTATTAGACTATCTGTGTCAGCAGTAAAAATTACTTTATGACCTTGTTCTAGTAATACACCATCTATATAATATCCTGCAGAACCTTCTACAGTATTAAATGCATTGGTAGTTTTGCTGTCAATAAGATCAACATTACCAATTCCTTTTGATCCAAAATTATAAAGTTGCATCCCTGCCGCAAACTCTATGATTGGTCGTTTGGCTCGCATATTAGTAGGGTAGACCGGTTGCTGTCCTGTTAACAATGCACTTGTGGTAATAATGTCTTTGTGTACCCAACGATTATATCTAGACCAAGGATTTAAATCTGGACTTGCTCTATTAATTGTAATATATTCAGGATTTATAGGTAATTGTTTATACCCATCAAATGGATACTCATCGAATGGAACTGAATCAAATGTTTCACTAAACACAGTTGAAAATGTTTCATTGCTGGTTAAATTTCTAGAATCTACTAAAACTATAGATGTTCCGACACCTTCAACAAAATATTCTTGACCTTGGTATGACTCCGGCGATACATTTGTACCGAACTGAATTTTCATTCCATTTGATAATGTTACACCATTTGGAGATGTGTATGTTGCTTTTCCAATAAGGTCAACATCAATGTATAATGTTGACGAATCAGTAGTTTCAATTGTAATTGTATCTGGTCCGTTGACTAGCCAATAATATTCTTGATAATTTACAAACTTATCCCAATCAATTCTAGGATCATAAGAATAAAATTCTGATCTAAATATTCTATCAAAATTTTCTGCAGATCCACCATTCAAATTAATTTCATTTATTAAGTCATCTAATGCAACAACATCATTGACATTTCCATTAATATCTTTAACTACTAATGCTGGATTTAATTGATAATCTCTACGTAATGGCAACGTTTCGGTTATATAAACATCTGTTGCTGTATAAGTAGGAGTATTTGTAGATCCTATATAACCTTCAATGCGCTCTAACTGAGGTTTTTGAATAAGCTGGTCAATAGTACTAGCTAAGAATTTAGAATTTTTAGTTGTTTGTAAAAATTCTGGAAGTAATTCAACTGATTTAATTATTTTTTCTGCCATTTTTAACTTCCACTAGTTGTAACTATGGCTGTTGTTTTTAATTGTGATGCTGTAATAGCATCAATAATTGTTATATCATTAACGGTTGCTCCGTTGATAAACAGTTCGTTGCTTTGACAAGCAACCTCGTATAAACTACCAAAATTATTTGATGAATTAGGAACTATAACAAAATTTGTTATATCAGGGGTCATAACATTCATAACATAAGTTGCTAGTTCACTAAAATAAAATGATTGACCAAACTCCCAATTTTGAAGCCCAAAGAAATCTTCAATGGCTATCAATATTCGGCTCTTAAGATCATTGTCACTAGTTGTTCTTGAAGAATTTCTAACCGCTTTAAAAGTTGCCTGTAAATTTATATCTGCATAACTGCCAAATAATACTTTATATTGAACAGGTTGAAAAACAATTTCATCGCTGATAGTTTTTATTGGCTCAAGAGCAGAAGAATAATTTTGTTCAAGTGTTGCACTTGTAGGTGCTAGTGGTTGTGTTCCGCCATTGATTAACCAGTTTCTAAATGCAGTATCATAATCCGCAGTTAACATATAAACATCAATAATATTGCTCTTGCTTGGATCAATTCTACGATCTTCCCCGCTATTATGAACATATTGGAATTTTAATTCGCTTCTTCCTGGATATGCAAAATATTCAGATCGATAAGTCCAAGGTGTTCCAGTTAGTGCTCCGGATGCTGAATAACTTTTTACAACATTAATTGATGGATCATAAAAATAATATAACTGCCCGTCAGCAGGAGGATAGTTTTGCGCATCTGCCTGAGCTTCTGTTTCAGTTGGATATGCTAAAAATTCTCCGCTATCAACCAATGAATATCTTTCTCCACTACTCGATGTTTGAAAATAAACAAATTTATCTCTGTATGAAGTTTGTGTGCTCGTAGTCAGCGGTTGAACAATAACATTAAATGAATCTGGATCAAGAATTTGTCCTGAACTATTATAATCGTAAAAACTTGTTTGGACTTTTTTAGGCTCAACATATCCATCAGGTTCTACAATAGAACTATCAATTTGCCATTGGTAGTCTTTTCCTAATCCTATACTAGTAGAGGTGTTTAAAGAATTAATAGATAGAACATTGATTTTATCTTTAATTACTGTGTTATTGACATAATCATAATTGACAGAGTTAGGATCAATAAAGAATGATGTTTGTTGTTCACTTTCAAAAATATAATTTGTAAGTCTATATCTTACTTTGTAACTATTTCCTGTCCAGGTAAAAGCAATTAACCAACTAGAATCTTTGTTTGAATTATCGTTGTTACCTTGTAATGCAAGACTAAAAGGATTTATCAAATCAATATTTGTATCTTGAATAATGGTCCAAGTTCTAGTATTTTGATCAAATGCAAGACCAAAATTTCTTTGTGTTAGACAAAGACTTACTAATTCATTTTCAAATGTATATGTAAAAGAATTAATAAAAGTAGGAATAACTTCACTAGGAATTGCACCGGACGCAATTACATCTGTTAAAACAATAGGTCCTGCCCCTGTAGCAAGTGCACCACTGCCTGAATTAGAACCATCACCGACTACCTGATAAACTTTGGTCCAAATATAATCTATTGTATTGCTACCTGGATTATTAACTATTGTACCGTTTGGTTTAAAGTATTTTCCGGCGGGCGATACAAACTTAACCAGCGCACCAGCACTAATATATTTTAAATTACTAGAAGTATATGTACCTACGCTCACTGGGCTAATAGAATCTGTAAAATGTCCGCTACTTTGATTAGAATTTTTATTGTCTTGTACCCAGGTTAAATTTAAGTTCTCCAAAGACGGTCTTATATATTCATCAAGATAAAAAGAACGAAGTGCTGGAGATGCAACTACTGGTTCTAAATATGTTTTAATTGCTGAAAATATTTCGTTTTTATTTGTAAATGTAAATTCAAAATTTTGTTCGTTGGTATTTTTATAAAGTATACCATCTGTTGCAAAAATATTTGTGCTACTATATTTGCCTGTCACATCACTTAATTCAAAATATCTACTCAATCCGCTATTGGATCTAGCAATGCTTTTAACTTTAAGAATGTTACTTCCTAAAGTCAACGGAGCAATATTGTAATCTTCAGCAGTTACCATACGGTTTTGTGTATAATACGCCTGAGGAGCTTTACTTTGTATACTAGCATTTGATTCTGTTCCAGCACTATTGCTTACTGTATATTGTAAACCAAATGTCATTGTCAACGAATGAGCTTGTCCTGATTTATTAACATAAGGAACTGTAATCACAATCCCCGACATTTGCTCAGGCTTAACAGTATAGGTTAATCCATTACTTTGTCTATAAAATAAAACAAATTGTCCTTGTGGCAAATTACCAAAACTACCATCTGCAAAATTTAAATCAATTTGATCTTGATCTCTAGAAGTCACACTATAAATGTTTCGTTCAGAAACATTCAAACTATTATAGATAATATTGTTTCCAGTTACAGCAGGAACTTTTGTCCACAAGGTTGAGTAGTTACCGCTAGGGTCTAGTTGCCAAAGCCAAACATCGTTGTCATTTATATTTGTAACATTAACACCAACAATCTCATTGGCAACAGGATTTGTAATAGAAAAATTAGATACTCCAGTTTGTCCTTGTTTAAACTGTACAAAAAATCCAGTGTTAACACTACTAGATCCTTGATTATCGTTTTGATAAATGAAACTAAAAGTATTTTTAGGCTTAGGTGGTTCTTCATATATAGAAGTTTCACCAGACATCGATGATGGAATTATTTCAAAATTCATCGATGTGCCATTAATATTTTTTTGAAATCCAAATGTAGGAATATCTGTGTTACTACTATTAATACGATATTGCTCGGTTAATATTCCATTTATTGTTTGACGATTATACGGCTTTCCAAAACTAAATCCACCTTCCATAGATGAATTTAATACACTAACTATTTGTTCATACCAATTTGCATTAGTAGGATCATCCCACGATACTGTTGTATTAGCTAAATTAACACCTGTAGAATCATAGACATTATCAGTTGTTGAAACTGCTGTTAATTTTAGCAAACCTTGAGCAGGTACATTACGTGTAGGAATATAACTAATCAACTGTGCTAATCTTAAAATACTATCACGACGTTGCGCTGTTTCTAAGAAATTCTCACGTGCATTTAAATCTACACGAAAACTTAAATTTTGTCCAAGAAATGCAATAAGATCAACTAATGCAATATATTCGCTACTATCAATGTAATCATTAAAATCTTCAGGAAAATTTTCTTGAAGATATTGAATCATTATTCTTCTTAATGTTTCAAAATCATAACTTTGAAACTCGGCGTTAGGAAAAGATTGGTATATTTTTTGCCAATCTTCTGCGACAAGTAGTTGTGAATTGGTTGCTGGAATAGTCATATATTTTATTAGTTTATACCATATTTATTGTTAAAATAAACCAGGTACTTTATTGTGTAATTAGTCCTATACTCTGATCAAATGTTAGTTTCATACTTGTTGATTGATTAGTAGCATTAAGCAATAAAGTCAATTCAAGTACATATCCGTTTGGATATTCTGTTAGGTCCATTTGTATAGGAGTTACTCTAGGATCGCTGGTACAAATTTTTGTAATATCAGCTCTTAACGCATCTTGTGTTTGATCAGTTAACGGTTCCATTAACAAATCCCACACACTGCTTCCAAAAGTAGGATTCATAACCCTACTACCTTTTTTTGTATTAAATTGATTTATAATATCTTGTTTGATTAGATCTAAATCGTATAATCTAGATCCGGTATTAGTATCGTCTACTGAACTAAACCCTTTGTAAAAATGAGTTTGTTGAGTAGGTTGCTGATATACCACTGCGGCATTTGTAATTTCTAAATTTTTATAAGGCATAGTGATATTTATCGGAGCATCAAGCTACGAGTGTTCCTCCTGCTTGTTTATAAACTTGTTGAGTAAATGCAACACTCCTAGTGCCTTGCCCTGGATAATTTGCTCCAGGTAAACTTGCCCAGGTTCGTTTATTTTTCTCAACAGCAATTGTAAATCTACCTGCTTTGATATCGTCTAATGAATTATTCTGAGCCAACAATAAGATGCAAGCAGAATCTTGATTGGCAGGATTAAAATTAGATAATCCAAGAATTTTCTTACAAGATTTCCAAGTTGATATTAAGAATTGATATGCTCCTGCCGCACTTGATCTTAGACCATTAGCAACTTGTACAGTTCCAGGATGATCATTAAACTGATAGCAAGGAAGATCAGGGTTATCAATAGCAAAATGTGTGCTTGGAAATTGTGCCTGATATCCTAAAGGTTCTGCGGTTCCTTCACAGGCCCTAATCATCCATAGGAATGCCGCAATGTTATCTTGTTCCGTGTTACCAGTAGGTGTTGGAGGAGTACCTGTTACTGCTGGATTTCTATTATATACTCCTGATATACTAGCCTTTAGTCCTCCTGAAATTTGAGACAACGGACCACCAGATAATTGTAAATCTAAATTACTGGAACTATACTGAGTTGGATTAATGTTTTCGTGTTGATCGTATGGTTCGTGTGTAGGTACCCTTGGAAGTATAGTAACAAGATCTGTGGCTTTAAATTTTGTACCATTTCCCCAGGTACCAAATTGTCTATTAGGTAGTGTATGCCTTGCTAACACAGATGTTTGATCAGGTGCTGAAGGTGTCGTAGCAGTTGCCGCAGTTGGTCCATTCATATGTATTTCTGCGGCTGTTTCAAAATAACTACCCCCGGCATTGACATTAAAGTTTCCTAGAGATTGTTGATACATTATACCATCTGAAATTAAATGTACTTCATTTGCACTTCCAATTTTTACAGACGTAGATCCATTAATATTAATATCACTTTCTGATCCAATATCAACATCATTGTTTGCGTATACATTTATTTGTCCACTAGATTGTATATATGCATCATCGTCAGAAATTATGTGTAGCTCGGAAGCACTTTCCAATTGCACTCCTTGACGTGCTACCATATTAAGATTACGTCCTGCTTCGATATTAAAATCTCGATCAGCTCTCATATTGATATCACTTTCGCTATGAATAGAAATTGCATCAGCGGAATAGATATCTATTTTACCTTGGCTTGTTAGTTCAATCCAAGCAGTTCCTGCGGCATTTGCAATATAAATCAAATCTTGACTATTGTGCATTAATAGTTGATGCCCCGTTCTAGTCCTTAATCTAACCAATTCGTTTTGGCCGTTTACATCTCCATCATCCATAACAAATGTAGTTCCACCTAGACGAGAAACTAATCCTTGTCTATTACCTTCGTAGCCAATTTTTCCTTTTTTGCCGTTTGGATCTAATGGACCCGGTGTTGAAATACCAAATACACCACTAGGTACTTCTCTTCGAGCACTACTAGATGTAACACCCCTAACTGTATCCAATAACAACCCCTGTGCCAATAATCTATCAGCAAAAGGATGAACAGGTTTAGGAATTTTATCAATAGATGGACTATTGAGTTTTTGTGTACCTTTTAAAAATTCTGCAACAGGAACATTGGTTGTTCCATATTTGTCTAACTGTTCTTGTGTCATTGCAGACATCTTACTGGCTGCAATACCAGGTACCATTTGATTTTGAAATGCATCAGGAACACATCCTATCCAGTATCCTTGATTAGGATCTCCGTCTAAGAAAATAACCAATACTCGTGTACCTACATCTGGTGGCACCATCCACATACCATAAGATTTTTGCACATCTTGAAAATTACTACTGTCATTTCCTTCAAATCTTATAGATGTAACTCCATAGAATGGACTAAGATATTGTACTGTGTAAGTTGCTGGTTGAAAACTAACTGATCCAGGGATACCTTTTGTTAGCGCAACTTCGAGGGCACCCATATATGTAGGATCTAAATGATTGGTTATTTCAGCTAGATATGGCCCAGATGATGGTAATTTGGCCTTGCCTCTATATTCTGTTTTTAACACTTATTACCTCATTATAAAATTATTGTACTGTTGGCGGATTAGGAGCAACTGTTTTAGGAGATACCGGAGGTAAGTCTTTTACCTTGTTAATATCAGACGGCATTATTACTCCTTGATCTTCCTCTGCTGTTATATCTACATTAGAAGGAACTAATCTAGAATAAGTAGCCAACGATGCAATATCTTTGGGAGACAGCGTTAATAACTGTTGTGGAGTTAATCCTAATTTTCCAGATACCAAAGATATCGCACTACCTATACCATTTTGTGCATTTGTTATCGATTGTGTAGCCTGTGCTAATGCTTGCCCCGGAACAGCTAATACGCTACCCACTGCATTTGCTACTCCTGCAACTGCACCTGTAACTGCACTTACTACGTTTGCTTCCACAGAAGCAATACTAGCAACAGCATTGTTGATTCCTTGTATAGCATTCATTAAAGATGTTTGTCGTCTGTTTAACGGAACTGCTTTACTAGCATCGGGTGTTGTAACTGTCAAAGGATTTATTCTCTTAGTGAATACGCTTTCTGTAGAGTCTTCTGGACCTTTGATGTCATTGTTAGTTCCAACAAGTCTTGCAACTTCAAGATGCTGTTTAAATACACCATCTTTAAACACCGACCTTACACGGTTAACCATATAAATTCCTGAAAAAGAAAGTTTCTTAGATTCAAAATTTAATCTTCCTCCTTCATCTAAAGGATTAATATCTATAGGATTTTTAAAATTTAAATTTATTAACACTTGTCCATAATTTGTGTCTGCTTCTCCATCCACAGTTTCACCTTTGCGAGACATTTTTGGATCATAATTACCAATTCCACCTGTAACAAGATAAAAAGGATCTCCTATAATTTCAAGATCTCCCTTTAGCATATTATATTGAGCATTTGTAATTAGAGACCTAAATGCATTTTTAGCCAAAATTGACCAAGGATCGATAGCAGGTGGCCCAGCATTTCCATCTGTAGCATTTAAATTACTAGCAGTATCTGTAAATTTTATCAAAGGAATACCTAATTCTGCATTTAAAGAATTTTGTATACTTCTCATATCCAACTTAGGATCATTTTCTTCAGTTCTTCCAGCACTGTCTCTTGCAGAAACTCCTTCATTATTACCCAATGATTTTGGTAACGCTTCGTAGAACATTGTATCAAAATTAAGTTTAAAATTTAATACATCTGTATTTTTTCCAGAATAGATATAATTGTAAGTTCGTAGTGCTAGAGGTTGAGTTTTAGCAGGATCAACTGTCATACCCATATATCCAGGAATTTGTGTTAGATGAACTTTGTACGGAGTAACAACATAGGTTATTGTTTGAGACGGACGTCCTAATGTAGCATCCATCTCTCCTATTTTAATCTTTGTATTAATTTTCCAAAAACTGACCATATTTTCTTGATCTATATGGTCGCCTAAATTTGATACTATTTCTCTAAAGTACTCACTATCTCTGATCACAGAAGAAATAATTGCGTGAATATTAGCACCGTTGGCAAATGTAATAGCGGAATTATTTGGTTCATACTTATAATTAACCGGGTCTGCTGTCATTTGTTCAACAGTCGGCTGTTGATTATAAAGTGTAGATCTTGGGTCAGTGTATGCATTATTACGAGGATCTAATTTATAACCAGTTGGTTTATCAGTGGTTCCGGGGTCTGGAAAAGAATATACCTGACGTTTTCTAAATAATTTTGTAATTTCGTATCCAGCTATTGGATTATCTTTACTATAATCAATTTCTCCTGTTTCTTCATCTACCGTGGGAAATTTTATTTCAAATGTATCACTATTAATAGTTGGATTATTATCTTTTTTGTATATGGTGTCTTCATTTTCTTGTTGTTTAGAACGCACAGTCATTAAATTTTCTAAAACTTCCTTAACAGTTCTTCCAACCATTTTAACAGGTGCTTTTAATTGATTATATTCTCCTAATGCAAATTGATTAACCGGCACTCCTTGACATCTATATCTTGTACCAGATTCGGATACATCAACTTCTACTTTTTTAAATACGAAAGGAATATATCTACTACTTTTTTCTACAAATTCTGGTTTAGGAATATTATCTTTGTCATTATATCCTATAAATTCAATTTTTAGTAAAAATGAAGCACCCATATATGTTAGATATCCTGCGGCCACTGCGGCAGTATGTAATGCTTCTATAAACCCACTAATACTGTATGGCTCAAATACATCAAATGATATTCCTGTTACAAATGTAGTATTACTTGCTTCCGAAAATGCCATTGTTGTAATTAGCTCTACATTATCGATATACATATCAAATCTACCTGGACTATTTTGATTAAAATTATCCAGTGCTGCCTGTATACCTTGTGCGGCTCGAGCCTGTGTTCCATTACTGTTAGAAACAGTTGTAGAACTATACGGAGTAGAAGTACTACTTTGTGTAGTTTTCATAGCATAATCAGATCCTTTACCGCCAGATTTTAAAATAACTAAATCCAACTCTCCATTTCTATATGACAATGGATCATTTGCTTTTCCTTTATCTAAACCAGCCAAGGTAAATTTGTAAGTGTATGATCTATATTGATTTAATACATTTTCAGAAGTAACATTATTAACATCTAACGTAGAATTAATAGTCGTGCCTGTGGTAGCATTACTTTGCTTGTTAGGTGTTTTGTTTTCTATGTTAGATGATGTTGCCATCTTATATTCCCAAAGATGATTTTAAAGTACTTAATTTAGGAAGGCGGATGCTTAAACCTGCTGTAAAATCATAGACAGGATCTTTAATTATACTAACATTTCGTACAGCGAATACCCACCATAGATTAGAATCTTGATACAGATCATAGGCTAATAAATCAGGACGATATTCGTAGTCTTTGGTGATTACAAAAGTTAGATCATCAGTCTGTGCAGGAATATTTGAAAATGACATTACATCAAGATATCCGCTGGTAATTGGTGTAGAAAAATAAGGACTGGTTCTTAGGTATGTAGCAGACATTATAGGTATCCTTTGGGATTATCTTTACTGTTAAAATCACCATTAAGCCATCCTGTAACTGAAAAATCTTGCAATTCTTTTCTACTATAAACAGGAGCACAGGTAATACTCACAGTCGAAGATACCGGCACAGATGCCTGCCCGTAGAATGGATCGTCAACATTTTTTCCTAGTGTGAAATAATCTACACTATCAGGCAAATCTATTCTGTAACTTGTGATAACAATTGGAACATTACCTAACATAAATGCACCATATCCATATAATCTGCAAACAGGAGGAGGTGCACCAGCATCACTGTCGTTGCCAAATCTCATTTTTGTCAATGCTTTAAGCAGATGTACTGTAGACAAATATGTTTGTGCATCTTGTGCATTTTGTACTGTAAACTTTCCAGAAATATTCAACACACCAACCTGACTATGTTGATAGAAAAACTGTGTATAGTTTCCGTGTGTGGGATTCAACGACGAATAATCAGCTCTGACATCATAGGTTATTTGAGGAGTATAAGGAAATATAATTCCATCTAACTGATCAATATCTCCTCGAGCACCGCCCCTGGTTCTCCAAGTAATATAATCCGAAGGTACTATAATTCTTACTCGAAGATCTTGTTTCCTAACACTACCTTGCGCACTTCGTATGTTAAATGCTGCCGGTTTATTAGCTTGCGGTTGGGCACCCGGAATGTTTACTGCCATTCTGGATGCAGTAACATCTGAATTATTACCTGCAACCTGCAATGAATTTTGAACGGCTGGATTATTAAGTAAATCTTGTGCTGACATATTTGTTCCTTATATTGCTATTTAACCAATAAATAAACTGCTAATTTAATACTGTGGTTGACACACAACAGATTTGTGTTATACTCAAATATAAGGAAAATAATAAAAAGATGACTCCAATATTCACCACAAGGAAAGTAAAATACTTAAACAATAGAGATTTATTAGCAGAGATACATAAAAGTAAATGCTCATATTCAAGTTTTACCAAACCCGAATATCAGCAATACGATATTATTCTACCCAATCTTGACAAAGTAAACATTAGAACAATTGCCGAAGCTAAACGCAATCGTGCAAAGAGACTAGGAATTTACGCATTTTCTGCGGCTCGGCTGTCAGGAGATAAAAAAATTAAATTATCTGAATGTACTCCTGATTATAAAACCATAGATAAAAAAGATATTATAATCCGAATAATGACATTTGATCATATTCCATTATCACCAGGTCGTAAAAAAACATTAAAAATTACGGCAGATAGTCATGACAAAGTAAATTTTCCACCGTATCAACATTGGAAATTCGACGATCAGGACGAGTTAGTCTGCGTTGGAAAAAGCCATTGGAAAGGACCTGTAGATACTGGGCATTTTAGTAAAGATCACGGACGTATCACAGAAAATCTTGGTAAAATGTTTATCAAATTATCAGAGCGTTATGCACAGCGTAGCAACTGGCGCGGATACACTTATGTTGACGAAATGAAAGGTCAAGCTATCCTACAGTTAAGTCAAATTGGACTACAGTTTGATGAGTCTAAATCCGAAAATCCGTTTGCTTATTATACAGCCGCTGTTACCAACAGTTTTACAAGAATTTTAAATCTTGAAAAGAAAAGCCAAAATATTCGAGACGACTTGTTAGAAGAGGCAGGATTAACTCCTAGTTCTACCAGACAACATTCACACGAGTACGCAGAAGAAACTGCAAGGCAAGCAGAACTTTATAAAAATATGCGTATGCCAAAAAGTGAAGATGTACCAGAGGACGAAGAAGGTATAGAAGAGGACGAAACAGAGACTTGACTTTATTCACTGTGCCTGTTAAACTTTTTAAATAAAAGCGATTTTCAACGGCAGACAGGTCAATGGGCTAATACCGTATTAGAAAAATCAAAAAACGGAGAATTTTATAATGGTTATAAAGCTAGGGAAGTTTAATGGGATTATTTAAGAAAGTTGCTGTCTTTACAGATCTTCATGTAGGACTTAAATCTAATAGTTCTGTACATCTTCGAGATTGTGAAGAATTTGTAGATTGGTTTATCGAAGAAGCTGAAAAAAATAATTGCGAAACCTGTATCTTTATGGGAGACTGGTCACATAATAGAAATAGTTTGAATCTTTTTACTTTAGATTCTAGTTTAAGATGCTTAGAAAAATTAGGTTCTTCTTTTGAACAGTTCTTTTGGTTTCCTGGCAACCACGATTTGTTTTACAAAGACAAGCGCGACATTCATTCATCGGCGTTTGGTCGTCACATTCCAGGAGTTACTGTTGTAGATGGTATTACAACTCTTGATGATGTTACCCTTGTTCCGTGGTTAGTTGGGGATGAGTGGAAGACTATGAAGGATATAAAAAGCAAATATGTATTCGGACATTTTGAATTGCCTCACTTCTTTATGAATGCTATGGTACAAATGCCCGATCACGGTGAGCTTACATCTGATGTTTTTAAAGGCCCAGATTATGTATTCAGCGGACACTTTCATAAAAGACAGCAACAAGAACATATTATCTATATAGGAAACGCTTTTCCACATAATTTTGCTGATGCGTGGGACGATGATCGTGGAATGATGATATTAGAGTGGGGTGGTAAGCCAGAGTTTATTAATTGGCCAGATTGCCCTAAGTATAGAACTATTAAGTTGAGCGAACTAATCGATCGTCAGGCAGAATTAATGAAAAGTAAAATGTACTTTAGAGTTAATTTAGACATCGACATTAGTTTCGAAGAAGCAAATTTTATCAAAGAAGAGTTTACTAAAAATTACGATATTAGAGAAATAGGACTACAACAAGACAAAGTTAATCTAGAAGGTTCTACCAGCGATACTCTAGATACTTTGTTTGAAAGTGTTGACCAGATTGTCACAGAACAATTGGTTAATATAGATTCAACACAATTTGAAAAATCAACTCTACTAGAAATATATAATAATCTATAATGTTTAAAATTAAAAATATCACTGTTAAAAATTTTATGAGCGTAGGTAATCAAACCCAGGCTGTAGATTTTGCCAAAGAACATCTTACTCTTGTACTAGGTGAGAATGTAGATTTAGGTGGTGACGATACCGGGTCTCGTAATGGCACAGGAAAAACAACTATTATCAATGCGTTGAGTTATGCAGTATATGGGCAAGCACTTACTAATATACGTAAAGAAAATTTAATCAATAAGACCAACGGAAAAGGTATGTTGGTTACAGTCGAATTTGAAAAAAATGGCTATAATTATCGTATTGAAAGAGGTCGTAAGCCGAATATTCTTAAGTTATATGTAAATGATCAAGAGTTAAAATCTGACGAAATTGAAGATGATGCTCAGGGCGATAGTAGAGAAACACAAAAAGCAATTGATCAAATGCTAGAATTAAGCCATACAATGTTTAAACATTTAGTAGCTCTTAATACATATACAGAACCTTTCTTGTCAATGAAGGCCGCAGATCAACGAGAAATCATTGAACAATTATTAGGTATAACTCAATTAAGCGAAAAAGCTGAAAATTTAAAGTTGGCTATTAAAGAATCGAAAGATCAAATACAGGCAGAAACATTAAGAATTGAAGCAATTAAAAAAGCCAATGAAAATGTGCAAAAAAGTATCGATAGCCTAGGAATTAAAAGTTCTGTTTGGGATTCTAAGAAAGATCAAGACATTGAATCTTTGGGTAAAGCAATAATGAAACTTGAAAGTGTTGATATCGAAGCTGAATTGCTGGCTCACCAAGCACTAAAAGTTTGGGAAGATAATGATAATGAACTAAGAAACCTTAATAAACAAAAGGCAACATTAGAAAGTGCATTATCTCAGGCCAATAAATCAGTGACCAAGTATACCAATGAGCTAGGAAAACTTGTTGATAAAACTTGTCCAGCTTGCGAGCAAGCACTTCACGATCACAAACACGAAGAAATGTCGTCAATTGCTCAACAACATTTAGACGAAGCACAAATTTATGCTACTAAAGTAGGCAATGACCTACAAAAAATCAGCGACGAACTTGAAAAAATAGGTGATCAGCCACATAAACCGCAGACATTTTATGATACCGAAGCTGAAGCATTGGGTCATAAAAATAATGTTGCTAGTTTAGAAAAAGAACTTATTACAAAAATTGACGAAGCCAATCCATATCAAGAGCAAATAGAAGAATTAAAGAATACTGCTATTCAAGAAATTACTTGGGATCATATTAATACAACAACTAGATTGAAAGACCATCAAGAATTTTTATATAAACTACTAACAAACAAAGATAGTTTTATAAGGAAAAAGATTATTGATCAAAATTTAACCTATTTGAATAAACGATTAAGTCATTATATTGATGCATTAGGATTACCACATAAGGTGTTATTCCAAAATGATCTTAGTGTAGAAATTACCCAGTTAGGGCAAGACTTAGATTTTGATAATTTATCACGCGGCGAGCGCAATCGATTAATCTTAAGTCTAAGTTTTGCTTTCCGAGATGTTTGGGAAGGATTGTATCAAAATATAAACTTACTATTCATCGATGAATTAGTAGACTCTGGTATGGATAGTGCGGGTGTTGAAAGTGCATTAGCTGTTTTAAAGAAAATGGCCAGAGAACGAAATAAAAATATATATCTTATTAGTCATAAAGACGAGCTAGTAAGTCGAGTTAATAATGTACTTAGAGTTGTAAAAGAAAACGGATTTACCAATTATAGCAACGATATTGATTATGTCGAATAAGTACTTAGATCGTTATAAAGAACTATATTCAGAATATATAGAACGTGCAGTTAATTTGCATAACTACCATAAAAGTTTTATATCTGTGGCCAGTTATGATATAGGTCTACAGGTACGTAAGCAATTAAGAGCAATGGTGTCTCTTGAAAAAGAAATGTTAAAAATTTCTCGACTTGCATATCAAGAACGATTGAGACTAGTTCGAGAACAAAGACGAGAAGAAAAGGCTTATAAAAAAGCCAACCCTCAAAAAAGAGGGCCTAAACCGAAAGGTACAAAAAATATTTAAGGCATTTAGTAATCAATGGAATGGACTTACCAAGGACAAATAGTTGAAGAATTACCAGAAGATTGTGTAGGATTTGTTTACATTATTACTAACTTAACCAATGACAGAAAATACATAGGCAAAAAATTAGCAAAATTCTCTAAAACCACTTATAAAACTATAAAATTAAAAAACGGTACAAAGAAAAAGAAGAAAATTCGTAGCAAAATAGATAGTGACTGGAAAGACTACTTCGGTAGTAGTCCCGAACTAACTAAAGATGTTACACTAATAGGCAAAGACAATTTTAGTAGAGAGATATTATATTACTGTAAAAGTAAAGCAGAATGTAGTTACATTGAGGCCCGTGAACAATTCGACCGCAAAGTATTAGAATCTACAGACTACTATAATGGACAAATATCAGTCCGTGTACATGGCTCGCACATAATCAAGAAAACATTAGGCTCATAAGCGGTATCAGCAAGCATCAGCTAATTTCGGATGCCCTAGACCTGGATCTTGGATCACAGGGACGGAAACCTCTCGCCGCTAAGAGTACTCAACTAGTATCCTTGACAGGACCAAGATCACAAATTCGCCGTGGTTTAGTTGTTTGAATAATAGAAAAAGGCAAAAAAGGAAGGGAGAAAAACCCTGGGTTTACCTATATGTTAGTGTATATAGTTAAACTGCCGTTGAATGAAGACGGAGCTCGTGGTACCGGTCAACCGCCACTGTAACTGCTCTAACACTAAGTGACTGTTCGAACTCGGATAATGTCATTTTTGCCCTTGAGCGGGCGAAGTGTGACCAAGGAATCTGGATAATACTTAAACTACTTCGTAGTAATCAACATTAAATAAGTTGCTTTGAGCGATAGCGATAAAGCAAGTGAACGTAGTTCACTTTAAGTATATAAATAAAAATATATCACTTTGGGACTTCCTGTATGAAAATCAATGAATTAATTATTATCGAACAAAATCAAGTAAATGAGCTAAATCTAGCAGGCGTAGGTAATGCCTTGAAAGCTGGAGCAAGTGCTTTAGGACGAGGCGCTCAAAGTGTTAGCAATGTTGTACAAAAAGGGGCGGCTAATGCGGCTCAGAATATTCCCGCTATTACTAACTATGCAGGACAATTAGCAAAGAAAGTTCAACCAGGATTAAGTAATGTTGCCACAGCTACTGGTGATTTAGCCAAAAATGTAGGTACTGGACTTAAAGGTGTAGGACAGGGTATAGGCAGTGTTGGTCAAGGTATAGGTGCAGGGTTACGTGGAGTAGGTGATGTTGCTTCCTCAGCAGTAGGTGCAGTTACAAGTCCATTGGGTGCATTAGCAGGCGGACTTAAACGTGGGTACGATACAGCTAGAGCAGGTCAATCATTCTCAACAGCAGGAGGCGGTGCAGGTGCTCCTGCTGTTTCTCACGCAGGATCTTCAAACGATCAAGAAGTTGATCAATTAAAAGCAGCAATCCAGGCAATGGATCAACGTTTAAGAAACAAAGGTATTTAAAAGAACGGTAAGCCCGATTCTTTGGTTGTTTCTAAATTTTCTTTTATTAAATCGGAGACTATATTCCTGTCTCCTATATCCATTCCAAATGCTTGTTCTATACTAACAGAACCGCGCATAAACCAAGCTAACTTATAGATATCTTTTCTTAAGGCTTTTGACTCATTGTCAATTTTTTTAATTTCTTCTTCAATTTCTGACAAAGATAATGTCAAAAGCCTCATCCGAAAAAATCAGAATCGTTGAAATTAATAGGAATGCTGTAGGTAGCAGGTGCGCCTTGCTCTTGTTGTTCTGGAGAAGTTGAAAATTCTAAAGGTTTAAGATCATTGTGATTTTTCATTTCGTTGAGATGTTTTTGTACCTGTTCAAAAATATCCTTGTCAGCATTGGCAACAAATTCTTTGATATATTTTTTATCGGTGACTTCGGAATCAGCAGTTATAACTTTATACACACTTTCAGATAATAAATCAATAGTTACTTTGGTTAAATTATTAAAGCTGGTATTAAACATTTCTAATTTTTTATCATCAGGTATATTATTGTCGTTGACCATATTAAGTATTCTAGTTGTTTCAAAACTCTTTATACTAGTTTGAGTCATATGCTTATATGTTAACGGACGTACACAAATAATAAATTCAGGATTAATAACAACTTGGTCAATCCAATAGTTATTTCGTTGTTGTTCTAATAACATTCCTAGATCTAAGTCATATTCTACTTCTTCATTTATAACAGGAATTTTATGTGTGAATGGCATTTTAGTACCATATGTTGCTAGTCTAATCGCTATTAAAATTGTATCTAAATCTATAGTAGGACAGTCCCAGGCATTCTTAATAGCAGGAATACAACTTTGTATAACATCTACAACAGCCTGCCCGTTCATTAGTGCATCAGGTGTTTTAAACAACAACTCATCTCTTGCAGTCATTGAAAACACAGGTAATTCTCCTGATTCAGGCATTACAATACTACCCGTAGTCCAGTATTGACCTTGACTAGGTAATGTGATATAAATTTTTGGTTGGCGCATATAATTGGCCAATGGGTTATTACGAGGAATTCCTGAAACGGTCTGCATATTTTTTCTCCGATAAATAAACTATAAATGAATAGACGTACTATTTATCTATGTATTTAATGGTGGTTTTTAATCTATGAACGGTGCAACCGAAGCAACACTAGCAGAATTATTAGCAGTAGCTCAGGCTATGAATGCTAATTTACTGACTTTACAACGTCTAATGAGTAAGTTTACTCCTGGAACGGGAGGAGGATCTAGTGGATCAACTGGAGGCTCATCTAGTGGATTACCAGGGCCTGTAGGTATAATGTTTAAAGCACTCCAGGGCGCAGGTAATTTACTTTCTGAACTTTTTTCAACATTGGGAAATATAATCGGAAGTACAATTGGCCAGTTTGTAAATCTTGGGTCTAAACTATATGATTTTTCAAAGATGGCCGCAGAGGGCAAAGCTAAATTCAGTGATTTCTTTGAAGTATTCAATCAACTTCCTCTAGGAGTAGGAACACTAGCACAGTTATTTGCTGACATGATTAAATATCAAGAACTATTATTAGATGTATACCATAACTTAACTGAATCTGGTGCTAGCTTTGCCGGAAGTTTGGACGATATTCGAGCAATGGCCGCAAGGTCATATTTGTCATTGGATGAATTTCAATCTGTTGTTAGTAAAAATTCTGAAGTATTTGCATCAGCAGGATTAAATGTACAGGCAGGTATTAACAAATTTGTCGATGCTAATGCAAAATTAATAGGCCCGGATAGTCGATATCAAAACATAATTTTTGGAATGGGTTATACTGCTCAACAAGCATCTGAAATGCTAGCAGGAATGATGAAAGCCCAAGGCGTATTAGGTAAACAAAATGCGGCCACCACAGATCAACTGGTTAAGTTAACTGTTGATTATATGACTAACTTAGATGAACTCAGTAAAATTACAGGTAAACGTAGAGACCAAATTGATGCTGAAGTTCGTAAGGCCGAAGATGATCAGGTTTGGCAATTATATCTCGATAGTTTAAGTCCAGAAAAAGCTGGAGAAGTTAGAGAAGCGTTAGCCTCTGCGGCAGCAGTTGGAGGAAAAGACTTAGTTGATGTAGTAAAAAATCAAGTCAGAGGAATTGATACTCCATTAAATGAAGCTTCGACTAAAATTGCAATTGCTACCGGCGGAATGAGTATAGAAATAGGTGCTCAGATTAGATCAATACTTGCATCTACTGCGTCATCTGCTGATAAGAGTAAACAAATTACTTCTATATTAGGTAACACAGCAGTAGCATCTGTAAAATTTGCCGATCAATTAGGTCTAGCAGGACAAACAATACAAGGTGAAATGCTACCTCAGGCACTAATACAATCTGGAAGAAATATAATTCACGGTAGTAAGACTGTTGAAAAATCACTAGAAGAAACAGCATTAGATCAGTTAAAATCTGCAAATAGTTATGCGGCAAATTTAGGAGTTACTGAACAAGGAATCAAAATATTAGGCATGAGCATGATGAATTTAGTTTACAAAGCTATTCAACCATTAATGCCAACTATTTTAAATATCGGTTTAGCAATGGTAGAATTTATTAGTACAAATTTAAGAGAAGGATCTCCGTTGTATGTTGCAGTTACTAATGTGGTAGATTGGCTTAGTAAATCTGTGGATATTATCAAAGCGGCCTTTGGTCCAAATCAAGATTGGAAGGCTGCTATTTTTGCTACAATTGATCGAATCGGTTCAGGATTATCCGAAGTTTGGAAGTTAGTAAAACCTGCATTTACTCAAATGTGGGAAGAAGTAAAACCTACTTTAATTAGTACATTTGAAAAAATTGTTGATTTTATAACTCCATATCTAAAGAAAGCCCTTGAGGTTGCTATTGATTCTATCAGTGATTGGATCTATGAAAAAACTGGAGTTGGAGAAAGTCAACAACAAAGAATGTTAAGACAAGCTACAGAACAGACACAACAATATCAAAATTGGCTTGATCAACAAAAGCAACGATTAGGAGGCCACGGATTACAAGAGTTGGGAATAGCAGGTTGGGTAGATAGGAGCAAAACATCGTTATTTGAACAATATCAATCTGATAGAACTGTAAATCCAGAAGATGCCCTAAAATATGGTCGCGGCAGAAGACACAGCGGTACAATCGGAATGACAGGAAGTTGGTGGGAAAAATCAGATGCAACATTAAATGTTGCCGAAGGTGAATCTGTAATTACTCCTAGCCAAATGGCACAAATTATAGATACTGCAAGTCAGTCTGGCCTTTCACAATCATTACAACAGTTAAATACTATTAACTTGCAGATATTAGCACAACTAAAACAGACTGCAGAAAATACCAAAAGAACCTATGATGCTACTAGAGCACTAGGTGGTAATTTATTTGAAATGGCATAATAATATGAGTTGGAAACGTTATTTTACCCCAGTGAATACATCAGGCAAACTAAGTCCTGTTAGCGGAGCAATGGTCGGAGGTGGCGGTGGTGGGCAATTAAGTAGAACCAACTATTCTAGCTATTTGCCAGATGTTTATTCAGGTCACCCTAACCGTTTAGAGAGATATGGTCAGTACGACACCATGGATTGGGACAGCGAAGTTAATGCGGCATTAGATATTTTAGCTGAATTTTGCACACAATCTAACGATGAAAACGGAACTCCATTTAATGTATTCTTTAAAGAACAAGCAACTTCTACTGAAATTAAAATTATTAAAAAATATCTACAACAGTGGACAAAATTAAACAAGTTTGATAAACGTATATTTAAAATTGTACGTAATGCATTTAAGTATGGTGATGTATTTTTTGTCCGTGATCCAGAAACACAGGCCTGGATGTATGTAGATCCACAAAAAGTAGACAAGATTATTGTTAACGAAAGTGAAGGTAAAAAGCCTGAACAGTATGTTATCCGTGATTTTAATCCTAATTTAGAAACACTTTCTACAACAGCTATTAATCCCAGCAATCAACAAGGCGGTGGTAGCACATTCGGCGGTGGATACGGAACTGGTCAAGGTGGCGCAGGTGGATCACGAGGTATGGTTGGATCATTTCCTACCAATGCTAATTCAAGCAGATTCAGTCAAGCTCAAAATCAATATACAATTGATGCTAGACACGTTATTCATATTAGTATGAGCGAGGGACTAGATAATAATTTTCCATTTGGAAATAGCTTGATGGAAAGTATTTTTAAAGTTTTTAAACAAAAAGAATTACTAGAAGACGCTATTATTATCTATCGTGTACAACGTGCACCAGAGCGCAGAGTGTTCTATATTGATGTAGGTAATATGCCAAGTCACTTGGCTATGAGTTTTGTAGAACGTGTTAAAAACGAAGTTAATCAACGTAGAATTCCTAGTTCAACGGGCGGAAGTCAAAGTGTTGTAGATACAAGTTATAATCCATTATCTATTAACGAAGATTACTTTTTCCCACAAACCGCAGAAGGTAGGGGAAGTAAAGTTGAAATTTTACCAGGCGGAACAAATTTAGGAGAAATCGATGACCTTAAGTACTTTACTAATAAACTCTTTAGAGCTCTTAGGATCCCTAGCAGTTATCTTCCTACTGGGTCAGATGATGGAGGAAGCAACTTTAATGACGGACGAGTCGGGACAGCCTATATACAAGAACTCCGATTCAACAAATACTGCGAACGACTTCAAAGTTTAATGCACGATGAGTTTGATACAGAATTTAAAGTGTATCTACATACTAAAGGCATTAATATTGATGGTAATATTTTTGATATTAGATTTAATCCTCCACAAAACTTTGCAAGTTATCGTCAGGCAGAA
>Ga0007852_1000008_pt1 | contig 75953 bp, 78 predicted proteins | sample CryBogCBH28Sep08_FD_71227 | JGI IMG/M metagenome (GOLD analysis project Ga0007852, IMG submission 71227) | Freshwater microbial communities from Crystal Bog, Wisconsin, USA - CBH28Sep08 | ecosystem: Environmental > Aquatic > Freshwater > Lake | place: Crystal Bog, Wisconsin, USA | collected...
ATGTGTCATCAACGCCTTGTAAATTAAAATCAATAGCTTTCCAACCAAAATCACAAAGCGGAGTATTTAAACTAACCATGTTTTATGCCTTAATATAGTTTACCTATTAGATAGAATTGACTATGGAAGAAAATCGATTTTACCACTCTGAAAACCTAGAACTCAAACATGTCGTTGAATTAAGCGCGCAAACGCATATTCACGCTACAAAAGTTTTAAGATTAAAAGTGGGTCATCAATTCGCTCTTTTTAATGGCGATGGTTTTGATTATGTCGCAAAAGTGATTGAGGTATCGAAACATAAAACATCCGTTGAAATTATCGATAAATATGAAGTCAATCATGAATCATCTCTAAAGATAACGTTAGTCCAAGGTCTCGCGGCAGGGGATAAAATGGACTGGATTATTCAAAAAGCTGTTGAGCTCGGCGTTCATACTATTCAACCTCTATTAACGGAACGATCCATCATTAAATTAGATCAGGAAAGGGCAGATAAGAAACTTGACCACTGGAAAACTGTCGCTATCTCCGCATGTGAACAGACTGGACGAAGCGCCATCCCAAATATATTAAGCCCACTCCATTTAAATCAATGGCTGAGTGAAGAAACCCTAAAAACAGATAACTTAAAACTAATCCTCACACCATCAAAAGCACAAAACATAAATCACTTAGATAAGCCATCTAATTCGATTGTGTTTATGGTGGGGCCCGAAGGCGGCTTCTCAGAAAAAGAAATGGCCTTGGCTTTAAATCATGCTTTTATTCCTGTAAATTTTGGTCAAAGAATATTAAGAACGGAAACAGCTCCTATCGTTGCCCTTTCTATTTTGCAAAATTTATGGGGTGATTTTGCATAATACGCAAAAATTATGGTACTTATGTAAAAAATACATGTAAAATATGTATTTTAAGCAAATTATTACCTTATGTCACTTGGCGAAGCAATCAGAAAAAGAAGAAAGTCTTTGGGGCTCACCCTTCAAGTCTTAGCGGAAAAAATTGCGAGCGATCCTGGCAATCTTTCTAGAATAGAAAGAGGCGCCCAAAATGTCAGTGAAGCGCAACTCCTTAAAATATGTGAAGTGCTGAATTGTGCGCCCTCTAGTCTTTTTCAAAATAAGACTTCCCCTAACCCCATTCAAAAATTAGATAGCCAAACATTTGCAAGATGGTTTAGGTTAGCAGCCCCCTATATCAACACCTTTAGTAATAAAACATTTGTCATTGCATTTGGGGGTGAACTTCTCAATGAAGATCAATTTACAGCCCTCTCTCATGACATCAATTTATTGACCTGCTTAAACGTCAAAATTGTGCTCGTCCATGGCGCGAGACCTCAAATCGATCAAAAACTTAAAGAGAAAAAAATCTCAACCCAGCTTGTGCAAAATGTTCGCGTCACTGATGATTCGGGCATGGAGGCTGTTAAAGAAGCCAATGGTCTAATTAAAATTAATATTGAATCCACGCTTTCTTCCAGTCTTTTAAATTCACCTATGGCAGGGAGTGACATTAAAGTTTCTAGCGGAAACTTTATTACGGCAAAACCTTTGGGTGTAATCGATGGCGTCGACATGCAACATACCGGCGAAGTAAGGAAGATTGATAGTGCTGCGATTAAGAAAAAATTAGATAACAAAGAATTAGTTGTCATATCTCCTATCGGATATTCACCGACAGGTGAAGTGTTTAATCTCACCATGGAAGATGTCGCACTCAAAACATCTATCGCACTAGAGGCAGATAAACTGATTCTTCTTATAGATTCTGATGGTATTTTTAATTTAAGGAATGAGTTGCTGCACGAAATGACTTTAGAAAAAGCTGTCAATCTCTATAAAAGTATCGCAAAAAATAATCCAAAAAAACATGAGCTCATCAATATCAATTCAAATGAACTGGATTTACTAGAGATTGCGATCAAAGCTTCCGAAGCCGGTATTCATAAAATTCATTTAATTAATAGGCATATTGATGGTGCCATTCTTCAAGAATTATTTACGGATGAAGGTGTAGGCACTGTCATCACAGAAAAAGCGCTCGATACGATCAGACAAGCTAATCATAATGACGTCAAAGGTATTCACAAACTGATTAACCCTTTAGAGGCGGGCGGCTATCTTATCAAAAGGGGCAAAGAGCGGATTGATCACGACATAGAAAACTTTTTCGTGATCGAGCACGATAAGAAAATTATTGGTTGTGCCGCTTTATATCCTTACAACGATCATGTTGAATTTGCGTGTTTTGCAATTAACAAAAACTACCAATCAAAAGGCTTTGGTTCAAAACTCTATAATTATTGCGAAGAAATTGCACGAGAAAAAAGTTACAAGTATTTATTTGCTCTAACGACAAGAACTGAACATTGGTTTATTGAAAAAGGATTTAAAGAAGAGAATATCCAAAAACTTCCTAAAAAAAGATTGGAGTCTTACTTGCCTCAAAGAAATTCAAAATTTTTTATTAAAAAGCTTTAAAATCTTAAAAAAACTATAGGTATAAAAATGAGTCACGACGTTAAACCGGAACACAAAGCCAAAATATTAAGCGAAGCTTTGCCGTACATTAAAAAGTTCTTTGGTAAAACCATCGTTATTAAGTATGGTGGCAACGCCATGGTCGACGAAAATCTAAAGCAATCATTTGCGAGCGATGTTGTGCTTTTAAAATTAGTAGGTATGAACCCAGTTGTCGTTCATGGTGGCGGTCCTCAGATCGATGAACATCTTGATAAGCTTGGCAAAAAGGGTGAGTTTATTCAAGGCATGAGAGTCACTGACACTGAAACCATGGATATTGTAGAAATGGTTCTCGGCGGACAAGTCAATAAAGAGATTGTAAATCTCATTAATAGACATGGTGGAAAAGCTGTAGGCCTCACAGGTCAAGATGGAAATTTTATTCATGCCAAAAAACTTGTTGTAAAAAATGATGCAGACCCCAAAAAAACGATAGATCTGGGGCATGTTGGTGAGATTGCATCAATTAACCCGAGTATTATTAATTTTCTAGATGAAGGCGATTTTATTCCTGTGATCGCACCAATTGGAGTAGGTACCAATGGGGAAACTTATAATATTAATGCTGACCTTGTGGCTGGAAAATTATCTGAAGTATTAAGTGCAGAAAAATTAATCTTACTTACTAATACACCCGGTGTCTTGGATAAAAAAGGCTCGCTGCTTACCGGATTAACACCTAATGAAATTGATAAACTTGTCGAAGATGGTACTTTATCAGGCGGCATGTTACCTAAAATAAGTTCGGCACTTGATGCTGCAAGAAGTGGGGTCAAAAGCGTCCATATTATCGATGGCAGAGTGCAGCATGCGCTTTTATTAGAAGTATTAACCGACGAGGGTGTAGGCACTTTAATTAAGGCAAAATAATTGTCAAAAATTTGGATTTTTGATTTAGACGATACACTGCACGACGCAAGCTCCAAAATATTTCCAAGTATCAATCAATCTATGACTGCCTACGTCAGTCAAAAACTTCAAATCAGCCATCAAGATGCGCATGACCTTCGCAATCAATATTGGAAAGTTTATGGCGCAACTTTAAAAGGTTTGATGGAAAATCACGGTGTTGACCCAAAAGAATTTTTACTCAACACACACGATGCTGAAGAGCTATCAAAATTTGTGAAACAATCCCATGCTTTAGAAAATACTTTAAAAAAAATCAAAGGGCAAAAGATTGTTTTTACAAATGCCCCGCTTCACTATGCGATCGCAATTATTAAATCACTGAATATTCAAAAATATTTTTCTGCGGTTTATAGTATCGAATCAACGCGCTACAATCCCAAGCCATCAATTTATGCATTCAGGAAAATTTTAAGGCGAGTTGGAAAAAAAGCTCATCAATGTGTCATGGTGGAAGATGATCTTGCTAATTTAAAAACTGCTTACAAGATTGGTATGAAAACGATTCTAGTATCTAGGCTAAATAAAAAAACAATTTTTGTGAGGAAGCGCATTACAAAAATTACCCAATTAATTTAAAACAATTAGATAAGTTTTGTTAATACTTGCAGGCGCGCCTCATAAATCGCATCTTTAATATCTAGGCCACGCTTATTCTGACTAATTGAACTTAGATTTAATTTATTAAGATGCTTCAGAAACTTCTTTAAGGATTTTAAAGTTGTTGAAGCTGTTCTTAATTGATTTGACTGGCTACTGATAAAAGCCTCAAAGATTTTCATTACATCTAAAAGCATATCTGGGTTTCTAAATAAATCCATTTTGTAAATCAAATCTAAAATTTGGCGAGGTTTGAGTTTTTTAAATTGCTTTAGATCGGATAAATTCGCTATTGTCTTTTCAGTTAATTTTTTTACTGCATTCGGCACAGATAGCCTTGTGTAAATTTCTCCTTGAAGCTTGCTATTTCCTTTTAAAGGGTAGAGATACATAAAAAATAAAGCTGCTTTAATTTCAGGGGAATGCTTTGACTTGAATGCATATTCAAAACTTTTCTTTATGGAATTTTTATGTTTAACATAATTCATTTCTGGTAGTAATAATTTAAGCGCCCCACATTTATGAAGAACTTCTAGCATTAAATAAGATTTTTTTTCAGAAAATCCAACAAATAATTCATGCCAAATTCTTTCTGATGCTACAGCTTCTATTTCTTTATTTTTTACAATCTGCTTTAGAATGGCTTCTGTCTTGGGATGGATTTTAAACTGATGAAATCGAGCAGAAAATCGAGCGATACGTAATACACGAATAGGGTCTTCCACAAAAGCAGAACTAACATGACGTAAAACTTTATTTTTAATGTCCTGAATACCATGAAAGGGATCAAAAAACTGACCTCTCGCATCCTTGGCAATAGCATTGATTGTGAGATCCCTGCGTTTTAGATCTTCCTCTAAAGTCACTTCTTTTGAAGCATAAACTTTAAAGCCCTTATATCCTTTTGAAATTTTGCGTTCTGTTCTTGCTAACGCATATTCATGATGTGTTTTGGGATGTAAAAAAACTGGAAAATCTTTACCCACTGGCTTATAGCCTAATTTCACCATTTCTTCAGAAGTCGATCCTACAACAACATAGTCTTTATCTTTAACGGATAAGCCCATGATCTGATCCCTCACAGCACCGCCCACAAGATAGATTTTCATTTATCGACCAGATTTACTTCTATAAAAATTATATTTAGCTCGCATAGGCGGCCTATTTTTTTTATTTTCTAGATAATGAACCAAACGCTCTTGAGAATATCGATATGGTATTGCATACTGAATATCTACTAAATTATCAACCTGCATAGATCTCCAATTATCTCGAGTCAATATTTTAATTGGCAACATTTCCATACTTAATGCAAACATATATGAAAGTGGTTTATTAAGAGGAATAATAAGGCGCTGTAATTTTTCAGACTTAATAATTAGCTTGATAATTTCTTTAAGTGAATAAACATCGGGGCCACCTAATTCGTAAACTTTTCCGTATGTTTTTTTATCCCAAAGACTTTTAGTGATGATTTTTGAAACATCTTCAATATATATCGGTTGAAATTTCGATTGAGGTGATAATAGGACTATCAGAGGTAGCCATTTTACGAGCAACTTAAACATATTAATAAAATTATCTTTTACCCCAAAAATAATAGAAGGTCTTAATATAGTTAAATATAGATCTTTTTGTTTAAGTAATGCAGTCTCACCAAGTATTTTTGATTTGAGATATAAACTAGGGGCATTAGAGCCTGCGCCCAAAGCACTCACGTGCAATAGCCGCTTAATACCTAACTCTTTCATCATTTTAGCTAAATGGCTTGGCCAAAGATGGTGAATCTTGTCAAAAGAATCTTTTTTAGACTGATGAAGAATCCCTAAGAGGTTAATGACAACATCTGTATTTTTTAAATCTTTTTTTACTTGCGTGAGATCGTCAAGATTAAAGTCAAATATTTGAATATTCGGATTCACCGTCCAAAATTTAATTTTTTCTTTATTTCGTGAAAATAATTTTAAACGATAATTAGATTGATTAAGTGCTAAGACAATACTGGAGCCTAAGAAGCCTGAAGCCCCAAAAATTGCAATTGTTTTTTTTGATTGAGCCACTTTGAAGTTAAAGCATTCTTATTATAAATATAAGAATCAGAATTAATGTGACGTTAGTTGTGATTTTTAAATACTTTATATATTTTTTATTTTTTGTATTTAAATATAAAAAGGTAAATGCTACTAATATTGCGAGCAATAAAAAGATACAAAATCTTAAAATATTCATTGGTAAACCCCTGCCATTGCCTGATTTAAAATCCCACTCTTGGAATTAATGTAGCGTGTTGCCAAATTCGATGTTTTAGGATCCTTACTATCTAAAGTAGCAAGACTCCAGCTTTGTTTATTTGAAAGCAATGCCAGCAATAATTTATTATTTAATTCATGGCCTGATTTGTAAGCTTTAAAATTGCCTATGATTGAATAACCTAACATATAGAGATCGCCGACGGCATCGAGTATTTTATGTCGCACAAATTCGTCATTGTAGCGAAGCCCGTCAGTATTAATAATCTTATATTCATCTAAAACAATCGCATTATCAAGAGATCCGCCTCTAGCTAATCCATTAGATCTTAAATATTCGACTTCTTGCATAAATCCGAACGTGCGTGCACGGCTAATTTCTGTGATATAGGATTCATCATAGAAATCTAGGGCAACTTTATTTGTTGACTCATCAAATACTGGATGAGGAAAGTCGATTGTAAAATCAACTTTAAATCCTTCGTATGGTTCGAATCTTGCCCATTTATCTTTATCTTTTACTTCTATAACATCATTTATCAATACAAATTTTTTCGGGGCATCCTGTTCTTTAATTTGTGCAGTTTGAAGAAGATAAATGAAGGGGATAGAACTTCCATCCATAATCGGCACTTCAGAGCCATTTAATTCAACAATAATATTATCGATACCTGTAGCAGATAATGCTGACATTAAATGTTCAACTGTCGCTACACGTGAAGCACCTTCCCCAATAGCTGAACACATCTTAGTATCTTTAACCGCATCAGGACTTATTTTAACTTCGTGATTTTTCTTTTGATCAACCCTTCGAAAAACAATGCCCTGGTCGACTTCAGCAGGCTTAAGTGTCATTGTTACTTTCTCGCCATTATGAAGACCTACGCCAGAAGTCTGCACAGATTTTTGAATAGTTCTCTGTTTGATCATTAAATACTTATTCGCCTTTTTTTCTTAAGAATGCAGGAATATCGTACTCTTCCATACCTGACATTTTCATAATTTCAACTTGCGCTCTATTCTCATTTGAACTGAATACATCAGGCTCATCATCGTTAGTTGGTTCATCCTCAATCACAGGGGGCTTATTTTGTATGATTGGCCTAGGTTCGATGCGTGGCATTCTTTGTTTTACATTTTGAGCTAAACCTGTTGCCACAACGGTGACTCGAATTGAATCTCCCATTGCTTCATCAATGACATTACCAACAATGACAGTAGCATCAATTGCTGCAAACTGTTTAATTGTTTCCATTACCTCATGATATTCCTTAAGTGTAAATTTGCTGCTTGCTGAGATGTTCACTAACACTCCACGCGCATTCACTAAATTCACATCTTCTAAAAGTGGGCTTGCAACTGCAGCTTGAGATGCTTTGTAGGCGCGATGCTCACCTTGAGCTACACCCGAACCAATCATAGCCATACCCATTTCACCCATCACTGTCTTCACGTCAGCAAAGTCCACATTGACTAAACCGGGACTGTTAATAATTTCTGAAATGCCCGAAACTGCGTTATGCAATACATCGTTAGCAGCATTAAAGGCTTCTAAGAATGGAATATGTTCGCCCAATACTTCCATTAATTTTTCATTTGGAATAACAATCAAAGAATCCACGTATTGAACTAATTCATTAATACCATCTGCAGCTATTGTTGTTCTTTTGCCTTCAAATAAAAAAGGTTTTGTGACAACTGCGATCGTTAAAATACCTAATTCTTTTGCAATTTGCGCAATCACTGGCGCAGCGCCTGTTCCAGTTCCGCCGCCCATACCTGCGGTTATAAACAACATATCAGCACCTTTAATGGAGCTAATAATTTTTTCTTTATCATCGATAGCTGCTTGTTTGCCGATTTCGGGTTTAGCTCCAGCACCTAACCCTTTGGTCATTGCTTGTCCAATTTGCAATATATGACTTGCCCGGCTTTTTTTCAGTGCTTGCATATCAGTATTAGCACAGATGAATTCAACGCCAGTTAAATTCTTATCGATCATATGATCAATAGCATTCCCGCCACAGCCACCTACACCAATGACTTTTATGATGGCATTTTGTGATTTGCTATCAACAACTTCAAACATATCCTATCTCCAAGAATTAAAAGTTACCTTGAAACCAATTTTTCATTTTCATGAAGATTTGGTTTATTGAATTGCCATCAATTTGATTCATCATTTCTTTTTCTAATTGCCCTTTGCCCATAAGCAACAATCCAATACCTGTAGAGTATCTTGGATTATCAACAACCTCAGACAAGCCGCCTACATTTCTTGGTGTGCCAATTCTAACTGGCATTCTAAACACACTCTCACCGAGATTAACCATACCTTTCATTAAGGATGATCCACCTGTAATCACAATGCCAGAAGCTATCATATCTTCCATGCCGCTTCGTTTCAACTCACTTGCAACAAGCTCATAAAGCTCCACCAATCGAGCTTCAATGACCTCTGCTAATGAAAGCGTTGAAATAGTTTTAGATTCTTTTCCATCTACCACAGGAATTTCAATTTGTTCTGAAGCTGAAGCTAAACTTCTTGCAGCATAACCATGTTTAATTTTTATCTCTTCAGCTGATGGCAATGGAGTTCTGAACGCCACTGCAATATCGTTATTGATTTGATCGCCAGCAATCGGAATAACTGCTGTGTGACGAATAGATCCATGTCTTAATACTGCAATATCAGTTGTACCGCCGCCAATATCAACCAAACACACACCTAATTCTTTTTCATCATCGGTAAGCACTGCCATACTTGAAGCTAAAGGTTGCAAAACCAATTCAGATACTTCAAGACCACAACGCTTGATACATTTGACAATATTTTGGGCAGCCGCAATCGCGCCTGTGACAATATGAACCTTTACCTCTAATTTCATACCACTCATACCGAGAGGCTGTCTTACGTCCTCCTGGCCATCGATTACATATTCTTGCGTCAAAATATGAAGGACTTGTTGATCATTAGGGAGTGTAATAGCGCAAGCAGTCTCAATCACTTTATCCACATCCAACTGGGAAACCTCGGTATCTTTAATCTTCACCATGCCATGAGAATTGATACTTTTAATATGGCTACCAGCAATACCGGTATATACATCAGTGATTTTACAATTTGCCATGAGCTCTGCTTCTTCAATAGCTCTTTGAATGGCTTCCATAGTGGAATCAATATTGATGACGACGCCCTTTTTTAATCCTTTTGAGCTATGCTGACCTAATCCAATCACATTTAATAAGCCGTCTGGTTGTAATTCAGCCACAATAGCCACAATTTTGGATGTACCGATATCTAGGCCAACGATGAGATTTTTTTCTTCTTTTTGTTTAATCATATAAGCGGCCTCTCACCACCATCTATTTTTTGAATGGGTTCAGTAGATTTTTTAATAGCAAAACCATTGGGGTATCTTAAGTCAGCCGAACCAATTCTTTTAACCGAAGCTAAAATATTGTCATACTGAGACGTAAAGCGAGTTAGATTCTCTTCGACGTTATCTTTGCTTAAAATAATTTTCATATTATTAGTTGTTCTAATGTCCCAAGTGTACCTAGAAGATAGGGAAACTTGCGCAATTTTTAATTGTTTTTTATCTAAAATATTTTGCATTTTTTTGTACTCCAATGCTATATAACTCTCCGTCCCTTCTGGGCCAAAAAATAGCGGCAAGTCTTCATCGGATGCCCCGTGAAAAATTTCACCATTTTCATTAACTAAGGCTATCGCTCCCCATCTTCCTATTGCTTGATGTTCCTCAACAAAAACTTCTAATCGATCTGGCCAAACTCTTCTTAAACTTACATTTCTAATCCAAGGTAATTTTGTAAACGCTTCTTTAGTGCTATATAAATCTAAAGAAAAAAAGTTACCTTTAACAAATCGATCTGAAATCATGCTGACTTGATCTTCATCTAGATGTTGATATTGGCCTACCACTTTAATTTCTCTAATCGGAAATTTAGCAAAATGCATAAATCGATAACTTAATAAAAAAAGTATCAAAATAATATTAAGTAATAAAACTAAATTACCTAACCAATAAATTTTTAAATGGTTATTTAACATCTGCAGTTTTTAATATCTCTAAAACTAATTGATCAAAATTAATGCCAATCTCTTTAGCGGCCATCGGTACCAAGCTATGGCTTGTCATTCCGGGTGAAGTATTCACTTCTATAAAATAATGATGGCCTTTTTGATCCATCATGAAATCAACGCGACCCCAACTAGAACACCCAATTGCTTTAAAAGCCTCTAAGGCTTCTTTGGCGATGAGAGATTCTTTAACTTTTTCTATGCCTGAAGGACAAATATATTGCGTATCATCTTTGAGATATTTAGCTTCGTAATCATAAAACTCGTTGCTAGGTTTAATTTTAATAACTGGTAGCGTTTTATTGTTCACAATTGCTACTGTATATTCTTCGCCGTCTACAAATTTTTCAACGATTACATTTGCATCAATTTTTGATGTCTTTAAAAAAGCTTCTTTGTATTGTTGTTCATTTTTAATCTTATCGATCCCAATACTTGAACCTTCATTAGATGGCTTTATAAAAAAAGGTGAGCCAATCGAATTGACGATATCTGTATAAGAAGTTTTCTCAGTTACTTGTAAAAAATCTGGCGTTGAAATATTAAGCGAGCGCCATAATAATTTTGTTTTGAGCTTGTCCATACCAATCGCAGAGCTTGCAGAGTCGCTGCCTGTATAGGCAACATTTTTTGATTTTAAAAAAGCTTGCATGGATCCATCTTCACCGCCTCGTCCGTGAAGCGCTATAAAGACTCTGTTAAAAGTTTTAATTTCCTCAATATCTCTATCGGATGGATCAAAAGCTTCCGCTTCAATGCCTAAGCGTTTTAAAGCCTGAAATACGGCGTCACCACTTAAGAGTGAAACGGCTCTTTCGTTTGATTCGCCCCCCATCAGCACTGCAACTTTTCCGAAGTGAGTCGTCAATTTAGAAAGTCTCCTAAAATTTTGACTTCTCTTTCAAGCTTAATCCCTTTTCTTTTAAATACCTCAGACTCAACATGATCAATAATATCTTCGATATCTTTTGCAGATGCTTCGCCTAAATTGATAATAAAATTCGCATGCTTATCTGATACCTCTGCATTGCCTACCCTAAAACCTTTTAATCCACTCTCTTCAATGAGTTTTGCTGCAAAAGTATCTTTAGGGTTTCTAAAGGTTGAGCCTGCGGTAGGCCAATTGAGGGGTTGTGTATTTTTTCTGTGATTAAGATATTCCTTAATCTTGCTTTCTGGATCAGCAGTCATGTCTTTCTTAAAATTAAACCAAGCGCCTACAAACCATTCATTTAATTTAGGCTTAACCACTTCGCGATAAGAAATCAAAAATTCATTTTTTGATCTGGTGATTACATTGCCTTTTTCATCGATCATATTGACTTGGGTCACATAATTCCATGTTTCAGAACCGTAACATCCAGCATTCATTGCCAATGCACCTCCAACTGTGCCTGGAATACCAGCAAAAAATTCTCCGCCAACATAATGTTCTTTAGCAAGATTTTTTGCGATCTTTGCACATGTATTACCTGCTTCTGCATACACACTATCATCATTCATTTGAATTTCATTTAAAGCAGCATGCATGACAATAACCGTTCCTCTAATTCCACCATCTCTTACCAAGATATTTGATCCCAATCCAATAAAAGTCAGAGGCTTTAAATATTTTTCTTCTTTTAAGAAATTTTTTAAATCTTCTAAATTTTGTGGGGTGAATAAAGTATCTGCAGTTCCTCCTACACGCCAACTGTTGTATTTGTTTAATGACTCATTCTTTAGAATTAATGCGTTCGTCATGTGTTTACAATATTCAATATATCCTTGGTTACTCTTCCTACCGAACCCGCGCCCATAACAATTAAAATCGAATCTTGATCAATATATTGAAGCGCTGTTTTAGCTAACTCTTTAATGTCTTTTTCAAAAGAAACTTTGTTTTTAATTTTATTCATACTATCCATCATCGCCATGGGACTTACTCCTGGAATTGCTTTTTCACCAGCTGAATAAATATCAGTGAGAAGTACTTTATCTGCTTTTTGTAATACTCTTACAAATTCATCAAAACAATCTCTTGTTCTGGTATAACGATGAGGCTGAAAAACAAGATGGATGGATTTATTTGGATAAGCATCCCTCGCTGCATCAAGGACCGCTTCAATTTCAACTGGATGATGTCCATAATCGTCTACCAGAGTAAAAGATTTTTTATCGAAGATTAAATTTTTATAAGTTTCAAATCTTCGACCCACGCCTTTGAAATGCTTTAAGGCATCAATCGTTTTAGAAATCGGTATCTCAAGTTCATCAGCTAATGCTATTGCTGCCAGTGCATTTCTCACGTAATGCTTTCCTGGTAGATTCAAAGTCATGTCTTTTTTAACAACATCAGAGTGTTTAATCGTCACTTTAAAATGCATTTTGCCTGCGTCTGCTTCAACTTCTTCAGCATGCACATCTGCATCATCCGACAAACCATATGTGATGATCGGTCTAGAAATTTCAGGAAGAATAGATTTAATAACGGGATCGTCAATACAGACAATCACCACGCCATAAAAAGGTAATCGATGTATGAATTCGATATAAGTTTTTTTAAGTTTATCAAAATCATTGTCATATGTTTCCATGTGATCTTGATCAATATTTGTCACTATAGAATAGACTGGCGTCAAATGTAAAAATGATGCGTCGGACTCATCTGCCTCCACAACAATATATTCACCATTACCTAGCTTGGCATTTGCATTTAAAGAAGAAAGTCTTCCACCAATAACATAAGTCGGATCCATTGAGGCTTCTGCCAAAATAGAGGCTATTAAACTCGTTGTTGTTGTTTTGCCGTGAGTGCCCGCTACAGCAATGCCCTTTTTAAAGCGCATCAACTCTGAAAGCATTTCGGCTCTCGGCATAATCGGAATTTTGTTTTTTATAGCGGCTTTTAATTCGGGATTATCTTTATCGATTGCTGAAGAAATAACAATGACATCAATATCTTTAATATTCTCTGCAGCATGATTAATAAAAATCTTAATACCAAGTTCTTTTAATCTTGAAGTGACTGGCGAATCCTGAATGTCGGAGCCGGAGATAAAATAACCTAGGTTATGCATCACTTCTGCGATACCGCTCATGCCTGAGCCACCTATACCTACAAAATGAATTCGGTTGATATTGTGTTTCATTTTTTAATTAATTGCTCGCACGCTTGATAAATAACTTCTTCAGGTTTTGTTGCTTTATTTTCCAATGCAGCTTTTGACATTTTTAAGCATTCATTTCTTGTCATGTCTTTAAGTAAACCACTTAATAATTCGGTTGTGAGCTCCTCCTGAATTATAAGTCGCGCGGCTTTCTTATCGCTTAAGTATTTTGCGTTATAAAACTGATGGTTATCCACAGCAAAAGGGAACGGCACCAATATACTAGGAATGCCTGCCGCCGAAAATTCAGATACCGTGAGAGCGCCAGCCCTTGCTATGACAAGGTCTGCCCATTCATAAACCTTTTCAATATGGTCCAAATAAGCTCTACAGTCAGCTTTAATGCCACATTTTTTATAATTTTCTTTTAATTCTTCAAAATGTTTCTCGCCTGATTGATGAATAATCGTTGGTCTATTTTTAGGTTTAATTTGTTTAATACTTAAAGGAATTGTATCGTTAAAAAATTTGGCTCCCAAACTACCACCCACAACAAGTAATCTCAAAGGGCCTTTTCTATCTTTAAATCTTAGGGTGGGTGGTTTAATTTTTCTAATACCATCTCTTACTGGATTACCAATTTTATGAGAGGCCCGTATCAATTTAATCGGAAACGCAGAATATATTTGTGTTGCGATCATTGCTAGTAATTTATTGGTGAGGCCTGGAATGGAATTTTGTTCGTGCACAATAAGTGGCTTACCCATTAGCCTCGCCATAAGACCGCCTGGAAATGAAACATAACCACCCATAGCAATCACTACATCTGGCTTTTCTTTTTTAATTGCTTTTGCACATTGTATTAATGCAATCAAAAGTTTAAATGGAAGCTTTAACCAACTTAAAAGGCTTTTTCCTCTAACGCCAGTAATATCAATCATGGCTTTTTGATAAGGCTTTTTATCGATTAACTTATTTTCCATGCCATGAGAAGTTCCAAGCCAAGTAATCGACCAACCTTTAGCTTTCAAATAATCGGCAATCGCAATACCCGGATAAATGTGGCCTCCAGTGCCTCCTGCGATTATCAATATTTTCTTATGGGATTTCATGTAGTTAAATTCCCCTTAAGCCTCTTCGGTTTTCCCAGTCAATCCTGAGTAATATAGCAAGCGCAATCATATTAGCTAATATGCCGCTGCCGCCATAAGATAAAAGTGGCAAAGTTAACCCTTTAGTAGGAAGAAGCCCCATATTCACACCCATATTAATAATGCCTTGTGTGCCAAACCAAATACCAATGCCCTGAGATAGCAACGCTGAATAATAACTTTCATTAATGATGGCCTCTTTAGCAATACCAAAAGCTCTAATCACAAGCCATGAAAATAACCCTATGACGATCAGTACACCAAAGAAACCAAATTCTTCAGCTAATACAGCTAAAATAAAATCGGTATGAGCTTCTGGTAAATAGAGCAATTTTTCGACACTACCCCCTAGTCCTACGCCAAAAAATTCGCCGCGACCAAATGCTATAAGAGCATGTGATAACTGATAACCTTTTCCATAAGGATCAGCCCAAGGGTTGAAAAAACCTACTAATCTTTGATATCTATAGTCAGAGCTAAAAATTAACGCTGCCATTCCAATAGGGGCAACAATACTTAAGCCCATCAGTATTTTTTTATCGATCCCACCTAAAATTAATGTGCACATCGCAATAACTGAAATTACAGCAAATGCGCCGAAATCTGGCTCAAGTAATAATAATGCACCTATTAACATGATCACTGATGCCATTGGAAGAAATCCTTTTAAAAAACTACCAATCTCTTTGGATTTTCTCAAGACATAATCTGATGCATACATCGCTGTAAATAATTTCATAAATTCGGAAGGTTGCATATTTAATATAAATAATGAAATCCAACGTCTACTTCCATTCACTACATGACCAATACCAGGGATAAGTACAAGAATTAAAGACACCATGCCTGCCACGAATAAATAAGGGGACATCTTTTGCCACCAACGAATAGGGATCTGAAAGGTAATAAATCCACCGATAAACCCTAATAAAATATAAATCGATTGTCTTAGTAAAAAAAAGTAATTTTGATGTTTAGTTAATTTGCTAGATTCAGCAAAAGAAATTGAAGATGAGTAAACCATAATAAGACCAATCGCGATCAGAATGGACGAAACCCAAAAGAGTCCTTGATCAAAAGAAGGTTTATCTATTGTCGATTTATTTGAAAATTTATCGATCATGATTTATTTTTTAATCTACTTACGCAATCTTTAAAAACTTCTCCGCGATGCACATAATTCTTAAACATATCTGTACTTGCGCATGCTGGAGAGAGAAGAATTACATCACCAGATTTGGCTAATTCAAAAGATTTGACAATTGCTAATTCAAGATTTTTTTCAATGCTTACCGGAATTGATTCATCAGTAAATATCTCTTGCATGATTTTTGCATCTTTACCAATCAAAGCAATATTTTTCACTTTTATTTTAGATGGATTTATTAATGGTTTGAAGTTCTGATTTTTTCCATCTCCCCCTGCAATAAGTAAGATTGGCTTGGTCATACTTTGAATAGCAGCAATCGTAGCACCTACGTTAGTACCTTTTGAGTCATTATAAAAATCAATGCCTGATATAGAGTCAACATATTCAACTCGATGGGGCGGTGCTTTAAATTGACTGATTACTTTTTTAATCACATCATTAGAAATTTTAAATGGCTCACAAAGTGCCAAAGCAGCCATAATATTTTGTATGTTATGTGCGCCCTTAAGTTTAATTTCATCTACAGAAATAATTTCAGCATTACCTTTTGCGATGAAATATTGATTTCCATTCTTTTTAATACCGTAATTTTTTACGTCTAACTGATTTCCGAATGTCACAGAATCTTCATTTATCTGAGATTTAAGATATTCGTCATCTCGATTCAAAATACTATTTTTGGCATGATTAAATATTCTATATTTCGCTTTCGCATATTCTTCAATTGATGAATATCGATCCATATGGTCTTCAGAAATATTCAATACTGTTGCAGACTCAAGTGCCAATGAATATGTTGTTTCTAATTGATAACTTGATAACTCAAGAACATAAACTTCAGGCGTTTTTTGATTGAGAGTATTTAATATAGGGGTACCGATATTACCTCCAACAATAGTCGATATGCCTGCTGCTTTTAATAGCTCCCCCACAAGCGAAGTGACTGTTGTTTTGCCATTCGAGCCTGTAATTCCAATAACTTTTGAACTGTTTGATTTAACTTGCGCAAAGATTTCAATATCACCAATTACAGGTATGCCTTGATTTAAAGCGCTCTGAACATAACTTTCTTTTAATGAAACGCCCGGACTAATAATAATTAATTCAATATCATTAACAACTTCATCGGTAAACGCTTCTCCAACAGAGAATTTAATGCCTTTGAATCTCGCTTTTATTTCATCTAAGTTTTCAAGATTCGGTCTTGTATCAATTGCGTGAATAACACATTCTTTGCTCATCAAAAAATGTAACACGGATTGGCCGGTATCCCCGAGACCAATCACCAAAATTTTTTTCTTATTAAAGTTAATCGTCATCTAATCTTCAGTGATGAGATCCCAATTAATACAAGCATCATTGTGATGATCCAAAATCGAACAACGACTTGAGTTTCTTTCCAGCCTTTTTTTTCGTAATGATGATGAAGTGGGGCCATAAGAAAAATTCGCTTGCCCACGCCATATTTAAATTTAGTGTATTTAAAGTACATGACTTGGATAGCAACAGAGAAGGTCTCTACTACAAAAATTCCTCCCATAATAAATAAAACGATTTCTTGTCTTACAATAACTGCGACCGTTCCGATGGCAGCGCCTAGAGCAAGTGCGCCCAAATCTCCCATAAAAACTTCTGCAGGATAGGTGTTAAACCATAAGAAACCTAAACCAGCACCTGCCATTGCAGTACAAAATATAGCTAATTCACCAGCGCCACTGATATAAGGAATACCTAAATACTTTGCTATAACATAATTACCGGCAACATAAGCAAATACACCTAAGGCACTTGCAACTAAAACTGCTGGCATAATCGCTAATCCATCAAGTCCATCTGTAAGATTTACAGCATTACTACTTCCTACGATGACGATATAACTCAAGAGAATAAAAGCAAGTCCATTCATCGAAAAACTTACGTCTTTAACGAAAGGCAGGATAAGTGATGTTTGTTCAGGAGTAACCGCGTTAGACCAAAGATAAATCGATGCACCAAGACCTATGATTGACTGCCAGAGATATTTTTGGCCCGCACTAATACCATTTGGATCTTTATAAATTACTTTTTTTAGGTCATCTATAAACCCGATAAGGCCAAAGCCAAGGGTGACAATCAACAACACCCAAATATAGTTGTTTCTTATATCTGCCCACAATAATGTCGACACGATAATCGATACTAATATTAAACCTCCCCCCATAGTAGGTGTGCCTGTTTTAATAAGATGATCTTTGGGGCCATCTGATCTAACGGCTTGACCTATATTGTATTGATTAAGTTTTTTAATTAGCCATGGACCAAAGGCAAAAGAAATAACTAGCGATGTAATAGTAGCCATGACCGCTCTTAAGGTAATGTAATTAAATACATTAAATCCGTGAATTTCTTTTGCTAAAAATTTAAATAATTCGAGCAACATAATTTTTATCTTTCTTAAAAATTTTAAGTAAGCGCTTCCACCACTTCTTCCATCTTCATAAAACGTGAGCCTTTAACAAGCACACATGAATTTTTTCTTATTTTTGATTTGACGTATTGAATAAGTTCTTTTTTGTTATTAAACCATTTCGCATTACCGTTGCACTTATCAATAGTATGTTTAGTTAATTTACCTATACCTACCACATGTAATGTTTTCTTTTTGTTGATATGGGTCGCGATGGAAGCATGATATTGCGCTGCTTTTTTGCCGAGCTCACCCATATCTCCGATTATTAAGATTTTTTCATAATCTTGATTGGCTAATACATCAATAGCCGCCCGCATCGACTCAGGGTTTGCATTGTAAGTATCATCAATCACCATTGATCCATTAAAGCCTTTTTTTACTTCCAATCTTCCATGAACTGGCTTAATAGCCTCAATACCTTTTTTAATTGTTTTTAATGGGATTTTCAGAGCAATCGTTGACGCAACTGCTGCAAGCACATTTTTTAAATTATGCTCCCCTTGTAATTTCACTTTAATATCGATCGAGCCTTTAGGTGTGTGAATTTGAGAAATGCCTTGCGCTGTTTTCTTAAGATAAACATCAGATTTTTTGTTCAGTCCGAATGAAATAATTTTTTTAGTTCGAGCTGCATTTTTCATTAGGCTATAAAACTCGTCATCTCGATTTATGATCGCAGTGCCATCTTTTTTTAAGCCTTCAAATATTTCTGATTTCGCTTTTGCAATTCCTTTTTTAGATCTAAAAAATTCAATATGTGCTTCAGCAATATTTGTGATCACTGCAATATCCGGTATCGCAATCTTACTTAAATAACTAATTTCACCCTTATGGTTCATGCCCATCTCGACTACAGCGCATTTTTGTATTTTTTGTATATTTAATAAAGATAAGGGCAAGCCAATATCATTATTAAAATTTCCCTGACTCATAAGAAGCTTCTTCCTGCTTTTTAGATGTGATGAAACAATGCTGCCAATCATTTCTTTTGTGGTTGTCTTACCATTGCTCCCAGTAATTGCAACTAAAGGTATTTTTGATTGTGATTTCCAGTATTGAGCTAACTTACCTAAGGCTTCTCGACCGCTTTTCACAATAATTTTATTTTTTATTTCTTTCTGATTTGTCGAAATAATTGCAGCAATAGCGCCTTTTTGAATAGCACTTGATGCAAAAAGATCTCCATTAAATTTTTCACCTTTGATGCCTATAAAAAGATCGTCCTTATGAATGTCATTACTATTAATAGAAATGCGCTTAATCTTTTTTTTAAGTAAGGCTTCATCTCCCTGATAGGTTCCGCCAACAATTTTTTTAACCTGATTTAAATTAAGGTTCATTTAGTTTGCCTTGTATGCTTTAAGTGCTTTTCTTGCGTATTTTTGATCGCTAAATGGATATCTAACACCTTTAATTTCTTGGTAAGTTTCATGGCCTTTTCCAGCTATGAGAATCACGTCATTTTTTTTAGCATGCTTAATTGCCTTATCTATTGCCTTGTCTCTATCAAGCTCAATACAATAAGAGCCTTTCATATATTTACTAATTTCATTAATGATATTTTCAGGGTTTTCATTTCTTGGATTATCTGATGTAATAAAATTGATATCGGCTATTTTAGAAGCTACTTGAGCCATATCTTTTCTTTTTCCTGTATCCCGATCGCCTCCACATCCAAATATACATATAAGATTGCCATCAGTTTGTTTTTTGAGAGTTTCAAGCACTTTTTTTAAAGCATCTGGTGTATGTGCATAATCAACAAAGATCTTTGGTGTATTTTTAGAGCCTAATCTTTCCATTCTTCCTGGAACTTGAGAGATAAGACTTATTTGTTTTACAATTTTTTGTATTGAATAACCAGATGCTATTAATGAAGCGATTACTGCCAATAAGTTGTATATATTAAATTCGCCAACTACAGGGGCTTCAACTTGATATATTTGTTTTTTGTAAGCAATTCGAAAAGATGTGCTCGAATTTGAATATGCAATATCTGTCGCTCTAATATCACCACTTTTTATTCCATAACTTAAAACTTTAGTTTTATTCTTGGTGAGCAAAGTTTTAAGTTTTTTCCCATATAAATCATCAATATTAATAACTGCAATCTTTATCGATGGAAAATAAAATAACTTTTTTTTCTCATTAAAATAATTTTTAAAATTGAGGTGGTAATCTAAATGATCTCTTGTTAAATTTGTGAATACGGCTACATCAAAAAGAATACCGTTCACTCTTCCTTGAGATAAAGCATGTGATGAAACTTCCATTACGACCGATTTCATTTTTTTGTCTTTAAATTGCTTTAAGATGCGATGACTTGAGATTGCATCTGGAGTTGTATATGCATGCGATTTTAATTTTTTGTATCCAAATCCAAGCGTTCCTATTACACCTGTTTTTTTACCCATAAGATTTTGTATTTCAGCCATCCAATAGGCGCATGATGTTTTTCCATTTGTACCAGTAATGCCTATTGTAAGTAATTGCTTAGAAGGTTCTTTAAAAAATATATTGGCAATTTCGCCTTCTTTATTTTTTAAATCCTTTACAGGAAAATTGTTTGTGTTCCATGATTTTTTCCATACAAAATTTTTCTTTTCATAGAGTATTGCTTTGGCGCCTTTTTTAATGGCTGCCTCAATATAGTCCCTGCCGTCATAATGCATGCCGGGATAAGCTAAAAACAAAGAATTCTTTTTTGTATGTCTACTGTCGTTTGATATATCAGAGAAATGATTGCCAATTTTTTTTAATACGCCCTTCATATCGTTTCTTTTGAATTAGCCTTATCTTGAGGCATAACTCTATTTTGAGTTTTTAAATCCTGAGGAATTTTTAATATCTTCATAACATCAGCCATCACGCTACTAAATACTGGAGCCGCTACAGATCCACCGTAATGACTTCCAACACTTGGTTCGTCTATCATTACCGCCATAATAATTCTTGGATTTGAAGCCGGTACCAATCCTATAAATGAACCTATATTTTTATTCTTTTCATAAGCCCCATTTACTCCAATTTTTTCAGCTGTACCTGTTTTACCTGCAACTCTATATCCCATTATTTTTGCATTACCTCCAGTACCTTCCTCAACAACTTGCTCCATCATCTCCACCATTGTTTTAACTGTTTGCTTTGAGAATACTTTTGTTCCTATGGGAATTTCTTCTTTTTTGAACATTGTTACTGGCTTCATTTCTCCGTCATTTGCAAAAACTGTATATGACTGTGCCAATTGAAGGAGTGTTAAATTAATACCATGCCCAAAAGATATAGTTGCTTGATCAACTTTCCCCCAATTTTTATAATCACGAAGTCTTCCAGATACTTCCCCGGGAAATCCAACGCCTGTTTGCATTCCAAAGCCTACTTTATTTAAGGTTGACCATAAATTTTTTGGCGTTTGCATTAACCCGATTCTTGCTGCTCCGACATTGGAAGATTTTGCAATGACTTCTGAAACTGTCATAAAGGGCTTGCTGTCGTCAGCATGGGCATCATGAATGGTAGCTGATCCAATTTTCATGAACCCTGATGAAACTTCTACCAATGAACTTGAATTAAGAATTCCTGAGTCTAATGCTGAAGATACTGTAAATGGCTTAATTGTTGATCCAGGTTCAAACACATCTGTCACTGCTCGATTTCTTGTAGGGCCTCCACCTTCATTAAGATTATTTGGATTGTATGAAGGCAGATTGGCCATGGCTAATATTTCACCTGTTTTGGCATCTAATACGATAGCCGAGCCCGCTTTAGCTTTATGAGTCTCAATTGATTTAGCTAACTCTCTATAAGTTAAATATTGAATTCTTGAGTCGATTGAAAGTTTTATGTCATGGCCATCTTGTGGCAATTTAACTTCTTGGAGGTCATCAACAATTTTTCCGGCGTTATCTTTAATTACTTTTTTACTGCCGACCTTACCTGAAAGGAATTTATTTTGAGAAAGCTCAATACCTTCTTGTCCAATATTATCGAGATTAGTAAATCCAACCAAATTAGCTGTGACATCAGCAGCTGGATAAAATCTCTTAAACTCTTTTTGAAAAAATATTCCAGGTATTTTAAGCGCTTGCAATCTTCTTGCATCATCAGGCGAAATTTGTCTCTTGAGATATATAAATTCTTTTTTATTGTTGAGAAGTTTTTGGTCGATCTCGTCACCAGTTAACTTAAGAATATTTTCTAATTCTAATTTTTGATCTTTACTTATTTTAACGTTAGGTGGATTTGCCCATACCGATTCTACTGGGCTGCTGATTGCTAAAATATCTCCGTTCCTATCAGTGATTTTTCCTCTATCTGCATATAGAGAAATCACTCTTGTACTTGTAGCATTTCCTTTTGATTGCAAAAAGTTTTTATCTAAACTTTGTAAATATAGTGCTCTAAATATAAGCGTTAAAAATCCAGCTAAAAATAAAAGTAGAATCAATCTTCTACGAATTCCAGAAAGTTCAAAGAATGTTTTTTCAACCTTATTGTTTATAAATAGACTCAAGGTTGCTCCAACAAAATAATTTTTTTAGGCTCAGGACTTTTCATCTTTAATGATTTCTTTGCAATATCTTCAATTCTTCCATGCATTGCCCATGTGCTCTGTTCTAGCTGAAGTTGGCTATACTCTGCATTTAACTTTTGTCCAATTTCTTTTTGTTGCCCAAGCTCAAAATACAATCTTCTTGACTGATGTTGCGAATTTACTTTTGCAAGAGCCATAAGCACTATTACAAAAAATAAAATAAAATTTATTTTTGTCATCTAATATGCAGTCCTTTCGGCAACCCGCATAATTCCGCTCCTCGATCTTGGGTTGTGTTTCACTTCATCATCACTTGGTCGTATTGGTTTTGTCACGATATTTAATCGAGGCTTTGGCAATTCTTCACTTCTAATTGGAAAATTAGAAGGTAGCGTATCTCTATTTTTTTCATCATTAATAAACTGCTTTACAATTCTATCTTCGAGTGAGTGAAAACTAATCACCACCATAATGCCGCCTGTTTTTAATCGATCTAAAATCTTAGGTAATACTTCTTTCAACTCTTCAAGTTCTCGATTGACATAAATCCTTAACGCTTGAAATGTTCTTGTTGCAGGATCTTGTCCAATTTCTTTTTTTGGCATATGGTTTGCGACAATTTTTGCAAGCTGTTTTGTTGTTTCAATCGAACCTATTTCATCTCTCTCTTTAATAATTGCTGTCGAAATTCTTCTAGCGAATTTTTCTTCGCCATATTCTTTTAAAATCTTTTCTAATTCTTTCTGTTCAATACTCTTTAAGACTTCTGCTGCGGTAACGCCTTTTGTCTGATCCATACGCATATCGAGATGCGCATCAAATCTAAAGCTAAATCCTCGATCACCCTCATCAATTTGTGGTGATGAGATACCTAAATCAAGAAGCACACCATCTACTTTAGAAATACCTTTTGCTTTTAATACTTCATCGATCTCAGAAAAATGCGCATGCACGATCTCGAATCTCGCATCTTTAATTTTTAAAGCTTCCTCATACGCAGTTTTATCTCGATCGATCGCAATTAATCTGCCTTCCTGATTTAACTTTTCTAAAATTAATTTACTATGGCCGCCTCGCCCAAAGGTGCAATCCACATAGATGCCATCTTTCTTTAAAACTAGATGCTCAACTGCTTCATATAAAAGGACAGTAATGTGCTCATGATTTGAATTACGTTGAGCTTGATTCATGAGTTATTAAATTAATTAGCATTATTAAAGGGAGAATCCTTCGAGTTCAATCGGCATAGTTGAAGCGTCTTGGTCTGTAGCATTTTGCATTTGTTGATCCCAAGCTTCTTTATCCCAAAGCTCAAAATGACTACCTTGACCCACTAACATGGCTTGCTTATCTATGCTTGCAAATTCTCTCAGCACCTGGGATAGGAGTAATCGCCCTGCTGTATCGAGAGCTATGTCTTCTGCATAACCCACGAGTAATCTTTGCAAAGCACTCGATTTTTTATCAAAGCTAGAAAGTGCCATGATTTTTGACTGGATAGGCTCCCAGGCCATTTGAGGGTAAATCAATAAACATCCGTGAGGGTGTGCTGTAATGACTAAGTCGCCTGAAGATTGGACGAGCAAAACCTCTCGATGCTTAGTGGGCATTGCCATTCTGCCTTTAGCATCAATATTCAAGAGATTAGCGCCTCTAAACATAATTCCCGACCCATTATTCAATTCAAAAAAAGTGGGAAATTACTAAATACCCTTAGTTTTACTTAGAAATTTCCCACAAAAAACCACTTTTTTCCACTAATAACACTATAGATAATAAAAAAGAGCTGTGCAAGCTCTTTTTTGAGGGTTTTTTCATATATGACAAGGGTTTGGACGGGTAAAAACCGAGGAATTTTTAAGAAAAAGTTGAAGCCAACCGATAAGCCGGGTTCTGTCGTGGACAGTCATTCATCTAGGCACATGATTACTCATGCACTCAAGCAGTCTACCCGGTAGCAACACGAGCCGTGCTATTACTACCCTATTTGACTTTGCTCCGAGTGGAGGTTACCGCGTTTCACCGTAACTAAATACGCTCGTCTCTGTGGCCCTATTCCTCGTTTCGCAACGTACGGCCGTTAGCCGTCACTCCGCTCTATGGAGCCCGGACTTTCCTCTCCTTGAGTTAACAAGCAGCGACTGTCTAGTCAGCTTCACGCAAATTTTAACACATCCCATGAGTGAACTTTTTTTGCTGTCAAAAGTTTACAAATTGCTTTGAAAGGCTTGTTAATATTAAGCCCTGAATCCTAGGTGTAGTCTATAGATGGAAGACTTCGTCTATAGTTGTCACATAGAATTTGGTCATGACAAAAACTCGTGCTTTTGGAATTACTTTAAAGAAAATTCGACTGAAGAAAAAACTTACTCAAGAAGAGCTTTCGCTTCAGGCCGATCTCGCTAGAGCTTATGTCAGTGAGCTTGAGTTTGGTAAAAAAACTGCTTCAATTGAAACAGTTTTTAAATTATCTAAAGCATTAAATATTAAATGTTCTAAGTTAATGGATCTTACTGAAGAAGAGTTTTAATTAGACTGTGCTAATCTCCAAGAAATTTTTCTTCCAGCATATAGCGGAATAATTGCTTCGTCACCCACAGTAATTTTTTCAGGAATAACCCAATCTTCTTTGATTAAATTGATTGATGATTTATTTCTTTCCAATCCGTAGAAATCAGCGCCATAAAAACTTGCAAAACCTTCTAGTTTATCTAGTACATTTAATTCATCAAAGACTGCAGCATAAAGCTCAATAGCACTTGCTGCAGAAAAAATACCTGCACAACCACAAGCATTTTCTTTTGTCGATTTTAAGTGAGGCGCACTATCGGTACCTAAAAAGAATTTTGTATTACCAGATGACACTGCATTTAAAAGTGCTTGTCGATGTGTTTCTCTTTTTAAGACAGGCAGGCAATAATGATGAGGATTGATGCCACCTAAAAACATATGATTTCTGTTTAATAGAAGATGTTGCGGTGTAATCGTAGCTGCTACTTTTTTAGAGCTACTTAAAATAAAATCAGCGGCATCTTTTGTGGTGATATGTTCCAACACAATTCTTAAATTAGGAAATGTTTTGTGTAGTTTCAATAAATGTTGATCAATGAATACTTTTTCTCTATCAAAAATATCAATCGCTGGATCTACCAATTCACCATGAAGTAAAAGCGGCACATCCAATTTCTCCATGAGCTCAAAAACATCATAACGATCATCAATATTTTTAACGCCCGAATCTGAATTAGTTGTAGCACCTGCCGGATAATATTTAATACCTACAATTTGTTTATGTTCAGGAATTTTTTTAATTTCATCGAGTGAAGTTTTATCTGTGAGATATAAAGTCATCAGAGGTTGAAAATGATTATCACTTTTTAAAGATTTTTTAATTCTAGATTCATATTGAATCGCTTGGTCTACTGTTGTAATCGGCACTTTTAAATTAGGCATCACAAGCGCTCTTTTAAATTGCTTTGCGGTATAAGGCGCTACTGAAGCCATCAATGCATCATCTCTTAAGTGCACATGAAAATCATCAGGGCTTGTAATCGTTAAAGTTTTAGTCATCTTTTTTTTATTTTCAAAGCTTCGTCATATAAATAATTTTTGTTGATGTTTAATATTTCCACACCTAACTTCACTGCCGCATTGGTGGGCATATGATTGAGTAATATTTTTAATATTCTATGCTGATCTTCGGTCAGTAATTCTTTTTTTTCATGGCGAATGGGAGAAACTAGAATCACAAACTCACCTTTTTGAAAATTGCTATCGCTTTGAATCGTTTCTCTAACTTTTGAAATTTCACCTCGATAAATGCTTTCAAATGTTTTAGTAAGTTCACGCGCCACAACAATCTCATGTTGATTACCAAAAAACTCAGCCATATCGTTTAAAGTTTTAATGATGCGGTGGGGTGCCTCATAAAAAATCATAGGACATGATTGCGCCTGAAGACTTTCAAAGACTTTCATTCTTTGGCTGCTAGTTGTCGGTAAAAACCCATAAAAATAAAAGCTTGTATATTCCATCCCTGAAACAGAATAAGCCGTTGTAACCGCAGAAACACCTGGGATCGGAATAATTTCAAAACCCGCTGCCGCAACCTCTTTCACAATGAGACCTCCGGGATCGCTTATATTAGGGGTCCCCGCATCTGACACCAATGCAATATGTTTTCCATCTTTTAAGTATTCAATGATTTTTTGTGCGGAAGCTTTTTCATTGTGTTGATGCACCGCAAATTGTTTTTTTTCAATAGAGAAATGGGACAAAAGACCTTGGGTATGTCTTGTATCTTCGGAGGCAATGAGATCTACTGATTTAAAAGTTTCAAGCGCTCTATAGGTGATGTCATTTAAATTGCCTATAGGGGTCGCTACTACATACAATTTTCCACTCATCATTAAACGGCCCAATTATTTTTAAAGCGCTCAAAAAGCCCTCTTAAGTCGCTCACTCAAGACCTCTTTAAAAGAGATATAATCATTTTGTCACATATCAATGCTATGTTAATAAAAGTTTAGAGGAAAACATGCTTAAACATATCAAATTACTTTTTATTTCATTCATCTTATTGCAGCTCTTTGGTTGCCCAGCTGCCATTATTGGCGGAGGTGCTGTAGGTATTGATACGGCTGCAGATCGCAGAACGCCAGGTGTCATTCTTGAAGACTCTAATATTGAATTAAAAGCATTTGCAGGCATTCAAAAACTTCAAGGTGACATCCATACCAATGTCACAAGTTATAACGGTCATGTGCTAGTGTTGGGACAGGTTCCTAGCGAAGAAATTAAATCAAAAATTAGTGATCAGATTAAAGCTTTAGCTAATGTTAAATCTGTACTGAATGATCTATCGATTGGGCCTGTAAATTCTCTATCGGCAAGAGGTGAAGATACCCTTATTACTTCCAATGTGAAGGCCCGCTTTTTTAAAGAAAATAAAGTCTCACCCTTCTATGTCAAAGTCGTGACTGAAAATAAGGTGGTCTACCTCATGGGTATCTTGAACGAAAAAGAAGCTAAGGAAGCCGAAGAAATCGCAAAAAATACAAATAAAGTCACTAAAGTTGTTAAGGTCTTTGAATATCTCAAAAACTAATTAAAGTATCTTCGTACTTAACTTATTGAAAATAAAGAACTATTAAATAGCCTAAGACCTTACTAAACAGAGGTCTTGGGTGTTATTGATTTAATTGAAGATGTTGCTATAATGATTTTCATAGTTTTTTCAAAACATTCAAGTTAGTTCTAAATCCCAAAAATAAATTGCCCGTAACACTAGCTAGCTTAATTACAGATTTAATCCATTAGAGGTCATCATGAGTAAAAATATTATCCATTTATCAGACGCAACATTCGAAACTGAAGTGCTTCAATCTACCGTGCCTGTTCTTGTCGACTATTGGGCAGAATGGTGTGGCCCTTGCAAAATGATTGCACCAATTCTTGATGAAATATGTAAAGACTACGACGGCAAATTAAAAATTGCTAAATTGAATATTGATGAAAATGCACAAACGCCAGCTAAATTTGGTATCAGAGGCATTCCTACTTTAATGATTTTTAAAAATGGTAATGTAGAAGCGACTAAAGTCGGTGCCTTATCAAAATCCCAATTAACCACATTTATCGATAGCAACATCTAAAGTTAATACCCCTCCTTAAAACCCCTCAACGTAACACTAATCGGAAACCCCCAAACATGCATTTATCTGAATTAAAACACCTCCCCATTGCACAACTCGTAGAAATGGCGATCACGGACGAAATCGAAAATGCGAGTCGCATGAGAAAACAAGACTTGATCTTCGCGATCTTAAAAAATAAAGCAAAAAAGGGAGACAGCATTTTTGGAGATGGCACTTTAGAAGTGCTTCAAGATGGTTTTGGATTCTTAAGATCACCAGATACTTCATACCTAGCAGGTCCTGATGATATTTATGTATCACCTTCACAAATTCGCCGCTTCAATCTTCATACAGGGGACACAATTCAAGGTGAAATTAGAACACCTAAAGATGGTGAACGTTATTTTGCACTAGTCAAAGTTGATCAAGTAAATAACGAAGCGCCAGAAAATACAAAACACAAAATTCTTTTTGAAAACTTAACACCTCTTTTCCCAACCATACCTCTTACATTAGAAAGAGATATCAATGGTGAAGAAAATATTACAAGCCGTGTGATTGATATGATCGCACCCATTGGTAAAGGCCAACGCGGTTTGATTGTAGCGAGCCCTAAGAGTGGTAAGACTGTCATGATGCAAAATATTGCACATGCGATTACTGCGAACCATCCCGATGTTTCTTTGATCGTGCTTCTAATTGACGAGAGACCAGAAGAAGTGACTGAAATGACAAGATCTGTGAAGGGTGAAGTGGTTGCATCTACATTCGATGAACCTGCGACACGTCACGTTCAAGTCGCTGAAATGGTGCTTGAAAAAGCGAAGCGTCTTGTTGAACATAAAAAAGATGTAGTCATCCTTTTAGATTCCATTACAAGATTAGCAAGAGCTTATAACACGGTCATTCCTTCGTCAGGCAAAGTGCTCACTGGTGGTGTGGATGCCAATGCACTTCAAAAACCAAAACGTTTCTTTGGTGCAGCACGAAATATTGAAGAAGGTGGCTCACTCACTATCTTAGCCACTGCTCTCATTGATACAGGCTCTCGCATGGATGATGTGATTTACGAAGAATTTAAGGGTACCGGCAATATGGAAATTCACTTAGATCGTAAAATGGCTGAAAAGCGCCTCTATCCTGCAATTAATGTGAATAAATCAGGCACCCGTAAGGAAGAACTCCTTATTCCTAAAGATAATTTACAGAAAATCTGGGTGCTTAGAAAACTTCTACATCCAATGGATGACCTGGAAGCGATGGAATTCTTGCTGGACAAGATTAAAGCTACTAAAAATAACAATGACTTCTTTGACAGTATGCGAAGAGGTTAAGGCGTAAAATTGATTGATTTTTGGTCCTAAATCATTGATAATGCGCATCTATTGAACGAAAGTTGGAAAAATTATGAAAGCTGATACACACCCAAATTACCCTGAAATTAATATCACATGTAGCTGTGGTAATAAATTTAAGACACATTCAACCGTTGGTAAAGATATGAACATTGAAGTTTGCTCACAATGTCATCCTTTCTACACAGGTAAACAAAAGATTTTAGATACTGCAGGCCGTGTTGAGAAATTCAAACAAAAATATGGCATGTAAGGATTTATTCGTATGTCAAAAGGCAGCATAGGCTGCCTTTTTTTTTATAAATTATGCGATTTCAACTCGAACACGACTGGCAAGATAACATGGCCACCCCCCGAAGCCGATTAGGCGAGCGGGCCAAAATTCATTCGTTTGTGGTGTTATGTCTGATCTGGGTATTTGCAGGTCTTTTTGGTCATGCGCCTTGGAAAGGTTATGAGACCCAGAGTATAAGTGCGATTCATGCTGTATTAAATGGTCATATATTAGCACCTCTGGCTGCAAGCGAAGATACGCTTACGAATCCACCCCTTTACTATTGGACTGGGGCTATCCTTGGCAAACTTCTCACACCCTTAATATCACTTCATGATGCTAGTCGCCTCATTAATGCTTTATGGATGGGACTTACTATTTTGATGGTCGGTATGGTAAATCGAGAATTATGGGGTATCGGTTTTGGAAGACAAGCAGCGCTTATTTTTATAGGATCAGTTGGTCTCATCTTTAATGTTCATACATTAATGCCAGGTATTGCAATATTGACAGGTATCACGATGGGATTTTATGGCTTGGCTCTTTCTAAAAGACGTCCCTTTAGATCAGCCATACTTCTAGGTTTTGGTTTAGGCTTAAGCTTTTTATCAGGGGGCGTCATACCGCTTCTTAGTCTTGTGCTTTCAGCACTACTTTTGCCAGCATTTTTTGAGATATGGCGAACGCGTCGCTATGGGCTTGTTTTAAGTTTAAGTCTTCTTGTGAGCTTACCTTTTTTAATGGTATGGCCAATACTTCTTTGGTGGCACCAACACGACATATTTATGACATGGATAAATAGTTTACATTTATTCCAAACGCAAAATTATATTTTTTACATTAAGAATCTTTCCTGGTTTGCTTGGCCAGCACTTCCTCTGGCCGCGTGGGGTTTATGGAAATTCAAACATAAAATATGGTCTCAAGCCAAATTTCAATTACCGATTATTTTTTTCGTATCAACACTCATCATCACTGCTTCTTATGCAAAAACGAATCAATCGCTCTTGATGCCATTTCTGATTCCATTATCAACCATTGCGGCAGGAAGCATTGAGACATTAAGAAGAGGTGCTGCGAGTGCATTGAATTGGTTTGGAATTATTTTATTTTCAACGATCCTTTTTCTTATTTGGCTGGGCTGGAATGCGATGCTTACAGGCTTTCCACAAAAAACATATGAGCGTATGCAATTTTTAGCGCAAACAAATGAATCTCATTTCAATATTTTTATCTTAATCATTGCAATCCTTCTGACAGTCATTTGGATTTTTTCTATGATTAAAACAAGAATTACAAATCGCTCATGTACGACCAATTGGTCAATTGGCCTCACAGTAAGCTGGGCCCTTCTGATGGCTTTATGGCTTCCATGGATTAATCACAAAAAAGACTTTAGTCCACTTTTTTTATCTATGGAAAAAGTGATTCAAGATAAAACTTGTCTCACAACACATAATATCAATGACGCACAAATTGATTTGATTGATTACTATTTAAATATCAAAGCGACCAGAGAAGGTGATCGAAGCAATTGTCATTACTTACTTGTCTATCAATTGCACAAAAAAGATCTTCCACCGATGAGTGAAAATTGGAAATTAGTATGGAATGAAAAACAACCCGGTGATAAAAATAATTACAAACTATTCTATAAAGAATAAAAACTCAAAGATGCTTTTTGATAGCATCGATCACGATGATTTCTAGACCCTTACCTGCATCTTTTGCAACGTGTTCTTTAATTTGATTGCGCATAGGAGGTGCCCAGAATTTCTTTAAATGATTTGCAATCTCTTCTTTGGCTTTTTCTTGATCCGGATAGGATTTAAAAAAAGAGCCGATCTGATTAGCCATGGTAACAAGTTGATCAATATTCATAATTAATTTTTTGTAACTCTTTCAGCATAAGTATAAATCACGTAATGAGGGGCTCTCGCAAACCCAACCAAACATACACCATATTTTAACGCAGATCGTATGGCAAGTCCCGTAGGTGCCGATATCGCAACCAACATCGAAGCGCCTAGCATCACTGTTTTTTGGACCATCTCATAGCTTGCTCGACTTGTGGTGATCACAAAGCCTTTGTCAGCGATGTCTTTTGCTTTAATTGCGCCAATCAATTTATCCAAAGCATTATGTCGTCCCACATCTTCCCGCACAATTTGAATGTCACCTTGTTCGTTGGCCCATGCGCATGCATGTGTCGCCCCCGTTTTCTTTTGGAGTGTTTGTGAGGCATGCATTGACTCAAGTGCTTTAATTATTGAACTCTCTTTAATGTTTAGAAGATGATCTATCTTTTTTTCTGGCAATCTTAACGCTTGGTCTAAATTTTCAGCCCCACATAATCCACAGCCTGTTCTGCCAAGAAGATTTCTGCGTTTATTTTTGAGTGATTGAAAACATTCTGCTGCAATATCAATTTGAAGTTCGATACCATTAGCTTGACGAATAATCTCAATGCCGTAGACATCGCTTTTATTTTCTACAATACCTTCTGAAATAGAAAAGCCTAAGGCAAAATCTTCAAGATCTGAGGGAGAAGCTAGCATGACAGCATGTGAGATGCCGTTATAGACAAATGCGATCGGCACTTCCTCTGCAATATCATCTTTTTCTATTTTATTTACATGACTTTTTAAAACTTCATAAGTCTTAAAACTATGCTCTGTATCAATAAAAAGATTTTGTGCCACTGATTAAATCTAATGAATTTTTAATGCGTTAGATTTACCTGCAAATTCAATTTGCTCTTCACTGAAATGTTGATATTGTTTCTGCCAGTCAGATAATTGTGTTACTTTGCTGACTTGCACTGCTGTCACTTTAAACTCAGGACAGTTTGTCGCCCAATCTGAGTTATCTGTCGTAATCACATTGGCTCCTGATTCAGGATGATGGAATGTTGTATAAATCACACCGGGCTGAACGCGTTCTGTGATGTGAGCTCTTAATACAGTCTCTCCTGCTCGACTTACAATCCCTACCCAATCACCTGATTGAATCCCTCTTTCTTCAGCATCATGCGGATGAATTTCAACCACATCTTCTTCATGCCACGCGACATTCTTTGTTCTTCTTGTTTGTGCACCGACATTATATTGAGAAAGTATTCTGCCTGTTGTTAAAATGAGTGGGAATTTCTGTGTCACTTTTTCTGAAGTGGGTACATACTCAGTAATAATAAATTTACCTTTGCCACGCACAAATTCATCAATATGCATAGTCGGTGTTCCAAGCGGATGTTCTTCGTTACAAGGCCATTGAATACTACCTAATTCATCTAGCTTCTGATAACTTACACCGGTAAATGTAGGAGTAAGTTTTGCAATTTCATCCATGATGTCAGAGGCATGCTTATAATCCATCTTGTAACCTAGCGCATTGCAAAGCATCTGTGTGATTTCCCAATCTTCATAACCATTCTTAGGAGACATCACTTTTCTTACTCTTGAAATACGTCGCTCTGCATTGGTAAATGTGCCATTCTTTTCTAAGAATGAAGAACCTGGTAAGAATACGTGCGCATACATCGCGGTTTCATTTAAAAATAAATCTTGAACAATGATGCATTCCATCGATTCCAAAGCATGCGTCACATGTTGCGTATTTGGATCTGATTGAGCGATGTCTTCACCCTCACAATAGAGTGCTTTAAATTGGCCATCGATTGCGACATCTAACATATTTGGAATTCTTAAACCGGGTTCATTTTGCAATTTCACATCCCATGCTTTTTCAAATAAAGCTAAAGTAGCTTTATCAGACACATGTCGATATCCTGGGAATTCATGTGGGAAGGATCCCATGTCACAAGAACCTTGTACGTTATTTTGTCCTCTTAAAGGATTTACTCCAACACCTTCTCGACCAATATTACCTGTCAGCATCGCAAGATTCGCAATTCCCATGACCATGGTTGAACCTTGACTATGTTCTGTCACACCTAATCCATAATAGATCGCAGCATTACCGCCCGTCGCATAAAGTCTTGCGGCGGCTCTCACCTCTTTCGCATCCACACCTGTGAATGCACTCATTGCTTCAGGTGAGTTTTCTGATTTAACAATAAAATCTTTCCATGCCTTAAAAGCTTCATCTTCACATCGCGCTTTTACAAAGGATTCATCCATAAGTTTTTCTGTCACGATCGTATGTGCTAATGCATTCACCATAGCCACATTGGAACCAGGTTTAAGTTTTAAATGATGATCGGCTTTGATATGAGGCGAGTTATCGACAAGATCAATCGCACGTGGATCTACAATAATTAATTTTGCACCTTCTCTTAAACGTCTTTTCATTTGTGATGCAAATACAGGGTGACCATCTGTAGGATTCGCACCAATAATTACGATTACATCGGCATGCATCACTGAATCAAAATTTTGTGTGCCTGCTGATTCACCTAACGTTTGTTTGAGTCCATATCCTGTTGGTGAATGACATACGCGAGCACAAGTATCCACATTATTATTTCCTAATGCTGCACGAACTAATTTTTGTACGACATACACTTCTTCATTCGTACAACGTGAAGATGAAATCGCACCCACCGAATCGCGACCGTATTTTTTTTGAATGCGCTTAATTTCACTTGCTGCATAATTAATCGCGACATCCCATGTTACTTTTTCCCAAGGATCATGAATGCTTTTACGAATCATAGGTGTCGTAATGCGATCTTTATGAGTAGCGTACCCCCATGCAAATCTTCCCTTCACACACGAGTGTCCATGATTAGCCCCGCCATCTTTATTAGGCGTCATACGAACCACTTCTTCACCTTTCATTTCTGCATGGAATGAGCAACCAACACCACAATAAGCACAAGTCGTTGTGACGCTATGTTCAGGAACGCCTGCTTCAATAATCGTATTTTCAATTAATGTAGCGGTTGGGCAAGCCTGCACACATGCACCACATGAGACACACTCTGAATCTTTAAAGTCTTTATTGCCTGCTGAAACTTTAGAATCAAATCCTCGACCTTGAATCGTGAGCGCAAAAGTGCCTTGCACTTCTTCACACGCCCTCACACATCTCGAACATACAATGCACTTTGAAGGATCGAACGTAAAATAAGGATTTGAAGTATCCTTCTCGCTCTTTAAATGATTTTCACCTTCATAGCCATAGCGGACATCTCGAAGACCTACAGCGCCTGCCATATCTTGCAATTCACAATCACCATTCGTCGCACAAGTTAAACAATCGAGCGGATGGTCAGAAATATAAAGCTCCATCACGCCACGTCTAATATCAGCGAGCTTAGGTGTTTGAGTGTGCACTTTAATACCTTCTGCAACAGGAGTAGTACATGAAGCTGGGTAGCCTCGACGGCCTTCAATTTCAACCAAGCAAAGGCGGCATGAACCAAATGGTTCTAAGCTATCTGTGGCACATAGTTTAGGAACAGTAACACCCGATACAGATGCGGCATGCATAATGGATGTGCCCTCAGGCACAGATACAGACACACCATCAATCGTTAAATTAATCGTCTTATCAGAAGTTCTTTTTGGGGTTCCAAAATCTTTTACATCATCCATATATTGTCTCTAAATAAATCACCAAATCAACGTATTAGTCTATGCCTTGGGCTCTTTTGCATCAACCCCAAAGTCTTTAGGGAAATGGTTTAAAGCGCTCAAAACGGGGTAAGGTGTCATGCCACCTAATGCACATAAAGAACCATTTAACATGGTGTCTGAAAGGCCTCTAATTAATGCGATGTGTTTCTTAACATCATGACCTTGCATAATATGATCTATCACTTCGACACCGCGGGTCGATCCAATCCGACACGGTGTACATTTTCCGCATGATTCAATCGCACAAAAATCAAATGCGTAACGCGCCATTTTTGCCATATTGACTGTTTCATCAAACGCCACAATGCCTCCGTGACCTAAGACCGCCCAGATTTCAGAAAATTTTTCATAATCAAGAGGAGTATCAAATTGCGACTCAGGTAAATATGCACCCAAAGGTCCGCCTACTTGCACGGCTTTAATGGGCTTGCCCGATAAAGAGCCCCCACCAAAATCGTAAAGAAGTTCTCTTAAGGTAATACCAAATGCTTTCTCAATAAGGCCTGTGCGCTTTAAATTACCTGCAAGCTGAATAGGCAGCGTACCTCGTGATTTGCCTATGCCAAAGTCTTGATAATACTTAGCGCCTTTAGCCAAAATAATAGGTACGGTTGCTAATGAAATGACGTTATTTACAACTGTTGGTTTACCAAATAAACCTTCAATCGCGGGAAGTGGCGGCTTAAATCGCACCAATCCTCTTTTACCTTCTAAACTCTCTAATAGCGAAGTTTCTTCACCACAAATATATGCTCCTGCTGCGCGTCTTACTTCTAAATGAAAAGCCTTGCCCGATTTCAAAATATCTTCGCCTAAATAACCAGTCTTTGTCGCTTGGTGAATAGCTTCATTTAAAGTCTTGAGTGCGTGAGGATATTCAGAACGTAAATAGATATAACCTTGTGTGGCATTAACAGCAAGGCCTGCGATAATCATGCCTTCAATCAAGACGAAAGGGTCGCCTTCCATGATCATGCGATCTGAATAGGTGCCTGAGTCGCCTTCATCTGCATTACATACAATATATTTTTGTGTGGCCTTGGTATCTAATACCGTTTTCCATTTAATCCCTGTCGGGAAAGCTGCACCGCCTCGACCACGTAAGCCAGAAGCAGTTACAGTTTCTACAATCGCTTCAGGTTTTAAATTCAGTGCATTTTTTAAGCCCTGAAATCCATCATGCGCCATATATTGATCAATATTGGTGGGCTCGGTGATACCCATGCGTGCAAAAGTTAAGCGTTCTTGTTTTTTTAACCAATCGATCTCTGCGACCAGACCTAATGCGAGAGGGTGCTTACCACCATTTATAAACTCTGCATCAAATAAAGATTTCACATCACTTTGATTGACAGGGCCAAATCCTATGCGGCCTTGATGGGTTTCTACTTCAACTAAAGTTTCTAGCCAAAATAATCCGCGCGAACTATTGCGAATGATTTGAATATCTAATTTTCGACCTTGTGCTTCTTTTAAGATCGCTGCTGCGACTTCATTGGCACCAAGAGATAGAGCTGTTGAATCGATGGGCACGAAAATTTTAATACTCATGACGCACTCTTTAAATCTGAAATCAGTTGATCTATTTTTTTATTATCTACACGGCCATAGACTTCTTCATTAATCATTACACTTGGAGAACATGCACAATTTCCTAAACAGTAAATAGGCTCTAAAGTGATAGCACCATCGGCAGTGGTTTCATGAAATTCTACGTCGAGCTTCTTTTTAATGTGAGCTTCAAGTGCATCGCTTCCCATAGCCTGACAAGACTCTGCAAGACAAACTTGCAGAATATGACGGCCGGGTTGATGCGTTCTGAAATGATGATAAAAAGTTACAACGCCATGGACTTCAGCCACAGATAAACTCAAAGCTTTTGAAATTAAAGGGTAAGCCAATTCTGGCACATAGCCTATATCATCTTGAATGGCATGTAAAAGAGGCAGTAATGCACCAGGCAGGGATTGAAATGCCGCAATATGCTTTTCAATAGCCTGATAATCTTGCGGTTTTAAGACAGCCTCAGTCAACTTAAATGTGCTCCAAAAAATATTGTTTATGCTTAAATTGGTCACTATATTATACTTAAATCATGCGACAAAACACCTTAAAACCATGAAGTTATCGACATCTAAAAAAGCGATGATTCAGCCCCTTATTGACCAGTTTCAACGCAAAATTAATTACCTTCGTTTGTCTATTACAGACCGATGTGATTTCAGATGCGTTTACTGCATGAATGAGGATATGACCTTCCTTCCTCGCGATGAAGTTTTAAGCTTAGAAGAGTCTTTAAGGCTTGTAAAAATTTTTACATCTTTAGGTGTGACCAAATTAAGGGTGACGGGTGGTGAACCCTTGGTGAGAAAAAATATTGGCTGGCTTTTTAAAGAATTAGGTCAAATTAAGGCTTTAAAAGAAGTTGTTCTAACGACCAATGGCAGTCAACTAGTACAGCATGCGCCTATGCTAAAAAATGCTCGCGTCAATCGCATTAATATTAGCCTCGATAGTCTTGATCCTATTATCTTTAAAAAAATTACACGCACAGGCGACTTAAAAAAAGTGCTCTTAGGCATTGATGAAGCTATCCAACAAGGTTTTTCAAATCTAAAGCTTAATACCGTTTTAATGAAAGGGATCAACGATCACGAAGCCATAAATTTAGTGCATTTTGCAATCAATAAAAAAATAGATATTTCATTTATAGAAGAAATGCCTTTAGGCGCTATAGATCACACGAGAAAAGATACTTACATTAGTAACGACGAAGTATTAAAAAATTTACAAAGTCATTTTAATTTAATCCCAACCACTTTTACTTCAGGTGGCCCTGCAAAATACTGGCAGTTAGCCAATCAATCGACTAAAGTAGGTTTTATTTCTCCACATAGCCATAATTTTTGCGACACCTGCAACCGCGTCAGAGTCTCATCAAAAGGCGAATTATTTTTATGCTTAGGACAAGAAGAAAAAATAGAACTCATGCCTCTTTTGCGACAATACCCAAATGAAGATTGGCCTATTCAAAAAGCTATTATAAAAAGTATGATGATTAAACCGGAAGCGCACGATTTTAATCTTGAAATCAATAAACCTGCAGTTGTGCGATTTATGTCGCATACCGGGGGTTAAATTTAATTGAACGAAAGAGTCACGGTGGTCATTTTAGCGGGCGGCCAATCAAAACGTATGCAGGTTCAAAATAAGGCGACTGTTTTATTTAAAGGCAAGCCTTTAATTACTCATGTCATTGACCGCATGAAACTCCAAGCAAAACATTGTGTGATTAATACACATCAAAATCAAAATGATTTTGAAAAGTTTAATTTACCTCTCATAGATGATGCATTATCTATTCAAGAAGGTCCTCTTTTAGGAATATTAACTAGCTTACAAAAAGTAAAAACTGATTGGGTTCAATTCGTGCCTTGCGATACACCCAATCTACCGAATAATCTTATTGCAAATTTAATGAAAGAGGTTGAGGCGCAAAAAACTTTAGCTGCAGTGCCTGAAACGAATGATGGCTTTCAATCAGCATGTCTTTTATGTCACACCTCTACATTAGAAAATCTTCAAGATTTTTTTAATCAAGGAGGGCGTAAGATTGAAGATTGGGTGAGGCAATTACCCTTTTCTATTGTGCGATTTCATGATCAATCACAATTTATCAATATCAACACACAAAAAGAATTAGAGAATATATGTCTATGAAAAAAGATGTCAGTTTAAGCGACTTAATTTCTAAATCTAATATTGAGCACGATTACGATCCTAATGCGATGTCTGTTGAAAAAGCCAAAACATGGATCGCCAATTTTCTAAGTCCTCTCGAACAACAAGAAACCATAAATATCAAAGATGCCTTGCATCGCATTGTCGCAGAATCTGTCATAGCGAATATTAACGTCCCGAATCATGACAATTCAGCCATGGATGGTTATGCAATTAATATAGATTCACTTAAGGGCGACGGACCTTTTACGCTCCAAATCACCGGCAAAGTATTTGCAGGTAATCAATTAGAAGGTAATGCAAATGAAGCCGTGCGAATTATGACAGGGGCCACTATTCCTTCTGGATTAAATGCTGTCATTCCACAAGAACATACTGAAGCTCATGAGGATGTTATAACATTCAAAACAAAGCCCTCTATCAATCAAAACATTCGACGCTTAGGTGAAGATATCAAAAGCGGGCAAATAGTATTTCAGAGTGGCCGAAAGATAGAGTCTTGTGATTTAGGTTTACTTGCTTCACTTGGTATAGATTCCATCAAAGTTTACCGAAAAATTAAAGTGGCTTTTTTTTCGACAGGTGACGAAATTATTTCACTTGGAAATCCTTTGTTGCCTGGCCAAGTTTACGATAGCAATCGCTATAGTCTCATCGGTCTTTTAAAACGTCTTGATGTGGAAGCGATCGATCTTGGTGTCGTCTCTGATAATAAAAAAATTATTGAAGATACATTAAAAAAAGCAAGTGATATGGCTGATGTCATTATTACAACAGGTGGCGTTTCTGTAGGTGAAGCAGATTACATGAAAGAGATATTAAAAAAAATAGGCGAAATTTTATTTTGGAAAATTTCTATGAAGCCAGGACGACCGCTCGCTTATGGGAAAATTGGTCATTGCCATTATTTTGGACTTCCTGGAAATCCTGTATCGACTATGGTTACTTTCTATCAATTTGTAAGGGAAGCTATTCTTTCTTTGTCGGGCCAAAGACCCATTCCTAAAATACCGCTTATTAAAGCAAAGCTTTTATTACCTATAAAAAAAATACCCGGGCGAACAGAATTTCAGAGAGGTATTTATGAGCAAGATGATGAAGGTATTTTTAAAGTCAGTCCTCTAAAGGATCAAGGTTCTGGTATTCTTAGATCTATGAGTGAAGCGAATTGCTTTATCGTACTTCGTGAAGACATGGCTCATTTAGAAAAAGATATGTGGGTAGATATCCAGTTATTTACTAGCCTTTTTTAAGGCCCAAAAAAGGTAATTTTCTTCAAGCAAAAGTTCCTTAAACCACTCATTTTTTTATCAAATCCCATCACTTTTTTATTAAAAATCGCTTAATATAGATACGTGGAAATCAATAAAAAAGTCCCTTCATTTAAGCTTCCTGGCACGAGTGGTCTTCAATTTAATCTATCAGATTACAAGGGTCGTTATCTCGTCATTTATTTTTACCCTAAAGATGCAACTCCTGGCTGCACAACGCAAGGCGTTGACTTTAGAGATGCTTATAAGAAATTCCAAGCGCTTGACGCTGATATATTTGGCATCTCTCGAGATACTTTAAAATCCCATGAAAGTTTCAAAGCAAAATTTACCTTTCCCTTCGAACTTTTAAGTGACGAAGAAGAAAAAGCATGCGAATTATTTGGTGTCATCAAAATGAAAAATATGTATGGTAAACAGGTAAGAGGTATTGAGCGTAGCACTTTTATCATTGATCCGAATGGAAAATTGATTCAGGCTTGGCGAGGTGTCAAAGTCGAAGGTCATATCAAGGAAGTTTTACAATTTATTAAAGAATACAACTCTATTTAACTATGGCCAAAAAAAATAGTACAACCAAACTCTTTGTATTAGATACCAATGTATTGATGCACGACCCCTCGAGTATTTTCCGATTTGAAGAGCATGATATATACCTTCCTATGGTGACCTTGGAAGAACTCGATAACAATAAAAAAGGCGTCAGTGAGGTTGCACGAAATGCCAGACAAACAAGTCGAAATTTAGAAGAAATTATAGGAACGAATGAAGAGAGTCTAGAAAAAGGACGTTCACTAGGTATTAAAGGTAATACGCATGTCACAGGAAAGCTTTTCTTACAAACGACAGCGCTCCCTCATGATTTACCTATGCTCGCAGGAAGTAAGGCCGATAATCAAATTTTAGGTATTGTAGCTTACCTAAAAAACAAACACCCTGAACGTCAAGTGATTCTTGTTAGTAAAGATATCAATATTCGTATTAAAGCGAGAGCTTTGGGCATCGCTGCCGAAGATTACTTTAACGATAAGGTGCTTGAAGATACTGAGATGCTTTATACCGGCATCACAGAACTCCCTGAAGATTTCTGGGAGAAACACAGTAAAGATATGGAGTCTTGGCAAGAAAATGGCAGAATGTTTTATCGACTGACAGGTCCTATGTGCCCTAACTTTTCGATTAATGAATTTATCTTTTACGAATTCGATAAACCCTTTCACGCAATCGTCAGAAAAATATCTGGTAAAACAGCCACACTTGAAGTCACCAAAGATTTTATTAATGGCAAACATAATATTTGGGGCATTAATGCTAGAAATCGAGAGCAAAATTTTGCACTTAATCTTTTAATGGATCCTGATATCGATTTTGTAACTCTTTTAGGTCAAGCAGGCACAGGCAAAACACTTTTAACACTGGCAGCAGGCTTAGCGCAAACACTTGATAAAAAAATCTACAACGAAATTATTATGACACGTGTCACGGTTCCTGTAGGCGAGGATATCGGCTTCTTACCAGGCACTGAAGAAGAAAAAATGACACCTTGGATGGGTGCATTAGAAGACAACTTAGATGTTTTAAATAAAACAGATGAAGAAGCGGGGGAATGGGGAAGAGCTGCGACGCAAGATCTAATTCGTTCGCGCATCAAAGTAAAATCGCTTAATTTTATGCGTGGTCGCACATTTCTTCATAAATATCTCATTATTGATGAAGCACAAAATCTAACGCCTAAGCAAATGAAAACACTTATTACGCGTGCAGGTCCAGGCACTAAAGTAGTTTGCTTAGGTAATATTGCACAGATTGATACGCCATATTTAACAGAGGGCAGCTCAGGTTTAACTTATGTCGTCGATCGCTTTCAAGGTTGGGATCATAATGGTCACATCACTCTTGTGCGCGGTGAACGTTCACGCTTAGCTGATTATGCTGCTGAAACACTTTAAATTAAAAGCTTCGAAAGGATTTATTCCTTTACTGATCGCACAGTTTTTATCAGCACTTGCTGATAACGCACTTTTATTTGCGGCAATTGCATTACTCGCACAACTTAACTCACCTTATTGGCATCAGCCACTCTTGCTTCAATTTTTTGTAATTTCTTATATTATCTTGGCGCCCTTTGTAGGTGGAATTGCTGATGCATATCCAAAGGGCCGCGTAATGTTCTATTCCAATGCTATTAAATTTATTGGGAGCTTATCTATGCTATTGGGTATGCAGCCTCTTTATGCTTATGCGATTGTAGGTGCGGGCGCTGCCGCTTACTCTCCTGCTAAATATGGTATCTTAACTGAGCTCCTCCCACCAAAAGAACTTGTGATGGCAAATGGATGGATGGAAGGTTCAACAGTTGTTGCAATTATTCTGGGTTCAATTATTGGGGGGGCGCTCGCGCAATTTGACCCTCTTATTGCAATCATTATTATTACAGGTCTTTATCTGCTCGCAGCTATTTTTAATCGTTACATCCCTTTAATTCCTACCGATCATAAATTACCAACTAAGAATCCTTTATTTATGATGAAAGATTTTTGGCGAGCATTTAAAGTTTTATGGAAAGACCCAGAAGGCCAATTATCTCTCGCTGTTACAACTTTATTTTGGGGGGCAGGTGCTTCATTGAGACTCATAGTAATTGCATGGGCAAGTTATGCATTACTGTTTAATTTAGAAGAGTCTACTCGCCTAACTGCATTGGTTGCTTTTGGTATCGCCATTGGATCAGTCATAGCAGCCCGATATATTAGACTTAAAGATTCAGTTAGAGTTTTACCTGCTGGTGTGCTGATGGGTGGTTTTGTGATGAGTATGATTCTGATTCACAACTGGTATATTGCTGGACTGATCTTTTTATTAATTGGTGCATTAAGTGGATTCTTTATCGTTCCATTAAATGCACTTCTTCAACATCGTGGTCACTTGCTAATTGGGGCAGGTCATTCCATTGCCGTCCAAAATTTTAATGAAAATATTGGTATTCTTTTATTAAGCGGCACTTACACCTGGATGGTAAGAGAAGAATTTTCTATTAACACCATCATCATTCTTCTAGGTTTATTTGTCAGTGTGACTATGCTTGCTATTTATAAACATTACAAAAAAATTATTTAGTGCAATTTAACTTGGGCTTCTGTTCTTCGCGTAATCATGCGCGCTAGCGTTTGAAGGGCAGTACTCATAAATCCATGAAGCGCCATAAGATGCATCTTGTAAAGTGATTGATACATTAACCTTGCTACAAAACCTTCGATGAACATTGATCCGCCCATGAGCGAACCCATCAAATTACCTACGGTTGAATATTCGCCCATATTTACAAGTGAGCCATAATCTTTATAGGTGTACTGCGGTAAATTTGTTTTACATTTCACACGAAGTTTCATCGATTTAAAAAGAAGCGATGCTTGTTGGTGGGCAGCTTGAGCTCTTGGGGGAACAAATTGATCTGTTCCTTCAATTGGACATGCGGCACAATCGCCAAATGCAAAGATAGAATCATCTCGTGTTGTTTGAAGTGTTGGGTGCACTAATAGTTGATTAATACGATTCGTTTCTAATCCATCTATTTTCTTTAAGAAATCTGGAGCCTTCACACCTGCAGCCCATACTACCAAAGCTGAAGGAATAAAACGTTTGCTGTGTGTCTTCACACCTTTAGCAGAAACTTCGGTCACACGCTCACCCATATAAAGATGTACACGTAATTTTCTTAACTCCAACTCTACAGAATGTGATAACTTTTGTGGAAGTGCTGGAAGTAAGCGAGGACTTGCTTCAATAATAGAAATCTTAATATCACGATCAGGATTAACCCGATCAATGCCATAGGCTGTCATCTCGCGTGTCGCTTTATGAAGTTCTGCTGCGAGTTCAACACCTGTAGCACCCGCACCTACGATCACAACCTCCAATTGTCCTGGCTGAATTGCTTTCTTTTGAGTTTGTGCTTTTAAAATAGCGTGGTGTAATTTTTGATGAAATACTTCTGCTTGCTCTTGTGTATCTAAAGCAATTGAATGTTCTGCTGCCCCTTTAATACCAAAGTCATTAGTTGTACTGCCTACTGAAATAATTAATGTGTCGTACTGAAAACTTCTTCTAGGGATAATTTCTTTACCATCCTCATCTACATAGGGTGCAATTGAAACTTCTTTTTTACGACGATTCAACCGATCCATGCGACCTAAGCGAAAACGAAAATGATGCCAATGTGCTTGCGCCATATATTCTAATTCGTGCTTGTCAGGGTTCATACTTCCGGCAGCAATTTCATGAAGCAGTGGCTTCCATACATGCGTTTTTGTGCAATCAATAAGGGTAATCTCAGCTTTTTTCTTTTGCCTAAAGTATCACCGAGTTTTGTTGCAAGCTCCAAACCGCCTGCACCTCCCCCAACAATCACAATCTTATGCATCTTTGCCTTTCTTCAGATAATAAAAAACCACTCCTGCAATTATACAGGAGTGGTTTTATTATTTTTTCTAGGAATTAACTAGAAGTAATTCTGCTTACTCGTTACCAGTGACTGTTCCGTTACTACGAATCCATGAAATTACTTTGAGCAATTCATCAGGTGTAATACCATTTTTTGGATCAGTTGCGTCCATTAAACCGATACCTTTAGCACCCATACCTCCATTAGTACCGTTCCATACAGTTTCAAACATGCCTTTGTTTGTTGCATCTTTTGGATAACGGAATGTTGGACCAACTAAACCTGGGCCTACTTGGCCTTTAGCTTCTGGGCCATGGCATTGCGTACATGAATACATACCAAAAATCTTTTTACCTTTAGCAATCGTTTCAGGATTACCGATGTATGGATTTTTTCCTGTAGCTAAAAATTCTTTTGCAGCTGGCGTGTCAAAAAGTGCTGGATCAATTTTTAATGCACTTCCATCAGTTGTTTTAACAAATGAAATATCAGCAGATGCAACACCTGCGATTGTCATCATAGAAACTAAAAGTGATGACATAAGTACTTTTTTTACTAACATAATTTCTCCTAAAAATTGCGTGGATTTTGAAGGCTTCTGTCTTCAAAATATAAATTCTAAATAACCGTTTTATCTACCGATAAATCTGAAAAACAGACTTTTATCTTACTCATTTTTTGTTATAAAGTCACCCATTTTGGGTGACTTTTTTAACTTTAATTACCAACCTTCTCACCTAGAACCACAGGCTTATGCGGAATACCGTAATCATCTAAAATTTTCAAAATTTTGTCTTGATTTCGATCTAACGCAGCTTGAATCATCGCCATGCGTTCCTTATCTTTTTTACGAACTGCAACTGATATATTCCACTCTTCTTTACCTTTAATATTCTTATCTTGGTATTCAGGAACTGGAACCACTACAAGAGGCTCTTTAGATTGTTTCGCAAAATATCCGCCGATAGGGCCCCATACAATGGCGATATCAATTTTGCCCGCAATTAAATCATCAATAATAAAACTTGGTGGTAAATTCAAATCGCGTTGAAGACGGTATGGTCTCGCATTCGACATAAGATTATGATCATTTAAAGGAATAGTTGGAGGGCTTTGACCTACGATACCAATAATGCCTTTTTTAAGATCTTCTGAGTCCCAGTCCTTAATATTGTAATTACTTGATTTACGATAAACGTATACATAACCTGATCGGTAATAAGGCTTAGACGTTCTTAAACTATCTACATCACTTCCCATACCAATAATGACGTCGCAACGTTGCGCATTGATTGTATTTCTTAAGTAGCCTTGACGATCAAGCCAAAATTCGTACGTCAATGTTTTTCCTAAATCTTTTGCTAGCACTTCTGCGATCTTATTTTCAAAGCCTTCACCCTTTTGAGTGGAATAAGGCATATTGTCTGGATCAGCGCAGACTTTAAATTCGCTTGGATCAGTTTGCTGATAAGGCATACCTGGAAGACCATCTTCACGATCAGCGCCAGCTGCAAATACCGAACTCATATAAGCTGTTTGAATTACACATAAAAACAAAGCAATTTTTTTAAACATTTTTTTTCCTTACCAGTTAAATATCTATGGATCCTATAAAAAAACACCCCGCTCGAAAGCGGGGTGTTTATAGGACATACTAACTAACAGTTAGTTCTATAAAAAATCTTTCGATAAATTATAGGCTAAATACTGTTAAAGCACCGCCGCCAGGAGCAGCATTGTACTTAGTAAGTTCAGCATAACCACCAGCAGCGCCAAGAGCGTCTGTTGGGTTAGTTAAGCCAAGGTTCATCGCAACGCCAGCCCAACCACCAATACCTGATAAAACACCAACGTATTGTTTGCCGCCGTTTGAGTATGTGAATGCATTACCAATCACACCAGAACCAACTTGGAATTTCCAAAGTTCTTTACCAGACTTAGCGTCAAGAGCTTTGAACCAACGGTCAAGAGTACCGTAGAAAACTAAGTCTGAAGCAGTTGTTAAAGCACCGCCCCAAGCAGAGAATTTCTCTTTGTTGTACCAAGCTTTTTTGTTAGTCATTGGATCATAAGCAGCGAAGCCACCCATAACACCGTCTGGACCAGCAAACATAGTTAATGTTGCACCAACCCATGGTTGACCTGCTACATACTTAGACTCAACTGGTTCGTATGTCATACATACGTGGTTAAGTGGTGTGTAGATAAGGCCAGTCTTAGGTGAGTAAGCAGCTGGTTGTTGGTCTTTTGTACCCAATGCAGCTGGGCAAACACCCTTAGCATTGTAGTCTTGGTGTGTAGAAGCTGTAGCTAACTTGCTAGGTACACCAGATTTTTTGTCAACGTCAGTTGCCCAGTTAACAAATGGATGTACTTTTTCTGCAGCAACTAAAGTACCGTTGTCAGCTTGCCATGTATAAGCAAAACCGTTACGGTCATGGTGCCATGCATATGTCTTACCACCATTGTCAAATAAGATCACTTCGTTAATACCGTCGTAATCCCACTCGTCATGTGGAGTCATTTGCATACCCCAGCGTGCAACGCCAGTGTTTAAGTCACGTGCGAAAACAGTCATAGACCATTTATTGTCGCCTGGACGTACATCTGGATTCCAAACTGATGGGTTACCTGTACCGTAGTACACTAAGTTTGTTTTTGGATCATATGGCCACCAGCCCCAAACAGAGCCACCACCATGTTGCCAACCATCTTTAACTGCTTGTGGTTTCAACCATGTTTTAACGCCAAGATCTTTTTCACCACCTTTTAACTTAGCAGTATCAATTTTCTTGAATGAACCGCCTTGTTTATTACCACCATTAACGTCTTCATAGACTGATAATGCTGAGTAAAGTGGGTTTTCTTTGTTGAAGTCTTTGCCGATTAATACTTCAGCATCAGGACCTGTTGAGTAAGCTTTCCAAGCTAATGAGCCGTCTTTTAAGTTGTAAGCTGCGATAAAGCAACGAACACCGAATTCAGCACCAGAACAACCTGTTAAAACTTTATCTTTTCTTACTTGTGGAGCGTTAGTGTTTGTAGCACCAACTTTAGGGTCTGTGTTTTTAACATCCCATACTTTTTTGCCAGATGCAGCATCTAAAGCAACTAAAGTACCATCATTTTGTTGTAAGAAAATTTTACCGTCGCCATAACCAAGACCACGTGAAACGTTGTCACAGCAGAGAACTGCTTGAACTGATGGATCTTGTTTTGGGAAGTAAGACCAAACGATTTTTTGATTGTCGTTTAAGTCAAGAGCGTAAATGTTATTTGGGAATGCTGTATGAACATACATCATGTGACCAATAACAAGTGGAGCACCTTCGTGGCCACGGTTTACACCAGTAGCAAATGTCCAAGCTGCTTTAAGGTTTTTTACGTTACCTTGGTTGATTTGAGTTAATTTGCTGTGCGCTTGATTGGTATAGTCACCACGTGGATCAGCCCAATTATTTGCATCAGAAATAGCTTTTTCTTGATCAGCAGCTGCTGAAGCGATCATTGGCATTGCCACTGAAAGACCAGCTACCAAACCAAGAGCTAACTTGATTTTATTAATTTTCATATAAATCTCCATAGTTTTTACTAAGGGTTTTAAAAAGAAGTAAACTCTCTAGTCACTTTAAATTTTAAAGTGTTTCACTTTAAGACTCGAAGGTACTTCGAAGGCTTACTTTCAGCACAATATTACTTATGCTTGATTAGCAATATATGCCTCTTTTTTTTGAATTGCAACAATTTCGTTACAATTTGTTAACATTTTTTTATGGCTTTTTTGACAAAAAACCTGTCTTATTCAATTTTTGTTAAAATAACCAATAAAATCAATAAGAAAGCTAAACATTTTCTATGCCAACTGACTCTCTATATACCTTATATCCAGAGATTTCACCCTATCATGCGACCTGGATAGAAAGGCCTCAGGGACATAAAATTTATGTCGAACTTTCAGGAAATCCTCATGGAAAACCTATTATTTTTCTTCACGGCGGACCTGGTGGCGGGACCAATCCTAAACAAAGACAGTTTTTTGATCCAACACACTATCAAATCATTCTTTTTGATCAAAGAGGATGCGGGCAAAGTAAGCCTTTAGGTGAAACAAGAGGGAATACCACAGCAGATCTTATATCCGACATGGAAGCTATTCGTGAACACCTTGGCATTAAGCACTGGATTATTTTTGGAGGCTCTTGGGGCAGCGCTTTAGCATTGGCTTATGCGACTCAATATTCTGAAACTATCCAAGCACTTATTTTGCGAGGCATTTTCTTAAGTCGCAAAACTGAGCTTAATTGGTTCCTAGATGAAGTTAAATCTTTTTTCCCGGAAGCGCATCAAACACTTCTTGATTACTTGCCAGAACACAAACGTGAGAATCTTATAGAAAGTTATAGTGAACTTGTATCTTCTTCTGATTTAAAAATCAGCGGACCTGCATCTATCGCATGGAATCGTTTTGAAGGTGGCCTTTTAAAATTATTACCACAGACAGAAGAAAATAAAACACTGACAGATGAAGATATACAAAATGAAATTGCACGTGCACGCGTTCAACTTCATTACATCAAAGATGAATGCTTCATCGATGGTAAAAAAATATTGAAAGAAGTTAAAAAATTAAAAGAAATTCCTACAACGATTATTCAAGGCCGATACGATATGGTGTGCCCACCTATTACAGCATATGAACTTCATCAACATATGCCGCATGCTAATTTCATTATGGTGCCTGATGCAGGGCATTCAGCTTCAGAGCCTTCAATGACAAGCGAACTCATTAAAGCTACCAATTACTATAGAGCATTATCATAATGATTAAATTGCATCCACTTTTTAAAAATCTTTATCATAAAAAAGATGAGTCGCTTCCTATTTTTATGATGAAAGAAACATTTGCAGGATGTAAGCGTCACAATGTGTTTGGCTTAACAGCATCGTTATCTTTTTTTTCTCTCTTCGCTCTCATTCCAATGATTCTTCTTATTTTCTTTTTCTTGAGTCATTGGTTAGTAAATTCTGAATTCGCTTTAGGAAGATTAGCGCTTCTTACAAGTGATTTATTACCGCAAATAAGTAAAAAAATTATGCTTGAAGTTTATAAAGTATCAAGCCATACAAAAGCATGGGGCATCTTGGGTACTTTAATTTTATTATGGGCAGCTACCCCGCTCACAAGCTCTCTTCGTGCAAGCCTTCTTATTATTTCAGCGACCGAAGAAGATCCATCATTTCTAAAAAGTAAGATTCGAGATATCGTCGCTATTATTGGGATCCTCTTACTTTTCTTCTTTTTTACTTTATCTGGAATGGTCTTTCAAAAAGCTGCGGTATTCTTTGGCGAGTATTTAAGTTTTGTAAATTCGCAAATGATTTATTTTGTAAGTTCATTTTCATTTGTCGTTTTGTCTTTAGCACTTTTTAACAGATTCTTTTTTCCGATTAAAGTCAATGTAAAACATATTATTTTAGGCTCACTGCTCACCGCTTTCTTATGGCTCGTCCTCAGATCAACATTCGATATTTTTTTATCATTGAGTCAATCCTACGGTACTTTTTTTGGTGGCATGCGAAATCTTTTTATTTCACTCATTTGGCTTTATCTTAATATCGCATCTTATTTACTAGGTGTAGAGCTTATGGCCACACTTCACAAGAAAGATATGTTGTTGTTAAAAAAATTATTTGATGATTCGATTCCTCTTTCAAGTTCTTTTATTCATTATCTTGCTTCACGCTATGGAAAAATTTATAAGATAAATGAAATAATTTTTGAACAAGGTAATCGAGAACATAATGTCTATTACATTGTTCAAGGCTCGGTTAGTCTCGTTCAAGATGATCGAGTGATTCGCTCTTTAAAGGCACATGAATACTTTGGTGAGATGGCGGTGTTAAATGAAACACCAACTATTGCTTCAGCCGTGTCGACTTCGAATGAATCAGAAATTATTACGATTCCAAAAGTACATCTTGAAATGATGCTGGCAGACGAACCTAAAGTGGCGATGAAATTCTTAAGGAAAATGTCTTTAAGATTGCAACAGCGCTAAACGCTTGCAGGCTTTAAATCAAAAGCAATACAGATTCTCTCTTCATTGGAACTAAAAGGTATCGTTCGATGAAATACAGAGGATGGAAAGAAAACTACATCACCCACTTGAGGTAGGTATAGTTTTTTTTCAAAGTCATCGTGCATTCTAGGATAGTCATCTCCATCAATGCTCAACTCAATACCGCCTTCATCTGGATGTTTTTTTTGTTGAGGTATCGCTAAGTAGACAGCCCCGCTAATCCAGCCTTCTTCATGTATATGTGAGCTCAAATGACCGCCTTTTTGCATTTTGACAAACCAAGAGCTACTAAACTCGATGTTTTTTGGAAATGCCTTAATAAACATAGAGTCTTCATTTTTATAGCGATCAAAATATTTTTTAATAAGTAATGTAATTTCTTGCGCCAATTTTTTGAATGAAGAGTCTTTGCGTTTAAAGAGATTGCCTGATGATTGAACACCATTGACTAATCGACTTTGCGTACGCTCTGAAATATCTGCTTCATTAATATCATGTAAGAGTGATTTTAATAAATCATCCTTGGGATCTTTCAAAGCATCAACTTGACCATGAAATACAAAATGAAGGGGGTTTGGACAAAAATTGTAACGATCTTCTTTATAAAAGTTTCTTGCAAAGTGTGTTGAAAGTGTTGCTAGCAAGGGTGATGTATTTTTTTTAAGAATCACGCTATTCAATTCTTTTTCAAAAATATCAAATTGTTTTGTCTTGTATAAACAATAAAGCGCACGCTCTTCCCAATCTTTCAGTTGAGAAGCTTTATAAAACTCATAAGCCTCCTGAAATTTTTTATTATCATGAAGGAATGTTGCGAGATTGTAATTAGCAATAGGATTTTCTTTATTTAATGCTACAGCTTGTCTTAAATATTGATTGGCTTCTTGAATTTTTCCTTGATGCCATAATGCATCGCCTAATACTGAACAAATTTCCGCATCATTCGGACTCATCTCTATTGCTCTTTGGTAAGATTGAATAGCCTTTTCTAGATGGCCTTGGTTACGGTAAGCATTACCTAAATTAAAATGGCCTCGGGCATGATCTTGAATATTAAGTGATTTCTGGAAAGATAGGATGGCTGCATCAAAGTCACCTTGCAATAAATAAACAGCACCCTTATTGCCATATGCCTCATAAAATCCAGGTTCTAATTCAATTGCTTTTTCATAAGCACTCAATGCTTTGTCAAATTGGGATTCATTCTGATAAGCAATCCCAAGATTAAAGTACGCGACTACTAAGTCGGGTTTAATTTGAATCGCTTTTTGATAATGCTGAATAGCACCTTGAGTATCACCTAATTGATAAAGTACTGAACCCAAATTAAATTGCATCTCTGCAAATTGTGGTTGAATCTTTAATACATTATGGTATGTATCAGCAGCTTCTTTAAATTTTTTTTGTGCTTCTTGAGATACACCTAAGACATTATGCAGAATTAATTCTTGCGGAAAATCTTCTAATAAGATTTTTGCTTGATTTTCTGCAAGTGCAAATTGACCTGATTGATATAGATGGATTAATCCATCTATATCAGATTGTTTGAGCATTTTCATGCAAAGTAATTATTCACGCGGAGTGCTCTCAGCAATTTTATCCATCCAAGCAAAGAGAACACCAGAAATAATAAAGGTGGCATGAATACCTACCATCCAAGCCATTTGAGTATTTGTGAGCAATTCACCTGGTGTTGATGCGTGCATAAATGCTTTTAAAAGGTCGATCGCAGAAATTGCTACAATCGAGCCGATTAATTTAAGTTTTAAACCTGAGTAATCAACTTTACCCATCCAGTGAGGTTTATCTTCGTGATTATCCACATCAATCTTAGAAACAAAATTTTCATAGCCACTAAAAATCACCATGATGAGAAGATTTGCCACAAGCGTCATATCAACCAAAGCAAGAATAGATAAAACGATTTCTCGTTCGGGCGTATCGACAACTGTCATCATAATATGAAGAAACTCTTGGCCAAACTTTAGCAATAAACATACAAGACCACCTACCAATCCTAAATACATGGGCGCCAAGATCCAGCGACTTTTAAATACCACTTTTTCTAAAATTTCTTCTAACATTTTATTAGCTCCATAAGTTGTCGTTAATTGGATAAATCATATCATTACACTGCCTGATATAGGTTGTAGTAATGATTGAAAAAAAATCTTATTAGGATACTATTTTATCTTTACTTTCTTAAGTTATGTGATGTCAAACGATTCAATCATTATTCATGGTCATCTTTTAAAAGAAGCAAGAGAAGGCTTAAATCTTTCAATTGATGATGTCGCACGTCGTTTGACTCTAGGTCATAAACACATCATCTCGATGGAAGAGGATAAAAGGGATGGTTTTGTATCTTTTCAAATCAAACTGATTTCTGTTAGAAAATATGCGGCCTTTCTTGAGTTAGATATTGATTCAATCATTGAGCACACGAAAAATAAAACAAAATCTTTAAATCTACCCGAGCCTGAAGTAGAAACTCCTAATGATGTAACGAATGATTTACCCAAGAAAAAAATATTAGTTTTCACAAAAATTAAGTCATTTTTTTTGTGGATAAAAGCCCGCATCAAAGCCCCTCATATTTTTTATTTAATTATCTTCCTTTTTGTTTCTAATTTTCTAATTGGTGTTTACCAAAAATATGCTATTGCACATAAAAATTTTGAAGGTCAAGAAGTTGATTTGCCCAATATTGATTCTCTGCCTAACGATATTGCAACATATGAAATTAAACCTATAGAAGAAAAAGCGGAGTCACGTGATGTACCTCCTGTCACAATCAAAAAAGAAGAAGAAAATAAAAAAGATAATAAAGACCCTGTGATTAAGATGTGTGACCAAGCCATTTCAAAACCGATTACACAAATCTCTTCCCCCACTGATCCTCTCAAACCTGGAGATTACTTCCACATTATATCTAAAGGTCAACAAACGATTTGTATATCAGATAGTAAGGGTATTGAAAATAAATACACTCTGACCGAAGGTCAAAAATTAACCTATCGAAATGGAAAGGCTCCCTTTAAACTTCTAATAGATCCTACGATGAGTGAAATTTTTTATGAAGGTTGGTTAATCAAACTTAAACCTGAGCAAAGCTATATTCAACTTAATCCAAAAACTTATAATTGAAGCTTAAAGAGTTTATTTAAACTTTCTAACTGCCCCAGTAACAACGCCCCATATCTGAAATTGCACGCCCTCTAAAACTTCAATAGGGCTAAACGCTTCATTCGCAGGAAGTAAGCGGGGCGAGCCATTTTTATTTTTAGCTAAAGTCTTCACCGTAAATTCACCGTCTAATGAAGCTAATACAATGTCGCCAATTGCGGCTTCTTGGGATCGATCTACAATCACAACATCATCATCATGGATACCAGCGTTATCCATTGAATTTCCTTTGATACGCACAAAAAAAGTCGTATCAGCTTCACGAATAAGATAATCATTAAGATCCATCCTTTTCTCAACATGGTCATCTGCTTGAGATGGAAGTCCTGCAGGCACCTTGTGTTCAAATAGAGGAATCTTGGTTTTCGTTATGGCTTCATTCATTAAATCAATAGAGACCACATTAGAAATTTCTTGAATCTTTCTTTTGGCATAAGCTTCTAAGATATTAGATATCACAGCAGTTTGGCTTTCCGGCACTCTGACTAGCGTTGTCTTTTCGCCAAATTTTCCAGTACCTGATTTGCGTCCAGCGCCTGGTCTTTTACCGCCTCGAATGGGGACAATTTTTTTCATTTGAATATTGTAACAAGAATCAAATGAAAAGAAAGCTTTATTTTGGATGAAACAAATATCGATAGAGCCCTTATCCAATGTGAAAAAAATTGAATATGACTGTTGACAAGGCTTAAAAATCAATGCAAAGTACGCCTAGACCTTCTATGACGCTGTCATTTCAATGGTCTTACATATCTTAATTTACATTTGGAGGAATTATGAATAAAGGCGAACTAATCGAAGCAGTTGCAAAAGCAGCAGGTTCAACAAAAGCAGACGCTGGTCGTGCGATTGATGCAACACTTGCAGCTATCACTAAAGCTCTTAAAAAAGGTGATGTAGTAACACTTATCGGCTTTGGTACTTTTAAAGTTTCTAAACGCGCTGCACGAGTTGGTCGTAACCCACAAACTGGTAAAGAACTTAAAATACCAGCACGTAAGGCTCCAACATTCAAAGCAGGTGCTGCTCTTAAATCAGCGGTTAACTAAGCTTAGAATTAGTTATTCATATAAAAGCGCATGGGTTTAAACCCATGCGCTTTTTTTATGTCTTAAAATAAAGAACCATGCCCTATTACTTAAAAGGAAATAAGATTGAGTTACTTAAAAATGGCAAAGATTATTTTGCCGAGGTGATTCAATCAATCAAAAAAGCTCGTCATAGTATTTTTGTAGAAGCTTATATATTTAGCCATGATGTAACGGGCGAAAAAATTTTAAACGCACTTAAAGAAGCAGCCAAAAAAGGTATTAAAGTTTATTTATTGCTTGATGGTTTTGGTAGTCGCGATCTCTCACAAAAGATTAGAGATGAAATTAAAGCTTCCAAAATCTATTTTCTTTTCTATAACCCTAAAATTTCACCTTATCGAATGAAGCGTATCTCACTAAGACGTCTTCATCGGAAAATGTTTTTGATTGATCATGAAACTGCGTATGTTGGAGGTATTAATATAATAGATGATATGAATGTTCCTAACGGTAAGGCCCCACGGATAGACTACGCTACTAAGTTAAGCGGACCCGTCGTAAACTTTATCGGTCGAAGCATGGTCAAGCTTTGGAAAAGAGTCTCGTGGTCTCATTTGGAAAAATCATACGTTCCAAAACATACACAAAAAAATATAGCCGATTATCCAAACGGCACAAAACTTAATTTTATAGAGCGAGATAATTTTCGCCACAGACAAGATATCGAAAAAGCTTACTTACATGCTATTCAAAATGCTAAACATGAAATACTTATTGCAAACGCTTATTTTATTCCAGGTAAAAAATTTGAAAGGGCTTTAATTGAAGCTGCTCAAAGAGGTGTGTCAGTGACGCTTCTCCTAAAAGGCGAAATCGATTATTTTCTATCTAATGCCACGCGCGCTTTTTATGGAAAATTTTTAAAAGAAGGTATCGCTATTTTTGAATACACAAAAAGTTTCATGCACAGCAAAGTGGCGGTGATTGATGGGACTTGGTCTACTGTAGGATCTTCTAATATTGATCCCTTTAGCCTCTTACTTGCTCGGGAAGCAAATATATTTATCTTTGATAAATCTTTTGCCGCCCAACTTAAAAAAAATATTCAGGCAGATATTCGGATAGGTGGCACTGAGATTCTTTTAAAAGATTGGGATAAGTCGCACTTAATCAAAAGAATAAAATCTCGTATTGCGTATTTTCTTATTCGATTAAGTTTGGGTATCGCTAATATTTAAGGCATACCGCAATCGTGACATTTGCCTTTGACTGTAGAAAAGCCTTTAACAGTTGAGAGGCCTTTGACATTAGTAAAGATGGCGCCCTCTACATTGGCATCGGTTAAATCTGCATTAGTGAGATCAGCGCCCGTCAAATCCGCCTGACCTAAATCAGCACGATACATATTTGTATTTTTTAAATTCGCTTCCCTTAAGTCGCCAAATAAGAAACTCGCTATATTTAAATCAGCTCCTTCAAAATTTGCTTTATAAAACTTACCGCCTACCGAATCAAATTTCATTTGCCCCATGGGTTGATTGCCTACATCTAAACCAAATTGGCCATTCTTGATGGTGGCGCCGGACATATCCACAGCACCAAGCGTTCCAATGACGCGCGCTCGGCTTAAGTTAGCGCCTTTAAAAACTGTTTCGCCAAAAATTGCTTGAAATATCGTTGCTTCGGTTAAATTAGCGCCTGATAAATTAGCTTTCTCAAGACGCGCTAAATTTAAATAAGCTCTTTGCATATTGGTGTTAGCTAAATTAGCACCTATGAGATTGGCACCAAAGACGCTCGTATTAAGCATTTTGCAGTGACTTAAATCTAGGCCATTCATATCTAAGTAGCCCAAATCTTTGTTTGAAAAATCACAATCAGGGCTTTTAATTTCTTTAAGCATTTCTTCTTGAGATATTTTTTTGCGGTCAACCTCTTTATTTTTTTCATAGAATACAGCAGCTTTTTTAATGAATTCATCGGGCGTTTTTAAAAAGATTTCTTTACTGACTTCGCTGCCAAAACAATACTCTTTGCCTTGATAATTAGTATTCACCGAGCAATCGGTTTTAAGAAAATGTCCTTCAGATAAACTTAATAGGCAGTAATTACCGAATTCACCTGCATAAGCAAGGTGGGTAATAAAAAGTAAACATAAAAGCCAATATCTCTTTAATAGCATAACGATACATCCTAAAGATTTTGATTTATTATAAACCTTTATCATTTCATATTTCATATTATGTCCAAAACTAAATATACAGTTCTTGTCACTGGTGCAAATAGGGGTTTAGGTCTCGAATTCGTTAAGCAATATGCTACAGACAATTATGAAGTCATCGCGTGCGTAAGGAAGTTAAATAAAAAAGATAGCCTTCATAAACTTCAAGCATCTTACAAAAATATTTCTATATTTGAGCTCGATATTCAAAACTTTCTATCAATTGATCAATTAGCAAAAATATTAAAAAAACCCATTGATATTTTAATTAATAATGCAGGTGTTTATCCAGATAGCTCAATCGATCATATCGACTATGACGTATGGCTTGATGCCTTTAAAATTAATACACTTGCTGCATTTAAAATGACAATAGCTTTCCTCCCACATCTTAAAAAGGGTGATTTGAAAAAAGTAGCATCGCTCACAAGTAAGATGGGAAGTATTGATGACAACTCAGGAGGCGGCGAATATCTTTATAGATCAAGCAAGGCTGCACTCAATATGGTGATGAAAAGTTTGTCCATTGATTTGAAACCTTATAATTTATCGCTTATTACGCTTCATCCGGGTTGGGTGAGAACTGATATGGGCGGGCCCAACGGACTCATTGATGCTGATGAAAGTGTTGCTGGCATGAAACGTCAAATTGAAAAGCTTTCAGTCAAAACCACGGGTCAATTTATTGCATATGATGGTAAAAAAATTCCTTGGTAATAAAAACACTTTCAAAGTATCAAATTAAAAGATCCGTCGCGTTTTTATCTAGTCTTGATAATGACTGGGAAGATTTAATAAAGAAAGTGGGAGCTTGTCATTTAAAAATATCATCTGAGCTATCGCCTTACGAATCTCTTTTAAAAACGATTGCGTATCAACAGCTTCACGCTAAGGCGGCTGAAACTATTTTTCAAAGATTTTTATCTCAATTTAATAATCATTTTCCTAAAGCACAAGAACTTCTAGACACAGATCCCAAAGTTATTCGCCAAAATGGTTTTTCTCAAACAAAAACGGAAACACTCTTTCGTATTGCTGAAGCTTCTCTAAATAAAATTATTCCCGAACAAAAAGAAATTATTTATTTAAGTGACGATGAAATTATAAAAAGATTAAGTTCTATTAAGGGTGTGGGAGCTTGGACAGCACAAATGTTACTCATATTTAATCTTGGGAGATTAGATATTCTGCCGACGCATGATCTTGGTATCCAAAAGGGATACCAAAATTTAAAAAAATTAAATGCTCTACCTAAACCTAAACTATTAGCTAATGTAAGTGAGGCCTGGATGCCACATCGCACTGTTGCTAGTTGGTATTTATGGCGTGCTAATTAGTGTTCAATGCAAAGGCTAGTTTGTGGCTTACAAATACGATTAACCTCGCTTGAGGAAAGTATCGCGATATGACTTCCTCGATACCACGATGTATATTCAGGTTTTATTTTTTTAAAATCAGGTTCGCCATCAAAAGTAATGATGATACGACCTTCAGGATGTTCTTTTGTCCAATTGAATAATTGAGCGTTTGTTAAAACTTGTGGTGGGTTATTGAGCCTTCCGATAAAATCAAATTGTCCTGCGTAATTACCTAAATATGCTAGTGGCAATTCTTTTTCTTCAATTGCTTTTAATGCGCGGCTTACCTCTCTTAAATCATAAGCATTACCTGTATGATAAATCACGCCCAAGAAAAGAATAGATATGACCAATATATTGGCGGCGACTAATTTCCATAAGAATGAAGTTTTATCTTTCACTCTCCAGATAAATAATAAGAGAGCGCCTGACATTAAAATAAAACTATTTTGGATGGGCAATGAATTCATCCAAGGGGCCAAATCATTTATGCGATGCGTCTCATTTAAGTAATAAAATGCGCTGCCTATAATAAATAATAGTATAGCAATCGCTGCATGGTCATACCATGCTATCTTTTTAATGCGATCAAATTCACTTGCAATGATAAGTGCAAGCGCTGGATAAATTGGTAGTAAATAATGTACTTGTTTGCCACTAATAAAACTAAATGCAATAAACACTGGAAAAAACCAAGCCATAGAAAACTTTAGGCCTTCACTTAATTTTTTAGATGATCTTTGAAAGATTAGTTTCCAAAATGAAGGTACGAAGATCCAAGGGAATATAAGAAGTGGCGCCATCTCTAAATACCACCATTGGGGTCTATTATGCGCAAAAGAGTTCACCATGCGGTTAGCGGTTTGACCCCAAAAAATATCATGTTGGTATTGGGCACCACCTGAAATTCCAGCAGGAATAGCCCAACATAAAAGGATAGCGATACCTATAAGAAATGAAATAGCAAAGGAGCTATACCACGACTTCCATGCTAATTTTTTTTGCTCACACCACCAGGGCGCTGTTAATGCAAGCGGCAAAAGCTGCAAGAGAATGGCGGGTCCTTTTGCTAGCAATCCTCCAACAAAGGCAATCATCAAATATAAATAACCTTTCGAATTTTTTTCCTTCAACGAAATTACCATGCCCAGAATGCCAAGACATGTGAAAAAAGTAAGCATCATATCGAACATCAGCGCTGAGGAATAAACAGCCCATACACTATTTGCCAAAAGAAGAAGTGATGCCACATGGCCTACTTGATTATTTTTTCTCCATAGTAGGCTTGCGATTTTTTTAACAAGAAAAATAGAGCCCAATGAAAATAAAAATGGAATACATCGTGGCCACCAATCATTCACACCAAATAAATACCAACCTAAATTAATCAACCAGAATAGAAGTGGGGGCTTATGACTGTATGGCAAGTGGTTCAGATGTGGGACTATATAATCATGATGAAGCCACATATCCCATGCAACAGCTAAATAACGCGTTTCATCTGGCGGAATATAGTGACGTCCGGCGATAGTGATGCCAAGCAATAAAAAAGCAATACTCAGTATTGCGATCAAATTATTTTTTTTAAAAACCATTCAAAGATTTTATAGCTTAGGTGAAACAATCATTTTAACCGTAAATCGGTCAGCGCTGTCCCAACCATATCCAGCACCTAAGTGAATATCCCATTCTTTTAAGGGGCCATGCTCAATCTGAGTATTGGCAACTAAAAATAATTGTTTAGCTTGCTCGTTACTTGGTAAAAAATTCCTATAAGGGCCTATTACTTGATAATACTCAATACCAACAGATTTAAAAAATCCCTCACTTCGCAGCAATGCGCTTCCATACATATTGAGATCTGGCGTTTCATCTTTATTCCTTGAGAGTTTTTTATCTAAAACTGGATTGATAGCAAATGACCAATCTTGACCTTCCCATGCACCAATAAAACGTGCTTCAGAGGTTTTATTTGAATCGTCCATACCATTTTTTAATTGTGCATATTCCACATTAACTCCTAACGACCAGGGGTTATGCTCGTCAGATTGAATTGGCATCCATTTAATTCTTGGCTTATAGCCGGCTACCTCATAGCCATATTGAGGCGTATAAATCATAGGCAAATAAAAACCTAATTCAAATGTTTTGGAGAGGCCATATGAAAATTCAGGGGTAAGTCTTATACCGCGATCAGTTACACGTTCGCGTTGAAATGTTTGCTTATCACTTCCATTGGGTGTTGCATTAAGATGAAGCTCAAGGCCAAATTCACCTGGCTTATTAATTTCTCCATCATAGACTTGTATTTCATCTATCAAGCCGGCACTTGCATAATTTTGTAATGCAAAAAATACCGTGACTCCTAAAAAAAGGATTTTTATTTTTTTCATATTTTTCATGGGTAATTTCTAAATGAGAATGATTCTCATCATATATATTTAAGATTTAATGTCAATCTAGTCCAATAAAAAGCTTTAAAAGCCCCTTGATTGCTTAACGCAATCCTCAACAGCATGTCCGCTTTGAATATAGCGAGATGTTGCATCCGGATTTTTATAGATATCTTCAACAAGCAGCTTTAAATAAAGACTCATATTTTTATCTTCGATACCCATTTTATATACATGTTCTTCAGCAGTTGCAATTGGAATGCCAATATCACGCATGGGCTTTGCAATCGCCCAAACCGCTGGCACATAATTCTTGCACATCGCGGTTGTTATATCATCAGCATAAGAACAATTGACGCCCAAAAAAAGAAAGGCCAAAAGAAAAAAACTTTTGGCCACTGAAGTGATATTAAACAAAATAGGTTAATTAAGTAAAGATTTTTTACCTATGTATTGTTTACCCTTGTTATCTACAGCTACAACAGTTAAATCGCCTTTAATCTTTTGTGTGTCAAAAATAAAGAAAGGATTTTCAGCGGTACTGCCCCCACCAAATTCAGCGCTCCAAATCTCTTTTTCATCATCTGTGACAGTAACTGAATCTAAGTGCCATTCAGGCAAGATGTAAAGGCCCGTGTAATTACTTAAGTTAGCTTGAAAGCCATTATGTTGAGGATGTTTGATGAAAATAGAGGCTCTATTATCAGTATTTAAAATTTTCATTTTACCTACTTCTTTTAGAACTGCGTCTGCATCATACGTTACACCTGCAGAACATCCGCCTGCAGATCGAATCGCTACTTGATTATAGAAAAAATTTCCATTTTCATCTTCTGCAATTACATCCACATAACTATCTTGCTCCATACGAATATGCGTTTCAAATGTAAAAGGAGCAACTTTAGGATGCATTGTCAAAGCTAAAGATCCAATCCCCGGTAATTGATGGGGGTTACCTTCAACGACCACTGAAATATTTTTATATTTTTTATTGGCTGTAAATTTAAAAGGAACCTGTGTGCCATCAAGTGCACGTTTAGCCACATCAAAGGTAATATCGTCCGATTTTGTAAGCACTTTGCCTTTAAAATATTTATCAACCACCCCATCTAAAAGATTAGGTGTTTCGGCTTGAGCTCCAAAAGAAGCGAAAGCGATAACAAAAAATGTCAAAAATAGAGTTAGAAATTTTTTCATAATATTACTACCTTAAATTAAATAATTTATAGGTCTATGATGCGCTTAAGCGCTTAAAAGTTCAAGGAATTATCTTCCTTAAATCATCCTCGGAATCCTGGTTTAACCAATTTGAGATGAATATCACTAATGACTTTTTCTTTAAAACCACCTTCACAATATGCCAAATAAAAATGCCACATACGAATAAATACTTCATCAAATCCTAGAGCTTTAACTTGAGATAGCTTTTTAAAAAAAGCCTCTCTCCATAAAGCTAAAGTTCTTGCGTAATGATCGCCAATATCTCTTACTTGATAGATTTTTAAATCTGAGGATTCTGTGATGCTATTTTGCAAAGCAGTTAAAGAAGGTATACAACTGCCAGGGAAGATATATCTTTGAATAAAATCTACTGAATGCTTAGCTTTTTCATAGCGTTGATCCGCAATCGTAATCGTTTGAATAAATGCAATGCCATCAGGCTTTAATAAATGACTACAAACCTTAAAATAAGTATCGTAATACTGATATCCAACAGCTTCTAACATCTCAATAGATACTAATTTGCTGAATTGCCCCTTCAAATGACGATAATCAGAAAGAAGGACTGTAATTTTGTGCGTTAATTTTAAATCTTTAATTTTTTGTTTTATATAGAGATATTGTTGTTTAGAAATAGTGGTAGTCGTAACCTTACAGCCATAATTTTGTGCTGCATAAATAGCAAAGCCTCCCCAGCCAGATCCAATCTCGATCACATGATCTTGAGCATTTAATTCTAATCCCTGGCATACCATTTCTAACTTATGTATAGATCCTTTATAGAGGGAATCTTGAGGATTTTTAAATACTGCTGATGAATACATCATCGTCGAATCTAGAAAGAGCGAAAAAAAATCATTGCCGAGATCGTAATGCTTAGAAATATTGATACGACTTCCTTTTACTGAATTCTGATTTAAATAATGTAGGCATTTAAGTATTGGTTTTAGGAAAACATTAAATAAGCTTTCTAATTGATCCATTGCATTTTGATTGATGGCCATGATACGAATTAACTTAGTTAAATCATTGACTGACCAAAACTTTTGCATAAAAGCTTCACTCACGCCAATAGAGCCACCAAAAGCCAATGCCCCATAAAATCTAGGGTCATGCACGGTAATGTGAGCGCTTAGATTTCCTTTTTTACCGAAAGAAAATTTCTTAGCCCCCTCTTGAATAGAAATGTAACCGATGCTTATTTTTTTTAATTGTTTAAAAACAAGAACTCTAGCTAAACGATGTAAAAGATTTTTCATAGAATTAAATAAAATTTAGGGGTGTGAAAAAAAAGTGACGCCTTTTATTTTTAAGTATAGGGCTTGCCAATAAATAGAGAAAATTGTTTTAAAAGTTTCAGGGGGAAATTTAAAAAGCAAAAAAGTAAGCGAATGTTTCGTTAAAGGCTTTCTATCTAACTTCATTGACGCATTAAAAATAAATTTTTTATCGTGAATATTATTCATAGATACTATCAAATCTTTCCCGGGTTCCCTAAAACTCCATTCGTATTCAATATTCATAGGCATAAAAGGTGATACATGAAAATCTTTACGAAATTGAAAAGTCTTGGTGGGTTGTTTTATATGTCTGCAATCATGGATATAAGCATGGTTTTCATTCCAAGGAGTATTAGTAATATGGGACACAATCACCTCTAATTTATTTTTTGTATTAAAGCAGTAATAAAAACTCACTGGATTAAAACAATACCCAAAATAGCGGGGATTTGTAAGTAAATATATTTTTCCATCATGATTAAAATGAAGTTTTTTTCTGATTTCATCTTGTATTGATTTTTTTATGCTATCTCTTTTATCGCCAAAATAATCTGATCTCAAAAAGCAACCAAGATTCAAACGGTTAAAGCCCCAAAGGAATTTATTTGAAAATATATTTTTTAAATCATCCAAATCGAGATAAAGCAAACGGACTTGATATTCAAATGCATGCTTTTTAGGTTTGGTCCGCGTATGTTTCAAGGTACCTTCATAAATTGCAGTCATATCTAATATCCGTGCACTTTGTTAAATTGCTCAATTGCATCTATGGCACTTTTCACAGCATCTTCATGAAATCCATTGCCCCAATATGCACCTGCAAAAGAAGTTCGGTTCACCCCAGAAATAAGATGATGCTTTGACTGAGCCTCTATACTTTTTAAACTATATTGTGGATGGGCATAAGAAAGTTTTTTAATAATTTTATGCTTATCAATTTTCTCCTGTGGATTGAGTGTAACTAAGACCGGTACATTTGTTTTTAAGTTTTGTAAAATATTCATATTGTATGTAAGAGAAACCGGTGAAGAACTATCTTCCGCGACATGGTAGTTCCATGCCGCCCAAGCAAGTTTTCTTCTTGGCATAAAACGCTCATCGAAGTGCAAGATGACTTCATTGTCTGTATAGGGTATTGCCTTCAAAACATTCTTTTCATCTTGAGTGGGACTTTTAATTAATTTTAATGCTTCATCGCTATGGCAAGCAAAAAATACCCAATCAAATTTTTCATCTCGATCATGAAATTGAATATCTACATGATCATTTTTTCTCTCTACAGACTTTATTTGTGAATTGAGCTTTATTTTCTTTTCAAAAGGTGAAATTAATTTTTTTACATAATTAATTGAACCGCCAGTTATGGTAAGCCATTGTGGCCTGTCATTTATATTTAACATGCCATGATTATCAAAAAACCGTACAAAAAATTTCGCAGGGAAGGTCATCATAGTTTTAACGTCGGATGACCATATCGCTGAACCCATTGGTAATATGTAGTACTTTTTAAAAAAATCGGAATACGCTTCTCGATCTAGGTATTCGCCGAGACTTATTTCTTCATTATTTTTTAAAAGTAAAGTTGAGCTTTTATTGAATCGAAGAATTTCTTTAATCATCTTATAAAAAGTTGGGCTTATAAGATTCTTTCTTTGCGCAAAAAGCGCATTCAAATTTGTGCCGTTATATTCAAAGTCTTTTTGACTATCTTTCACACTAAAACTCATGGCACTATTTTCATAAGGCACTTTAAGTTCATGTAATAGATTTAAAAAATGAGGGTATGTTTTTTTATTAAAAACAATAAATCCTGTGTCTACATTTAACTTTTGATTAGCAATCTCGATTTCATGAGTATGAGAATGTCCACCGACTCTTGAATTAGATTCAAATAGTGTAATTTGATGATTTGAATTTAAGTGGTATGCAAGCGTATTTCCGGAGATACCCGATCCTATGATTGCTATCTTCATAACCTAATGATGAAGATGATCTATTTTTTTAGATTCTCGGATGTTTTCAGAGACAGTGCGGACATCCCATATTACGCCAATCATAGCTAAGAACTTTAAAACATAATAAGTTAAATCAATTTCCCACCAATAAAATCCCTGCCTTGCAGAGCCCGGGTAATGGTGATGATTATTATGCCAACCTTCACCAAACGTTAAAATTGCAATAATAAAATTATTACGACTAGTATCTTGAGTTTCGTATCTCTTTTTCCCCCATTGGTGTGCCACTGAATTGACTAAAAAAGTAGCGTGATAGAGCATCACTGTTGAAATTGAAAATCCCCAGATAAATAATTGGAATCCATTAGTATGTAATTGCGGCTCATATTGGTTTAGATAGTAGCCAATCATAAATAAGCCGATAGACAATGCGAGTGGCATTAAAAGATCAAATCGATCGATCATTCTCAATTCTGGAAACCTTATTAATTCTCGAATAAATTTTGTATTGGTCACAAAATTAGATTTAGTTAAAAACCATCCCATATGACTCCAAAAAAACCCGTGCTCTTTGGGAGAATGCTTATCTTCTGGCGTATCTGAATGCATATGGTGACCCCGGTGATGTGCTGCCCACCAAAGAGGGCCTCTTTGCACTGCTGTAGCACCAATCATCGCAAAAATGAGCTGAACAAAACGAGAGGTCCTAAAAGTTTTATGAGAAAAGTAACGATGATAAAAACCTGTGATTGCGAACATGCGAATTGCAAATAAAAAGATACATACTGTAAATGCAGTCCAACTGAATCCTACGATGAAAATAAATAAACAAGATAAATGCAGGAGGATAAATGGAATCACACGCATCCAATCAATTTCCTTACCTGACGTGATAGATGCATACTTTTCTTCAAGAAAAGAATTATCGAACCAAAAAAATAATTTTTCAAAAATTTTACGCATCATTAATTTGAATGTTCAATCCAACGGATTTTTTTAATATCATAACCATCATTCTCGATTTTCTTAACCAAGATCTTTAATGTGTCTTGATCTATCTTTTTTTGGCGTGACATGATCCATACATAATCGCGATCATCTCTAGCGATAATAGTATTTTGATAATTTTGATCCAAATAGACAATTTTATATTGCGCTTTGATAGGCCATATAAATTGCATTCCCCATAAAGCATTTCCCGAATCTTTCATCACAAATCCTTTTGGATGATAAGTTTTAAGTGGTCCAGACAAGGATCCTTCATTAAAAGTGAAAGTAGTCGCGATTGTACCGTCTTCATTTAATTGGTATGACTCAACAGCATTAAATGCATTTTTTTCAATGAAGGTTGGAATATGCGCAATGACAAACCATGGGCCCATGAATTGTTTCAGATTGACCTCGGGGACAGTTTTAATAGGAATTTGACTCATACATCCATTCAATAATAAAAAAAATGCTGCAAGTAAAAAATATCGATATCGCATATTATGTCTTCCAAAATCGAGGAATCAAAGTATTAACTTTTTTCTTGTAATTTTCATACCCATCAAACTTTCTCGTAAGGTTAGCTTCAAGAAGTGTCACCCCTGAAAATTTTAATATTAAAAAGGTCATAAGGAGTGGCGCTATCAAATTAAAATGAATCCCTGTCACAATCGTTGTCACAAAAAACCCCCACCAAACTAATAGTTCGCCAAAATAGTTCGGATGGCGGCTGAATTTCCATAGTCCTGATTGTAGAAGCTTCCCACGATTTTTAATATCATTCTTAAATTGCATTAATTGATAATCAGCGATCGATTCATAAGCGATACCCAATAATGTCAATGAAAAACCTAACGTATCTAGCCAAGTTAAAGGGTGATTATTTTCTATAGCTAGAAAAAGGATGGACCCTATTATCCACGCTAAAATTGATTGCAAGCCAAAAATTATATATACGCTTTTATATCTAAAATTGGGCTCATTGTTTTGTCTAATTTTTAAATAACGTGCATCTTCTGGTTTACCCCAATTTCTCATAGCAAGATATACGCTAAGTCGAAGCCCCCATATCAAGGTCAATATAAGAACCAGGGTTGATCTTAAGGATGGCGCGAATGTAATGTAAAAATAAAGGGCGTTTAAAACAAAAAATAAACTCCACATGGTATCCACGTGTGTAACATTGTTTTTTTTAAGGCTGATAAGCCACCCAAAATAAGCGAATGTCACATTAATTAGTAATGCATTAAAAAATATCATGCGCGAAATCCATTCCATTTTTGAGCAAGCATAAGAGATAAAGGCGTTAATAAAGCCCATCCTATAGCCAGTGAAATGAATGCATAAGGACTTATCAATTGAACAGCATCTAATCTTTCCGCAGCGATATAAGCAAGAGGGCCACCTATAAGACCAAAAATCACAGCAAGAAGCTTATAGTGTTTTAGCCAGCTTAAAGATAGATTTAATGTGCTTGCAAACAATCCCCATAAAGCGAATATCCAGATTGGTACAATATGCTCAGATAATTGGCTTTTATATTCTATTAAATTTAAAAACAATAAACATTGGTCGAATATAGGCCCTAATAACATGATGATGAGAAGCAAAATGAATGCTTCTTTTTTAAATCGTGCTTGCGTGATGTGAATCATTAATATGAGCGCCACTGCTATCATCGATGGAAATAATTTTTGATGAGCCGCACCCCATACCGAGATAAACCAGCCCAATTGAAAAAGAATGAAATTAATTAATTTCATTATTTCTTTGGTCTTTCAAATTGATAATGGGTTACCCACCACTCTTGGCCATGTCGATAACCAAATAGTTCAGCGCAGGCCATATAAAAGATTCGCCAACGATTAAACCATTGTGTTGCGTTTCGATGGCCATAAGTTTTTTTAAGGATAAAATAGATGTCTGATTTCTTCTGATCCATATTATCTAACCAAGCATTTGCTGTTTTTTCATAATGCGTACCATCCCAGCACCATTTTTGATTAAGCTTTAAATGCTCCTGAAAATGTAATGGCAAATCATCACTTGGCATCATCCCACCTGAAAAGAAAAATCTACTCATCCAGTCATCTTGGTCTTTGACTTCAAATGCATAGGGCGTATGTTGATGCACAAAAATATGCATAAAGAATTTACCACCGGGCTTTAACCAATCATGAAGCATGCGATAAAGCTTTCTATGATTTCGCATATGTTCAAACATTTCGATCGAAACAATGCGATCAAAAGTTTTGGGAATTTTAAAATTTTTAGGTTGGAATCGATTCATGTCACATGTAATGACATGAATATTTTTAAGCTTTCTTTTTTTTGCTTCGTTCTCAATAAAAACTCTTTGGCTATTTGAATTGGATACCGCATATATTCGGCTCTTAGGGTAATGTTGAGCCATAAAAAGCGTTAAAGAGCCCCAGCCACATCCCAATTCTAAAATAGTCTGACCATCTTTTAAATCTGCATGTGTGGCACTTATTTTTAAGGCATTAAATTCTGCATCATCAAGATTTTTTGTATGCTTATCCCAGTAGCAGCTACTGTATTTTTTATACTTACCTAAGCAGAAATCAAAAAAAGTTGAGGGTACTTCATAATGTTGTTTATTTGCAAGGTGAGGGACTAATGCAATAGGTGCTTGATCCATACTTTTTAGAAAAGTAGTTTTTAAAAATTGTGATTTTTCTGCATCAAAATTGTTGATTTCATCAAGGCGTTTTTTTAAAAGCTGTCTAATTCCAAAACGAACGAGCGAATCAGGAAGCCAGCCTTTTTCTGCGAGCAATAGGGCTTGTTTTAGCATATTGAAATATCTTTACTTTAAGATTTAATAAAGAATAAATCTTACTTTAACTTATTTAATTTATTCGAAATAACTTCTGCGAGACTTGTATTTAATTGATTGACCTTTGTTTGAATATTTTGTAGGCTCGCCAAATCTTTCTCAGATTCTGCGATTTCGGCTAAGCCCATCATGGCATCAACGTGCCTAGGGTTTATTTTTTCAGCTTTCAAAAATGCCTCTTTCGCGGCTTTAAGATCTTTTTTTCCTTGGTCAGCTAAGCCTAAAAAATACCAAGCATCAGATGAATTAGGCTCTTCTTTAATCCATAAATCTGAAATGGATTTAAGTGTATCCCATTCTTTATTTTGATAAGGAATCACCACCTTCATAAAATAAGGCTTTTGCTCAAATGGCATAGCCCAAAAAGGAATATCTAGCGTTTTAAGTGATTTGGTATCTGGTTCCTTCATAAGCTTTTTAATCCACTCGACTGGTAAACTATAAAAATACCCTTGAGGTCCAGGACTCTTGAATGTTGTAATACCGATGAGATTATATTTTTCATCAAATAATCCCCCGCCACTTGAGCCCAAAGCAAAAGCTGCATCTGACCGAATAATGACACCATTATCAAAGTTATGCATAGCCTTTACGGAGCCGTAAGAGGGTTGAGGTACATTATTTCCACTCGGATAACTAATACTAAAAACATCCTCTTCGTATTGAAGTGTTTTACTTTCGCGAATAGGGACTGGCTTAAAGGGTAATTCTTCGAATTTAAGTAGACACAAATCATGTTTCCAGTCAGCCTTAAATGCAATTGGCTTATAAGCATCGTCAAATTTAGAGATATTAGCACCCAAGGTATTTGCAATCACATGGCAATCAGTGGCGACATACTCCTTACTCACTACAACGCCAGAACCTGAGCCTGATGAACCATCGGGAAGATCAACGTTCACAACTACGATTGAATTATTAAGTTCTAATAATTTTTCAAAAGTGGGAATCGCTTGAACTTGGGATGCAATTAGCAACAATAATAAACTTATAGTTTTTTTCATAGTCTATGTGACTCGTCTATACAAATATCGTTCATAGTGAAATCTTAAAAAAAATGACAATTAAAAATGTTCTTGGAACAAAAATAGAGGTATGTAACCTAAACCCTATCACAGGATTCACAAGAAATGGTTGTTGTGAAACAGGTCCTGAGGATATTGGCCAGCACACAGTATGCGCTGAAGTGACAGATGAGTTTCTCCAATTCTCTAAATTACAAGGTAATGACTTAATAACCCCAAAGCCTGAATTTCAATTTTCGGGACTTAAAAAAGGTGATCGTTGGTGTTTATGTGCCAACAGGTGGCTCGAGGCTCTTGAAGAAGGTATCGCACCTCCGGTTGTTTTAGAGGCAACCCACGAAAAAGCTTTAGAAATTATTGATCTTGCAGAACTTACATATCACCAATTAAGGTAGTCCATGGCATATAACACCAAAGAAATAGAAGAAAAATTAAAGCTCACATGCCCATCTTGGGTTTATATTTTTCCATCCATTGAGAGAAAATGCCTAACAAAGAATTTTGACGAATCGATTCGTATTGGAAATGAGATTGCTAAAATTGCGAATCAATTAGATCACCATCCTGAATTGATATTTAAATATAATGCGCTCATTATCAAAACACATACGCACAGCGCTTCAGGAATAACAGATAAAGATTTCGAATTAGCCGAAAAAATTGATCAATTACTATTAACTTAAATCTTCTCTTTAAGTACTTTCAAGTCGTCAATAATTTCTTGGCTATGTTTTGAAGTATCTACACTAAGATAGATTTTTGCAATTTTGCCTTGAGGGTTAATCAAATAGGTATATCTTTTAGCGAGTTTGATCACTAAAAAATTATTTAATGCACCATAGCGACTTGTAACCTCGCCTGAAGCATCTGATAGGAGTGGGAAAGGTAGATTGTATTTTTCAGCAAACTTTTTATGAGAAAAACTATCATCAATACTTATGCCAATCACCTTGGCGCCCAAACTTTCTAGCAATTTAAAATCATCTCTAAAGTGGCATGCCTCAGCAGTACAGCCAGGCGTATCATCCTTTGGGTAAAAATATAAAACAATCCATTTGCCTTTGAAGTCATTTGAATTAATTTGATTGCCTTGACTGTCTGGAAGCGTAAAACTTAGTGCATCATCACCTATCTTTAAAATAGGTGCTGCCATGACATTCACTCTAAATAAATAAAATGCTATGGCAAGGCTAATTAAGATAAATATTTTCATGAAGGTATTTTATTTTTTTTAACGAATTGTTTTAATAAGCTCTAGAAGTTTAGTGGCCATTTTAATAAGCGTTTCTTTTAAAACTTTAGCCTCTTCTGCAAGAATTGTTTGATTTTTATTATCTCTATCTGATGCCTGAAGATCCTTAATATAAAAAAGACGGCTGTCCAGTTTTAACCATAAAATTAAAACCATGATTCTTTCTTGATTCGGAAATGATAAGCCCTTAAGCCATTTTCTTGCAGACTCTTGAGAGATATAAAGTGATGGTTTTTTACATTGCTTATTAAACTGGGTTGTAAAATAGAGCGCTGAAATTTTTTTAGATTTATATCTAAGCTTTAATGCTTTATTAAGCTCATCAGAAAATAATTGATGTTTATTCATAGTTATGAATAGCATGGTACATGATTTTTACCTACCTCCCGGCTAATTACATCCCTAAGTTGCATTTATTAGGCACTTACAACTTTGACTTCAAATCATGTCAGCTAAGAATGACAGAATTTATTTTTAATTTAATGCATAGTGACTCAGTGAATCAACTAACAAAAATTGATAATGCCTTTGGTGTTGTGCTCAGAAAAAAGAGGCTTGGGAAAAAAATGACACAAGAGGTTTTATCAAATGAGTCTGGGCTGTCTCGCGCATATATCAGCGAACTAGAAATGGGCCACAAAGACCCAAGTCTCTATACAATATTTAGATTATCAAGCGCATTAAAAATTAAACCTTCCACAATGATCGATGAGATCGAGCGTCAGATTTAACTTACATTACTGAGGTGGTGCTGCAGGGGCTTTTCTGCCTGGCGCTGCTGGTGGCGTATAGCCTGCAATGCGGCACTGGATACCTTCAATCAATTTACCTTTTGCACCGTGTTGAATAATGGTACAAGTCTGAATCAAATTCTTACTTTGCAATTCTGAAATCGTTTTTCTTAATTCTTTTAAATCAATACCTGTGTCTTTAACGATTTCATAATCAATCTTTTGACCGTGCTTTTGTAAATATTTTAAAACTACTTCTTTTGTCATGTTGTTACCTTCCTTTTACTAAATTTGGTGGGCCCACCTGGACTCGAACCAGGGACCAAAGGATTCCGATTTGTGTAGCTTTCACTACTCTCTGGACTATGCCTTCACCATATCAATCTGACTTAGGTGGGTGCCGTCTAGTCTCTACACGTTCTGAATATTTCTACTCAGCTTCGCTCGGCGTTGGCTTATTCAATTAAGAACTTAGCTTTCACCGAATTTGACACCATCCCTTATGCAGTTTCCACGCATAAGGCACAACTTAACGCTATGAGTCCTCTGCTCTAACCAACTGAGCTATAGGCCCGTTTACTAATTTTTTACCCTGCTACAACCACCATAAAACTGTGCATGGTGTGTAAGTGGTGTGTAAGCAATTTTAACTACCGCTGACCTTCTAGTTCATCCACAAACATTGAAGGTTTGTTCATTTCGTGTGGTGGTTAAGTCTCTTATGAGTCCTCTGCTCTAACCAGCTGAGCTATAGGCCCTCTGATAGATTGGTTTATTCTTTTCCGTTTTCTAAGAAACTACGTAATCTTTCTGAGCGTGTTGGATGTCTTAATTTTCTTAACGCTTTAGCTTCGATTTGTCGAATACGCTCACGCGTTACATCAAATTGTTTACCCACTTCTTCTAAAGTATGGTCTGTATTCATCTCAATACCAAAACGCATACGCAAAACTTTTGCTTCACGGGGTGTCAATGATTCTAAAATCTCAGCGGTGACATCACGAAGTGATCCGTACACAGCTGCATCAATAGGTGTTAATGTCGCTGCATCCTCAATGAAGTCGCCCAAATGTGAATCCTCATCGTCACCAATCGGTGTTTCCATCGAAATAGGTTCTTTAGAGATTTTTAAAATCTTACGAATTTTATCTTCTGGCATTTCCATTTTTTCAGCGAGTACCGATGGATCAGGCTCAGCACCAGTCGATTGTAAAATTTGTCGTGAGATACGATTCATCTTATTAATCGTTTCAATCATATGTACTGGAATACGAATCGTTCTTGCTTGGTCAGCAATCGAACGCGTAATTGCTTGTCTAATCCACCAAGTCGCATAGGTCGAAAATTTATAACCGCGACGATATTCAAATTTATCAACGGCTTTCATCAAACCAATATTACCCTCTTGAATGAGGTCTAAGAATTGAAGTCCGCGATTGGTATATTTTTTTGCAATCGAAATCACAAGACGTAAGTTAGCTTCAATCATTTCGCGTTTTGCACGACGGGCTCTCGCCTCACCTGTTGTCATTTGCTTATTGATTTCTTTTAAATCTTTAATCGACAAACCCGCTTCTTTTTCAATCGCAATTAATTGATCTTGTTGATCTACGATCGAATGCTTAAAGCGCTCTAGTTTTGCGTTATAAGGTTTATCTTGTTTGAGCTCACTCGCTAACCAGTCTAGGTTGGTTTCGTTACCAGGGAATGTCTTAATAAAATGCGTGCGAGGCATGCCTGATTTTTCTACACAGAAATCCATCAATTTTCTTTCGTGTGTTCGAATTTCATTCACGCGATTTCTAACAGAATCACATAGTGCCTCCACTTGTTTGGCTGAGAATCTGAATTCCATCAATTCTTTTAAGACGGATTCATGAAGTTTTTTGTAAGCAGGGTCGTCAATGCCTTTTTTAAGACGAATGTCATTCATTTTCGTATTCGTTTTTCGAATCGCAGCAAATCGCGTTAATACTTCTTCGCGTAATTTAGCAAGCGCTTCAGCTGAGATTGCAGCAGCTTTAGCGCCATCTGCATCATCATCTTCCTCATCATCAATCTCTTCTTCAACTTCTTCTTCAACTTCAGGAGCCACAATCGGTGCCTCTACTTCCACATCGATTAAACCATCCACAACTTCGTCGACACTTAATTCATTAGCTTCAACTTTATCTACCATCGCAAGAAGTTCAGTGATGGTCGTAGGGCATGCAGCAATGGCTTGCACCATATGTTTTAAGCCATCTTCAATACGTTTTGCAATTTCAATTTCGCCTTCGCGTGTGAGGAGATCCACAGTTCCCATTTCACGCATATACATGCGCACAGGATCTGTCGTTCTGCCAAACTCTGAATCAACAGTAGCTAGCGCTTGCTCAGCCTCTTCAGCAGCCTCTTCATCGGTCACAGGGGGTGGCACATCGGCCATAAGAAGTGCTTCTGCATCTGGGGCTTGTTCATAGACCATAATCCCCATATCGTTAATCATGCTCACAATGCCTTCGATTTGTTCTGATTCTTGAATTTCATCAGGCAGGTGATCGTTGATTTCAGCGTAAGTGAGATAACCACGCTCTTTACCAAGCACGATTAAGGTTTTAAGACGGGTACGTCGCTCTTCGACATCTTTAGGATTTGCGTCATTCGCATTTCCGTAGAAATCTTTCATTTTGGGGTTCTTTTTTTGCGACGGGTCTTTTTTTGGTCTGGCCATGCTCTACCTCTTCTTGTTAGGGCTTATTTTGCCTTATAAATCAACAAAATATAAATAAACGCGTAACCTTCAAGTGTACCAAAAAGGGCCTTTTTGGTCAATGAAAGGCTTAAGTGCTAGGAGGTGTTTTGGGTCTTTGCGTGAGGGTTTTAAGGTGCTCTTTTTCTTCCAAGGTTAAGCTACTCAAAGGCTTGTCTTTCAAAGCACTAAAATGGGCTTTCGTTTTCGATGCTTTTCCTTGCTCTAGCAATGTCTTCCTCGCCCCCTCAATTTCGGACTCAAAATGGATTTGATCATCAAAATGGGTGAGTTCCTCATTGACCAAATCCATAACCACATTATCCACTTGTGACTTTAGACCGTGGAGGATGGAAGAAGGTTTCGATTCAGGTTGATTTAAGGCAATCTCTAAGACTTTTTTAAGCAAATCATCTTCAAAACTATCGCTTTGAGCCAAAGCCAAATCTTCAGTAATGGCAAGCTGAGGTTTTAAAATAAGAAGCAAAACAAATTTACGTTTAACTGAGGAGGGAAGTTTTCCCTTCGTTTTGATATTGGTTTTATTAGTTTGTATTTGA
>Ga0007852_1000014_pt1 | contig 57450 bp, 81 predicted proteins | sample CryBogCBH28Sep08_FD_71227 | JGI IMG/M metagenome (GOLD analysis project Ga0007852, IMG submission 71227) | Freshwater microbial communities from Crystal Bog, Wisconsin, USA - CBH28Sep08 | ecosystem: Environmental > Aquatic > Freshwater > Lake | place: Crystal Bog, Wisconsin, USA | collected...
AGCATATGGCAGACTAGAGGACTTGGGATTCACAGTAAGGGCAATGTATCACGAGGGCGGTATGGCATTCGCTGGTGTCTACGAAGATGGCAACGACGACTATTACGAATATGGTGGTATGAGTGCCGAAGAGATTGCGGCAGACTTGCCTGTAGAGTTAGATGAGGCTTTTGGGATTTCAGAAATGGTTGCCGAATACGAAGCGGAGGAGGCCCAAGATGAGTAATGCTATTCAATGGATGGTTGACCAATTGACAAAATGATTGTATAATACATTTTTAGGAACACAAAATGGCAACAGTAAAAAATTGGGACACAGACGAAGAGGTAGTAGTTCGAGTCGGCGACTGGGTCGGCTTTAAATCGGATGTCGAGCAAAGCGGGGAAATTATTCGCATCGAGGGCAATAGACTGTACTTGAGATCTGGTGTTATGGGCTTCCAGGGCGGGTATATTGGGGGACAAACGGAAACAGTTGAGAGAGCTGACGACTGTTGGATTTAAACAACAAAGACCCTGCAGGTTGACAGGGTATTGTTTCGGTTGTATAATTAAGGCTTACACACACTAAAAGGAGCAGGATATGGGAATGTGGACCACCGATAACCAGGACACTATGAGCGTTGTACTCAAAGCATTCAGCGATGCGTCCCGACGCAACTATGACAGCCACGCATTTGAAGCAGGTTACTTGCAGAGTGTTATTGTTTCAATCTTACCTGACTTGCCCAAACGCAAGCAGAATAGTTTGATCAACGAAATGATCAAAGCCGCTCAAAAGCAAGAGAAAGAAGTACTTGATAAAATACTTGACGGCGTTAAGGTTTGAAGTTATAATTTAATTTTACACACACACTAGGAGCACACAATGGGAACACGAAGCAGAATCGGCGTAATGCACGGAGATGTCGTTAAATCAGTTTACTGTCATTGGGACGGTTATCTTGAATACAACGGCGAGCTCTTGCAAAAACACTACAACTCAGCCAAAGCCAACGAACTTGTATCGCTCGGCGACTTGAGCTCACTGCGCCCTGAGATCGGCGAGGAGCATGCCTTTAGTCACTTTGACACAGATATATCCAGCGATGAATACGAGAAACAGTTTGGCGAGATGTGTACCTTTTACGGACGCGATAGAAAAGAAAGCAACACAGAATTCAAAACAGACACAACATTCGAAGCATTCTTTGATCGTTGCGTAGGTTGTTGCGCAGAATGGTACTACGTAATGAATGACGGTGTTTGGTATTGCGGTAACACATATGAAAGCGACTCACGCTTTTACAAGAAGCTAGTTCCATTATCAGAAGCATTGGCCGAAGTGCCTGATATAATGGGAGTGCAGGTGTGACAGGTTATGCAAGCAAGAGGGCGGCGACCCTCTCCCGTATACCAACTGATGAGTTAAAACAACAATTGGTATCACTAACAGAAAGTCCTAGTCGTAGTACTTTCGATGAGGTTTGGATCAGTTTACTTGAACAAGAAATTTTTAAAAGGAAAGACAATGAGCAAGATTAAAGATTTGGCATATGATATTGAACAATTGTACATCGAAGGTTATAGTCCTAAGAGTATTGCTTTGCAACTGGACTGTCCTTTGGAATTGATTTATGATTGGTTAGAGTCTAACAATGTTGCAGAAAACTCACAGGAGGAATTAAGCCCATTCGAAACAATCAATTCTTAATTCAAAAAATGGTTGACAACTAACCCAAATAGTTGTATAATTAATGTATGTTCAAAATAAAGAACATATTTTTACACACACAGAAAAGGAAATTTAAAATGTCTACAAAGTTATTTAAATGCGCAGGTGTTAGCAAACGTAATGGTGCTTTCAAAGCTCGTTTCGCAAGTGATATGACTCGTGTTAAGGTTCTTGCCAAAACTGGAAGTTCCGATATTGATCTCATTGAGTTGAAAGAGCCAATGACCAAGGAAGATGCTATTGCGTATCTATTGAAGATTAATTTCGATAATGGTAACGCTTTGATTCGCACTGCGCTTGAAGAAGGTCTTGAGAAGAGATTGCCATCTGCCAAAGCACCTAAGGCTACAAAGTCTAAGCCTAGCCTAGATGCGATTGCGGCTCGTGGTAAGGTTGCAAAGTCAAAAGCAAAGTCTACTGCGGTCACACAGCCAGCAGACACTGAGTTGGATGACAAGCCATTTGGCTTTGAGAAAGAGGCAGTTTAATCTACGCTATAAGAACTGTTCCTGGATACTTCCGGTTTAACCGCACTAGGTCCTGAACAGTTCTTATATACCGTACTGCGGGGTATTGGTCAGAAGGAGCGTTTATGAGCAGATTGGCATACATTGGTAGACCTTGGGTTGCATTTGATCCAACAGTGAAGAATCATAGGCAGTGGTTTGCGGAGTTCCAAAAGTTTGGGACCTGGGGTAAGTGTCCTGTCCGATTTATTGTGGCAGATGATCACGGTGATTTGATCACTATGATTCAACGTAGGTTAATTGAATACTACGTAAACAAAGAATTTGGTAAAATTAAAGGTTGATCTTGTTGTATTAATACTGTAATATTAATCATAACTGCAAAGCAGTCTTTAATTAAGGAAAACAAAATGATTATCAAAAAATTGAACAAAGAAACTAAAGCATACAGACTATTCAAAGCTCTCCAAGCAGGCGAGCGCATTACACCAGCAATGGCACAACACAAGTTCGGTATTAAGAACCTGAGTGCCGAAGTTAGCCGTGTACGTCAATTTGGTTTTGCTGTTTATCGTAAGACACGTAAAGCAGGCAATGGCGTTGAGGTTGTTGAGTACGTAATGGGTACACCATCACGCGAGATCGTTGCCGCTGGTTACAAGGCTTTGGCTCTTGGCCTAGTTTAAGAGTCGCTCCAAGTCTTAGGGCGGGGTAGTGTCCCCCTAAGCCATAGACGTTTCGCTCCCGTCTATGATGTTAGTGTGGAAAGCCTCTATCTTCGGATAGGGGTTTTTCTTTTTAACCCTACGATTGACAGGGTTATTCATTTTTGTTATAATATAGTCATACACACAGAGGATCTCAATGGAACACTACATAGAAGCAACTCCTAAAACAAAAAGATATATCGAATCACTCTTGCCTTCGATGCTTTCCCAACTAGGGTTGACTCGCAGTCGTAAGCTCTTACACATCAAGGTAGACCGAGAAGCGGATCACCCAGGCACCTGTATTCCTTTCCTAGGAATGAACACTATGCTGATCGTGTTACAGCCAAACAAAGACCTAGCCCAGTTTGGAGTCACTCTAGCACACGAATTGACCCATGTGGCCCAGTTCGCCAAAGGTATTCTACAATGCACACCTAAGGGAAAACGCTGGAAAGGTAAGTTCTACGGAAACAAAACCAAGTATCTAAATCAACCCTGGGAGATACAGGCCTTTGCTCAACAGGAAATTGTATTCCGTAGGGCAATAGAAGAATAACCCTACAGGTTGACAGATTATTCCAAACGCGTTATAATACACACATACACTAAAAAGGAGCAGACAATGAAACTACACATTCAAACTCAAGTCTACGAAAACTACGGCGCACACGACTGGGATGGTGTGGGATCTTGCCCACAGTATTGGAAAGCCAAAGGCGGTAACGATTACTTTGTTCCTAAGGTAAAGAATGCGGAAGAAGCTACTGCCGCAATCATGTGCCTGCGTGAAAAAATTGAAGAGAGTAACGAATACTTTAGAGAAAACATCATTGGATGGGATCTTGTTGATAATAAGTTTCGCACAGAATTTGAACAAAGCCAACTGGAACACGAAGGCCAAATCCGCTTCCCAGCAAAGGTATTAACCTGGTAACCCAGTGGTTGACAGGGTTATTGGTTTGAGGTTATAATACACACATACACTAAGGAGGAGCCTAAGATGCATACAGTAGAACTAGATACTAAAGAAGCCCCAAACAAATGGTGGGCACTACAAGATCGCAGAATGCGGAACATTGCCAACGCGAGCCTGTATTCAGATAAACAGAAGGTTCGTGCAGAGCGCATGAAGTTGGCATTAGAAATGTTATACACAGGCAAAATCTACGATATCGCATTTGGCAAGCGTAGTATCAGCGTTAAACTACAAAGTGGCGGTAATATCCGCAATCGTAAGGAATTGAGCTTATTAGAAGCAGACTGGAGTGCCGAAGGCATATACAAAAAAGCCACAGAGCAGGGCGTACAGTATCATATCCCTAGAGCTTGACGGGTTATTGAATTGAGAGTATAATACACACATACACTAAAAAGGAGCACACTATGTCAGATAAACTCAAAGACATTGACAGCAACCGACTAGGCGACTACCTAGAGGATTACTGTAACGAGGATTTGAACAAGCGTCTACATAAGTTCATGGTTCTAGATGACCCTGCTAACATAGAGAACATACTGGAAAAGGCGGACTTTGAAGACATTACTAACGAAGATATCCTAGTAGGTATTACAGTGGCAGAAGCTACCTTAGTCCAAGTTAACAAGGTGCTCAAAGCACAGGGCATAGACTTCCATTTCCGCCGTTTTGACTCTGTAGATTACGATGCCTATATGCTGGTTCATAACAAAGAAAACCTTAAGGCTACGGCAGAACGAGTGCGCGGTACACGACGCCATTATGGCCCGACCTCACCGTTCTAAAGACCCTAAAGGTTGACAGGTTATTCAAAAGGCGTTATAATACATACATCGCAACAAGGAGCACACACTATGGGATACCGCGTACTAGACACCGTAGACTATATGAGAAACAAGTATGGTCCACGCAAGGGACTTGAAGGTCCCTTCAACTTCTCCGGTCGTGTCCTGTACTATGATCCCAAGGAAGGTTCCTACTATGATCCGACCACTGACTTCTATGTCAGCAGGGACGAAATGGACTTCCTCAACAACGAATTGATGCGTAAATTGGAGCGAGCATGAAACGGATTGACCCTAGCCTAAACCCACTAGAGGTTATGATTATTGCGGAACTACTGGCAACGGATAATATAGAGCATTACACTATGCGACCTGGCAACGATTGCGTCTGGGTATCATATAGTCAATTGGAAACCTACTGGATATTTAGAGAAGGTAAATTGGTTGACATTCAGATTGATTAACAGTATAATACACATATACACAAGCAGGAGTCTACAATGAGAGAGAAATTAACGGTAGAAAAACTAATAGAAATCTTAACCAAGGTAGAGGATAAAACCCTACTTGTAAGGATGTCTATGAATAATGAATACGACGCATCTGTGTCAGCGGATATGGTAGATGTTGTAGACTACGGATCCGGTCCTAGGCTCTACATCAGCGACACATTGCCTTGGAAAAGAGTTGACGACACCACCTACGATGAGAATGGAAATATCGTTGACTTATCAGATACAATCTAAGGAACAGATATGGAAGACGCTGTAGAATTACATTGCACCTATGATGAAACAGAATTGCTGTGGCACGTTTGGTTCCCTCATCCGTTGGGTGGAATGAATGTACTAGAGTCATTTGACAACGAGGATGATGCTCGCAGATTTTGGCAGGAACAAATCGACAGTGCCGATGAGGTATAGTATGAACGGAATTAAATTATTTTTGACAATATTAGGATTATTCATAGGAGCTATCTTGCTACTATTGGCAGGGTGGTATTTGGAACAATTGGTTAGGGAATGGCTATGAACAAATGGGATAACGATAATTTAGTATGGATGCTGACCTGCTCGGAGTCAGAGTTTTCAGAGTGGTGCAATCAGGCCTCCAATGACGATATTGCCTATGCCCTAGAGTTAATGGGTGCTAGAAAAGCAACCCTAGCCCTGTACGAAGCTGAGTTGATGGACGATGTTGCGAATTTACAACAGGCCAAAGAAGTACTTGATCGTTTTAGGTTGAAGTAGTATAATACACACATACACAAACAAACAGGAGCACACTATGATTACCCAAGCACTAGAAACAGTTACAGCAATCAGCCAAGTATTACAGATGCCTATGTTAGAGACTTTGCTGTACATTAGAGAGCACACAGAAGAATTCAGTCTCACAGAGTTGCGCGATTACTACATCGTGATGGCAGACTTTGAACGCCTGTTGACACCTGCTTAATTTCGCAGTATAATACATTTACTTTAACAAAGGAGCAGACTATGTTAGTAGAAGCATTTATGTTATCTTTTCCATTATGGTTCATTTTGCTGGCAATGCTAATGGCAATTGTAGCGGTTGACGGAATGAAATAAATCGGTTATAATAACCACATGTTAAGCAAAAAGGAGTTGAATATGTCAAACGCAAATAACGTCAGCAAATTTATTGTTTGGGTAGGCGGCGTAGCTGATTATGAAGGCGATGATTTAAATCAGGCCAAAGCAGTCTATAAAGAGTGGATTTCACAAAACTACGATGATGTCATTTTGGAAGTAGTGGCATAATCACACTTGTTGCTAAAAAACAACACTTTTCGGTTGCCCAAAAACACAAAATCGGTTATAATACATACATCAACAACGCATTAAGGAGCACACTATGTTCGCACTAGCAACCAAGGAAGCATTCAATTTAACAGCAGTACAAGACGCGCTCAACGAAGCAGGCATTCAAGCTCGCACAGCGGCCAAAGACTTCTACAGCAAACACGGTGATCGTGATGCTTGTGGCTTTGCTTGGGTCAACGTGTACGGCGTACGTTCAAACTCAAAGCTGGGCAAGGCCTTACAGGCCGCAGGCTTCCGCAAAGACTACACAGGTGCCTTGTGCTTGTGGAACCCCAGCCAAATGGGCACACAAAGCATCTCAATCCTGGAAGCGGGTGCTGTGGCCTACGCAGATGTGATCAAACAGCGCCTAGGACTTGAGCAGGTCTACGCAGGATCAAGATTAGATTAAGGGCGGTAGTTGTGTTTACCAGGCAGGAGCGCCGTAAGTCCTGGTATTTTTTTTTGGAGTCGACAATGATGTCAATGAAAATGAGAGCTTTTTGTGATGCTATAGTATATACCGTGGCTTTGATCCTGGCCGCTGTGGCTATTAAGGCGGCAGGTGATTGGTTAGAGGCCAATGCCACTATAGAAGAACTACACACCTTTTGTAACCTGTGCCTGATAGGATTTGCTGTATATATGTTTTACACATTCCGATTGAGCCAACTGGAAACCCGGGAAACATTGAAGAAGTTTTCGGATAAACTGTAATTGACTGCTACAGTGAATCACAGTATAATACACACTTGTTAAATAAATTATCAAAGGAACCAACAATGGCAAAAGCAAATACTCGTCCCGGCAAGACAGCAGAGATCTTAGAGTTCGACACAGATGCTATCCGTGCACGAGAAAAAGAAGTCGCCAAGGAATCAGATGATTCAATCATCGAGCGTCTACGTGAGCGTTTTCAAATCTTAACGGATATGACACGAGCAGTCAAGCAAGGAGACATTCGTGCTATGATTGTCAGTGGCCCACCCGGAGTTGGTAAATCCTTTGGTGTTGAAGCAGTACTAGAAAAGGATGGTTTATTTGACAGTCTCGCAGAGCGCAAGCCCAAGTATGAAATCGTCAAAGGTGCGATGAGCAGTATCGGTCTTTATGCCAAGTTATACGAGTACAGCCAATCAGGCAATGTAGTGGTGTTTGATGACTGTGACAGTATCCTTATGGAGGACTTATCATTAAACATCCTTAAGGGTGCCTTAGACTCCAGCAACAGACGCTTCATCAGCTGGAACACAGACAGTCGTATCCTACGCTCAGAGGGCATTCCAGATCGCTTTGAGTTCTGTGCAGGTGCTATCTTTATCACCAACATCAAGTTCGAGCACGTACGATCAAAGAAGCTCAGAGATCACTTAGACGCCCTGGAAAGCCGTTGCCACTACATTGATCTACAGATGGACACAACCAGAGAGAAGCTACTCCGCATCAAGCAGATTGTAGGAGACGGTATGTTGGACAAGTACGAGTTCCACGACGCTGTCAAAGCAGAGATTGTAGAGTTTGTAGAAAGCAATGCCGATCATTTACGTGAGTTGAGTCTGCGTATGGTCCTGAAGATTGCAGATTTGAAAAAGAGCTTTCCCAACAACTACCAGTCTATGGCACGTACTACTTGTTTCCGTAGGGCCTAATATATGACAATGCGAAACCTACAGCGTACGATTATCATAGTGCTTATTTGTGCTGTGCTGTACTTACTAGGAGCGGAGATCAATGCCCAGTTTTGGGCAATCTCCAGCATACTAGCACTAACAATATGCCTAGAGTTCCTAGCATACACATCAGGAATGGCTGATGGTATTGAAGCATATATGCGTATGTCCTTGGAACAACGAACCCGTTTAGAACAATTACTCAAAGAAGACGACTTAAAATGATCACAACTAAACAGGCCTATAGTCCAGTATGTACATACCTAGGAAATGCAGTCAGACTAGAATGCCAATGTAATAAACCCAGCATAGAGAACAAGAGCTACTGTGAAGAACACGTTTGGACAGTATATCAAAAGAACAGTATGCTAGGACGACGTGTCAAGGACACTCGTGTAGCCAACAGCGTACACCTTTGGGAAAGCCTGTTTAATGAAGCTGTAGAAGAACTTATCGCAGAAGGAGAAATAGTATGAAAGACCTAGCAGTTATCCTAATATTCCTGGGTGCTTTTGCCCTAATAGTATTTGCACCCTTTGCTACTGTATGGGCGTTGAACACGCTGTTCAGTGGACTAGGATTGAATATTCCTTATACATTCGAAACATGGTGTGCTGTATTGATCCTAGGAACGTTCCTGCGAGCCAATGTAAACATCAAGAAATGATGCTCCGGTGTACCTGGTCTGCTGTCTAAGGTGGGGTGGGTTGGGTACATTTTTACAAGTGTTGTTTTTGCGCAACAAATGCAATGCCCTACTTTTCAAAAATTTTTCTAAAAATTTTTCCAAAAACCACCTTAAAAAACTTCGACTTAGATTAAAACGGCCTGGGGTCTATATTTCCAGACCTTGAAATTTTTGCGTCGCAAATTTTTGCCCTATATATAGACCTCGGGCTAACTGTGCTAACTATATGTATATAACCCCTTTACACAATATACGCACACACTCAATGGACTTACTACACACTCTTGTTCCACGTTTTTTCAGTATTCTATTAAGTTGGATAGACACTGGAAATCTTCGTAACCGCTTATATACGCTAGAACAACGTGTAGAAATACTGGGGACTGCTCTCAGCGACATAGAGCGTATAAACAGTAAAAATGCTCGTGATCCACTTGTACAGGGCATAGTTGATCGTGTAAACAGGGTAGAAAAAGCTTCTGAAGATTTAAAATCTGGGGTTTAAAAATTTTGCGCAGTAAATTTTTGACTGTGTATATAGAGGTTTATGCCCGGTCATACATTGATCTATACGCTAGTACTAGATCATCTAGACTGTATATGTACTGTATTTCTACTGTGTGTTATACTGTGAATATATAGTATAAAGAGTATATAAGAGTTAGACCCACTCCGATAAAAAGGGTTTACCGATTTTTTTGCGCTTCGCGCTTCGCGTTCTTGGGCCTAATCTAACCCAATCTGAGCTAGGACTACACGCTAATAAATAAGTGTATGACATTACCATCTTATCCCAGTTCTCTAAGTTTAAACCAGATTGAGCAGGAATTTACCTGCAATGGATCATACTGTAGCCTGTGTAACCCAAAATCATTGAGCGAATTTTACGCTTCTCCCTGTGGGAGAGTTGTCAGCGGTACAATTGGTTATCCCAATGGTGTAGCTACTCCTATACCCAGTTCGGGTGCTTTGAGCATCGATAACTTCCACGGGGCCAAGGCAGCCTGTATGCTTGTACTTAACAGCACACAATCTTGGACTGGGCCCGGGGGCGCTGGTTGTATACCTGTACGACTAGCGGGGGGAGGAGGGGGTGGGGGCTCTACTGTAGGTCATGGTGGTGATGGTGGCGGGGGTGGGGGCGCCGGCGGAATAGTTGCCACAACACTATCAGTTAATCCCGGAGATACTTACTGTGTTGTGGTTGGTGGTGGGGGTGCCGGGGGCAGTGCTACTACATTAGGAGATTGGGGTAGTAATGGTGGATATACCTGTTTTTGCGGACCGGGTGGAAGTTGGCTTGCAGGAGGCGGCGGCGGAGGGGGTGGCTCACACTACGGCGGTTATGGCTATAATTATTCTGGAAGAAACGGAGCCAGTGGTGGAGGAGCCAGTGCGTACTTTGGCAATACTTATAATTGGACTCCGGGGGCAGCCACCTATGGGATACAAGGTAACCGAGGCGGTTGTCAATGCGACAACGGCACAAATGGATCAGGTGGCGCAGTGTGTACTCCTGGAGGAGACTACGGGCAAGGCACCGGAGGACAAGGACTTCATTTTTATTCAGTGTCCGCTCCTGGATGCTATTGTGTTGGTGGGGGTGGGGGCGCCGGCGGAGGATTCACCGATAGTCCTAGCGGATTTACTCCCTCTAGTATATTCGGACAAGGCAAGCCAGGTGGACAAGGATACGGAGCCGCTGGCGGAGATGGGGCCGCGGCCACCGGAGGAAACGCACTACCTGGAGCAGATGCTGTGGTTAATCGAGGAGGTGGAGGTGGAGGCGGAGGTGGACACTTTTATGATACCAACGACGGAGCCGGAGGCGGGCAAGGTGGCTCGGGTGTAGTAGTAATTGCACTAGGTCGACCCTAAGGATTAAAATTATGGCACATTATGCTAAAATAGAAAAAGGTATAGTACAAACAGTTATTGTTGCAGATGCTGACAATATTGCTGGAGCCGACGGTACTTGGATTCAGGTCAGCTACAATACTCGCGGTGGAATACATTATGGTCCTGATGGACAGCCTGATGGCGGAGTTGCATTGCGTAAAAATTATCCCGGAATAGGTTGGTGCTATGATTCTGTGCTAGATTGTTTTTATCCACCAAGGCCTTTTCCTAGTTGGACATTGGATACTGACACCGCTATGTGGAATCCTCCCATACCTAGGCCCACGGAACTACCCCCACAACCTTCGGGTTCTCAAAGAATAATAGACTGGAGATGGTTTGAACCTGAACTAACCTGGGTCCCTGCAGATCAAATCTTTTCAAAGATTTCTGAGTTCCGAACTTCAAAACTAACTATTCCAACCACACAACTATAAAAAAGGACAATAACAATGGCAGATCCACAAGTACAAATTGGCTCAGTATCTAACATATATTCAAGACAAACTTTGTTTGTAAATGCAGGGGACAGTGAAACTCAAACATACACATTTGATAATCTAACCTTGTTGGCCACAGGACAGGTATCTGTGACTGTAAACGGTACTACCACAAATTTTACAGCACCTCATATGATTTATATACAGGCCAATAAAACTCATCAGATCACTGCATTGGTAGATAATACATTGGCTTTTTCTGTTCACGTGCTTAGAGATTACACTGACGCAGTTTTAGATCCTTCAATGATTCCTCAAGGAATTAGCCCACTGGTGTTAAGTCAACCTATACTGTCGCAATTGCCAAATATAAGTTGGTTTGTTAATCCACCACCATCTGTGTGAATTTGATTTTTTCAAACAGGTCTGTTAGTGTCTGGAGTGCCTGGTTGTAGTCTTTGCTGACCTTGACTGCTATTCCTTTGGCTCGGGTCCATTCTTCACAGTTGCTAGTACGGTCATCTACTAGTATATCTCCTTGATCACAGTGTACGTGTTTATCGTCTGAATAAGGGCCAAAGCGTACACGAATATCTGGGTAATAGTCGTGAATCCACAGTATTTTATCGTGGAAAACATCAGGCATATCGTTGTTACGCGGGATAGCAGTTAATATATACAATTTCCAATTTAGTTCATCACGGAATCGTCGAGCTAGATCTATCATAGCATCTGCCTGAGGCATCTTGGGCAGGTTCCTATAAAAATTAGGATGGCTCTTTAACTTACTCCAACTAGCATTGTCCCAACGTTCTTGTTGCGGATGTGTTTTTTCTTTTTTTATTATTTCGCGGGCGCGAGTATCAAAGTCAGCTACTACGCCGTCCATATCTATATAAATTGTTGGCATTGAATTCCTATATACTAAGTTCTTGATCGTGTAATTTATCAATTAGTGTTAGAATACCAGCTAGTGTGTCATCATTGCGAAGGCTTTTATAAACTAAATTCGGAATACTAAATTCTCCTGCTTTTGTACTGTGCAATCCTTGCTTCCTGTACATACGCAGTATTTTTACAGCCTTGCGACAAATTATTAAATTTCCTGTTTTAATGGCCTGTGCCAGAATCTTTTTCCAAACACTGACCATATGCTCTAGTTCTTTTTGATCGTACTCGGGAATAGCCGAACTGGGTTTTTTAATCCAACGTTCTTGTAATATGCTGTAGGTACTACTTACAGCAGGTTCATTAGAATTTTCAATATACAATTCTACAGGAATACCGTGCACAGATATATTGTAGTCTTTTTTATACAGTAATCTTTTAGTATCAAACAATTCATCAACTTCTCTATCACATTGAACAGAACCGTAATCTGCTATGATATGCAGATCAAGATCACTTTTATTTGTGTAGGTATAGTTAGCGTTCCCGCCACTTACTACAATATCAACAACCTGTACAGGAACATCAACAAACGTTATAAAATCTTCGGCAATGCGTAATAAAGCTCCGCGCACAGAACTTTTCAATCTTTCTCCGTCCCAGAGCTCGGGGTTAAGTACTTTATTATGGCCAATGGGTTTTTCGAATTCACGTATTTGCATGATCAAATATTTATCGGATTAAATATGTTATATGAACAAGAAAAAGTACACAGGACATCTATTAGTTTCAAATCCTCTTAACCCTAGAGATGAATTAGAACAAAGCGTGATTTTAATAGTTACGCATACTGATCAACTAGGAATAGGATTACAAATAAATAACCCTCAAGAAGATCTAGATCTTGGAAAAATAAGCACAGGTATGGGGCTTCCATTTTATTCAAAAGATCCTGTATATTACGGTGGTAATATGAATCAAAATAAAATTCACGTTATACACAGTCTAGATTGGCGCAGTCTTAGTACTGTACAGTTAACCAAAGATATTGGAATTACCAACGATATATCTATATTGAGTGCAATTAGTCAAGGTGAAGGCCCTGAGTTTTACAAAGCCTGTTCAGGATATTGGTTATGGGAAGAAGGTCGATTAGACATTCAACTAGATCCTAGAAATCATCTAGAGCACGAGCCACATAAATGGGAAATTGCTCCAGCGAATATAAACAATGTATTCAAAATACATCCAGATGAACTTTGGGAAAGAAGCATTGAAGCTTCTGCCCGTTATCATACCAGCACCTGGCTTTAATCTTTTTCTGGATTAATCTTTGTCAGCAAACTACGGATCAATGGAGCCGATCCTGAAGATTTACTTGCAATCTTGTTCACACTTACTCCCTGAGTTGGATCTACAATAACTCCATCATCATCTACAGATTCTGTGGTAGTTGATACTACGCTTGTTCTTTTAAATCCAGCATATGTATTACTGGTAGGAGTTGTTCTTCCGCCACCTTGACTAAAACTAGTGCTATCTTCTCCATCTTCAGGATCTGTAATACGTAGTGTATCTACATTAAAATCTAATTCTACTTTTTGTCCAACACCACTACTAGAACGTGTTTTCATAAACTGAATTTGATAACGTCCACGTTCTTTCATGGCCCTGCTAGTAAAGATACCAATTACATTATCAGCAGTCATAATCTTCGATAACCCACCCGAAATATGACTGTGATCAAATTCAATTTCTTCAACAGCACTACGATTCAATTGACTGGCCGTAACTGTAATACATTGTGTTTCCATAGCCAAATTACGAATCTCTTCTGATACATATTTGTCTTTTACAAACAGATCACTAGGACTAACCTTCACACTTAAAGGCATCATCAAATCGAGGTAATCTATTAACAAAACGTCTGGTTTTACGCCTTTTTTGACCTGATATTCCTTCAAATAGGCTCGAATATCGTTACAATTTTTACCTGAAGGCATATACTTCACTTGTAGATTTCCTGACTTTTTTCCAATCATTTTAACCTTAAGTTCTACATCCTCAATATTCTTAAAAATCTCACGAGTACCTATACCTGTGGTCATACTATCAAGACGCATACTAACTAAACCCTCGCTCAACTCAAATGTTAGATATAATACGTTTAATCCTTGTAATGCCCAGTTAACTCCTAGATTAGCCAAGAACAAACTCTTACCACCACCTGAGCCTGCACAAAAGATATTCAATTCTCCACGGTTAAATCCACCATACAGTTTCTTATCAATGCTAGGCCATCCTGTGCTAATTTGTCCATTTCCATCTTTGAGCTTAGTAAGCCTTGCCTTAGGGTCTTCAAAATAATCTGTACCCATATCTTTGTTCAAACTAATTTGAATAGCATCTTTGATTAGTTTCTCTACAGGGCCATAATCTCCTGATTCTAATAAATCACTGCTTTTAATAATTGCACGTTCGAGTCCTTTGTGTCTACTAAAATTTTCAAACTCATCCATTAACCAAGTATAGTTTTCTTTTGGTAATGATACTGTATTAAAGTTACTATGTACTGATGCATTAACGATTGCAGGCTCTGGCATCACTTTATATTCGTCAACATATTTTGTAATGAACTCTGCAGAGTCTTGTAATTTTTGATCAAAGTTTAATGGATCAAAAATATTTTGACATCTTATAAATGTTTCTGCATCACTGAGAAACATTTCAAGATATAATTTCTGCATATCATAATCATAATTTGGTTTATTCATTGCTCATTCCTTCTAATTTTTTCTTGAGTAGATTTATTTTTATCTCTCCCGATACCTTGTAATGCAGAATTGTGGTTAATACATATAGGCGCCCATATTTTTTCATTGCATCAGAAACATCTTTAACATCATCGCCCCAAGGTGGTAAACTAGCCGACCAATTATTAGCAATCGCGGCTTTGAGTAATTTAGCTCCGGGTTTGTCTCTATCTGGTACTACAATAACTTCTCTACCTAATGCGTTCAATCTTGTAATCTGAGTTTCATTTGGTTCATTATGCATAATTGCACATCCGTCTACTGCTATTGCGTCAAACTGCCCTTCAACTACAATAACATATTTTCTATCAACAGTTTGACGATCAATATTGAATACATATCCAGGTTGTGCATCTGTAAGATACTTTGGTTTACCATCTGTGATTTTTCGACCAGTGTATCCAACTATTTTACCTTCGTTGTAAAAAGGAATCAATATTCTATCTATATATCCTGGAGAAGGACTCCAAAAGAAATTATCCTTTATAGGATCAAATCCTCTATCTAATATATATTGATATATGTCAACTAGTTTAGATGCATACTCTTCTGGTAAATCCGAATTAGCCCATTCTGTTAAAGTTAATGTACCGTCTGGCAATGCTACTTCTTTAAGTTCAAACGTTAATGTTTTTTTGACAACAGGTTGATCATCTTTGATCTTTAGTGCTACTAAATTTAATTTACCAATGTCGGATTCATTAACTCCGATCCATTTGAATAAATTTTTGGTATTTTTACTTAATAATTTTCCTGGACTCCACCCTGCCTTGAATCCACAATTAAAACAATGATATTGGAAACTACCATCGTGCCCTGTTAATACTCCACCGCGCTTTCGAGTATCTTTTGCCTCTCCATTATTATGACAACAGACTGCATCGAAGCTAATCCATCCGCTAGGAGTTGCTTTTCGTTTCGCCGGCAGTAACACCATTAGAGTTGTCTGTATCTCGTTCATTCTTTATTATAGCATAATCTGCACGTCTTGTCAATGTACTTGGATCCACAGCAACATAGTTTTTGCCTTGCAGGTCTTCAACATCATATTCAAAATATGGATAGAACATATAATTTTCAATTCTACAAGTAGGTGGATTATTAAAAATATTATGTACATTCCACCCCCAAGCAGGAATACCTCCCCACTTCTTATCGAATATATCTTGTCCGTGTTCTAGATAATGCTGTCTAGGTCCTGGCCCTAAAAACGGTCTTCTTGCAACTGCTACAGTTGGATTCCAAACTCTCCAATGATGAAAATCATTGATTGAACTTTTATCTCTGTTATATAACCAAGCTCGCAGTAAGAAGTCACCTTCGTAGTTACCTAAGGTACACATCCTTTCATCGTATAATCCTATTTTACGAATTGCTTCTGGTAATACACTGATAAAACAATCACCCCAGCTACATTGATACAATGTATATTTTTTATGTATGTCATCTAAAAGATGTTTCCAATCTTTTTCCCAAAGACAGTCATCTTGCACTAATATAATTTGATCACATAAGGGATTTAATAGATTTCCAAAACCAAGAACTAGTGCTTGATTCCAATCTCTTGCAGGAGTACCACAACCCCAGTTTGCTCTTAACGTTTGATGATGTACCTTAACTCGATCTTTGAATTCATCATTTAAACTAAAAATTCTTGAATGATTATTGATGACATTGACTTCGATTTCTCTAGGGTCAACATAACTATCAAAAAGACTTTTTAGATTATTATTAAGATCGTCAGGTTTAGCATAAGTTAAAATGAAGATTTTTATCATTCATATATTTTAACTTCTATACAATACTTTGTCAAATGATCCGTAGTACGTTGGATCGTCATTGTTGCCAGATGCAGGAGCAGTTCCTGGAATATACATTACTCGAATGTAGGTAAACAAGCCATTGAAATTTATATAATCAATACCATTGAACCTGTTATAATTTAAAGTTGCTACGGTTGCATACTTTCCAAAGTCTGATGCATTATTTGATAAAGTTGCTTGAATGTATACAGTTCCAATATAGTTGGTCATATACATTGCTAATGTATGTAATGCTGTGTTACTTTTAAATTCTGGATAAGCATAAAACGGACCACTTTTATGTTCGTACAAATATGTATCTTGATTATAACTTTTTAAGAAGCTAACTATTTCTTGACTAGGTTTTAATCGAGGATATACTTCTTCAGTAAGATGCACGGTTCCTGAAATTCCGTAATATGTATTTGCATAAGCAGGCAAATATGTATTATCATTTGGATCTTGATATACTACACTATATGTATATTCTCCGCGCTCGAGATTAACAGTATCACTTTCTGTGAATGTAAGTTCACCTAATCCTTTTAATCCTATTGTGTTGATTACAACTCCTGTACTTGTAGATACAGGTTTTAATGTATAATTGTTCAAAGTAACAATATTAGTGATGGGTGAAAAAACAGTAGATGTTGTTATTGAAGATGTAGTAACTGTGGTAACAATTGTAGCAATTGATCCTGTACCTATACTTAAGATAGTGGAGTTGGCAGCAATACCATATCCAAAGACCGCTTGGCCTACTGATATATTAGAAACATCGTCGAACGTTAGCACCTGGCTAATACTACCTTGATTAGCATTAACATTTAAGTATATAGAATCATCTAATACTGTAAGTTCTTTTTGTAACACTAACTCTTGACTTGTATTATCAAACATATTGAATACAAAAGTTTGTGTATTGCTAATTGGTAATAATTTTTGATCACTGTTTTTAAACTGGATCCTTATCTTGTTTTTAATACCTTTTTGTATTTTTAAATCTCGTTGGTACATAACTCGGTTAATCCCTAAAACAGTTTCGTCCAAATCTAATATCACGTCGAGTGTATTTGGATATAAATAGATTGGTAAATTTTGCATTATAATATTTATCTATAAAGATGTCCGTTAACAGTAGTTTTCAAAATAATTATCCGTTTGTTTCGTGTATTAAATCCAACGACATTGAGTATGTTGGAATTATCATTAATTTTGACAACTACATAGCAAGTATATACGATATTTCTGTTATTAAAACAGACGACGAAAAACGTGTATTCTTAGAACTAGGTGAGATATGGTGGTGGGAATCAAATCGTAAAATACCAATAAACATATTTCTTAAAAAAGAAATGCAGTTTTTTAGATATTCTATAAAAACATTCAACAGCAAAGATGTTGAGCTTATTTTTGGACCAAGTGTTAATTTAAGCGAAATAGCTGAAAAACGCATAAAACGCAAATCAATTCAGTTGGTCAGAACTCCTAAGAATCCTCGTAGCTGATACCTTCGCAGATAAGATTCATCTGAACCACAATTGCCATCGCATATGCAATTGCGTGAGCTTTCTTAAAGTAATAATCTTCGTTGTCTGGTTTTATCCAAACTTCGTTTATTACCGTACTCCAATCTTTTCCAATTAAGGAACGTTTTGCAGGACGTATCATTGCTAATACCGCCGCAAGTTGTTCCACAGTTCGTGGCTTCATTTCTCGTAAAATTGATCCGTAACCATTTACGTGAAACAACAAATTTGTAAAGTCATCTTGTTCTAATAAGTCCCATAGTGGTTCTTGCGACATCAATTGTAATAAATGTTCTTCGTTTTTAATACCTTGATAGATGGTAACGTTAAGAAAATCTATCTTGAAGTATCCTCTATCTTCAGCAGATTTATAATCAATACTTGCTAATCCTGTTAATGGATTAACTGGAATTTTGTGGCAGTAAGCACCTGTATTATGTTTTTTGATTCCGTCAATGGTTGCAGGAACGTGTTCAATTACATTAAGTAATTTGTTTCTGTCAGCAAAATCAATATCAATATCCGGCATTTTTTATTTCGTTGTATGTTGGTGCATAATTACCGCGATGCTGAACTGTGATGCCTGCGGCTATGTTAGCAAATATTATAGCTTTTTCTATATCTTTTGTATATAGGTATTGGACAGTTAAGGCAGCTAAAAATGTATCTCCTGCTCCGCATACATCAGTGACTTCGACTTTTTTGGTTGAATAAAGTGTGCCATTATACATTGCACCATCTCCACCTTTTGTAACAATTAACCTATTAGGCAAACTGGTAGCAGTACGATATTCTAAATCATTAATTTTAACGTAGGCGTTGTCAAATCTTTTAAGATCTGTTTTCTTTGTATCTATAAACACAGGACATTTAGAATTTTGAATAATATGTTTGATGTGTTCATAACTTAAAAAACCTTTGTTGTAATCTGAAATTATAATGGCGTTATAGGAATCAATAGGAAATGTAGTTTGCTCATTCCAAGATGCAATAGATGGTTCGTTATCTACTCTTAATAAATGTTGGCCTGATCGTTGATCTATATATCTAGTTTTTGTAATATTTTCAGTATTAGTAATAAAATTTGCATTAATATTTAAATTTATAAGATTAAGATTGACATTTGCGGCCATTCCTAACACATCATAACTGTTGACAATTTTAATAACAGGAACAGGAGCCTCTGGACTTAATCTATCCACAGTTCCTATTTTATATTCATCAGTACAACTATCCCCGATTAATAATACGTTGAATGATATCTGTTGTTGAATGTCCCGTATGCTCATAAAATTTTATCTCTTTACAATATTGTGAACCTATAATAGGCTTGTTTCTATAATCAGCACCTTTGACCATAATGTCTGGTTCATATGATTTTATAAGGTCAATTAATTCTTCATCATTGCCAAAAAAATAAACTGTGTCTACAAATTTTAAACTTTCTAATATATAACTTCTATCATATTGATCATTGATTGGTCTATAGATTCCTTTAAGTTCTTTTACTCTACTATCAGTATCTATTGCTACCAACAAATGGTCCCCAAGACTTTTTGCATACTGCAACATCTGTAGGTGTCCTCTATGCAATAGATCAAATGTACCATTTACAAAAATTTTCATTCGTAATATTTTTTTAATTCTGTTAAATCTGCACAGGTGTATTTTTGATATTGATCTTTAATATTAACGGGCATCGGAACATATTCTATATCTGCTGGATATTTTTTAATTATTTCTTTGGCTACTTGTAAAAATGATTTAGGATCTCCTGTGCCAACATTCCAGATACTTGATTGATCAACATTTAAAAATTTCAAATGTACATCAACTACTGTACGAACAGGAACAAAATCTCTTAGATATAAATTGCTACCTTCAAATAATTTAATTTTTCCAGTTGTTTGAGCCTGATACTGAAATTTATAATATGGGCTTGCTTGGTCGCCTTTATGCTCTTCTCCTTCTGGTCCATACACATTAAAATATCTAAATCCTTGAATATGTCTATTAATAGACTTTGCATATTCTTTGCGTGTTTGAACAAATCTTTCAAACATATATTTGCTCCACGCATATGGACTTTTAGGATCTACAGGAGCATCTTCTCTGAAACTACTTGTTAACCCATAAACACTGGCACTACTTGAATATTGAAAATTTACACCATTACTTAATGCACTATCTAATAAATTACAACTAAAATCATAATTTTGACGCATTACTTTATCAACATCTTTTTCTGTTGTACTACTAATTGCACCAATATGAATGACCCAATCGAGTCCAACTGTGGATAGATTATTGTCAGAATCTCCCCACTCGTATGTGGTTATATTATGTCCATCTGATTGTAAAGCTCTATATAGATGTCCTCCTATAAATCCTTTATGACCAGTTAACAAAATTTTCATTTTTGACTATCGCCTTTCATCACACGATAATTATCTTCAACACTGTCAGGAGTGCTAACTTCGATAATTGTACCTTCTTCGATGCAAATTATTTGATGAGGTAATAATGGAGGATTATGCCATACATCGCCGGCATTTAAATCTTGTTCATACTGACTAGCGTTGGCAGTATTGATACAGATAACTTTAAATTTGCCCGAAAGTACATACCAACTCTCGTCTTTCTCTGAATGAAAATGCATACTGAATCTTGCACCTTCGTTGAACCGCAATAGTTTACCGCAGTATTTGTCATTGGTAGCCCAGATTAATTCTGATCCCCATCCTTTTTCTACATATCCTGATAACTTAGTCATAATATCCTTTTACTTGATTTCTACTTCTCGAATAATTTCTTTTACCAATGCAACGTCTGCAGGTACTTCTTTAAATCGTTTCATCCAGAAAGGAACATCAAATGCCGGAGCAATCATATCTAATTGCTCGTCGCTCATTTTATTAATCATTGATTGTCCCATAGTACTGTTTAATATAACCCAGGGACTGACACGACCATTTAAAATATCGTGCACGGCTTTATTTAAACTAACATAGTTGAAGTAATGATTAAATTCTGCGTTGTGATCATCTGCCCATTCCATCATTGTCTGAATACTACGCTGTACTGCTGACTCAACTGGTTCTTGTTTAATCATATCATATAGATATGTTTCATATAACTCATCTCTACACCAGTGATCTAATTTTACTCCGCTCTTAATCACAAACTCAACAAATTTTTCTGGATACAACGGATTAACATTATTAAGAAAACTACCAAATTTTACAAAGGCATTATAGTAAGCAGTATCACAAAATTCTTTGTATGTCTTAGGCTTCTTATGGCCACTTAGATACCAAAATCTATTAAAGGCCATAAATCCTGCCTGGACACGTTTTTCGTTTTCTTGTAACGCTCTTCTTTTCTTTTCACACATATGAGCAACAAGAGTTTTTTCGTGCATAAAACTCTTACCGCAATGTAAACATTGATTAGGTTGTTCCACTAGTGTTATCACTGGTTTATCCAATCTTTTCCGTAGTTTTCTACTATCCTTAATGTATGTTCGGAGAATAATTTTGTTTCAACTAAAATATTATTTTCATATAATTCGATAAGATATTTTCCGCCATCGCCTTTGACAATAGCAAGTTTATTATCTTTTACAAATTGAGCTAATTCATTCATATTCTTTCCTTTGTTTTTTATCAAAGCCCATTTTGTCAAATAGTTCGTCTCTATCTTTTTTATCCATCATTGCTGCCAACATTTTAATTTCATCCATCTTCATAGCAGGATAAAGTTCACATAATAATTTTTCAATCTTGTTGGCTTTTTCTTTTTTTCCTGCGGCAAGATATGGGTGGAACGTTGATATTCCTGCTCCTGTGGCCGCAAATAATTTCCATAACAATGCTTTATGATTTTTACTTAATTCCCAGTGATTCTTATTAACACATTCGTTGGTCATTTCTAAAAACCATTCTTGGATATCTCTATCCCCTTGAACGTTAGATGTGTACCTCATTAGAATATATGGACTAAACGCTTTCTTTTCTTCGTCGGTGAGATTATCATAAAAACTATAATTTTTATGATCCACTGCATTTAATTCTCGTTTAATATCAAGTTTTGCTGTTGCCATGTTTGTCTTCGTATTCTTTACTGAGCTTATATATTATTATACACTGATCCAACGCCTTTTGTATAGACTCATTGGTCTCAGAAGCAATTAACACATCATTCCATAATTCTCTGGTAGCTTGTTTTTTAATTTTGTTTAGATCTAACCCGATTATTATTCTATTAAGACTACCTGGTTCTCGAGCGTATATATGTGCGCCATCATTTTCATAGATATAAGAAATGTTAGGGTTAAGTTGTCCCATCTTCGTGATCCTTAGTTGGTGGTAGACCGTTGCTATGTTTATCTGTAGTCTTTTCTACATCCTGAAATAAACGTTTTTCTTGTACAGTAAGTTTATCCTTGTGTGTTTTACGAGGATTTCCGCAAAGATAACAATCCGGATTTCCGCAATCCATTGCGTGATGTTTAACTAATCTATGCGGCTCTTTGATATTTTGTTGATCAAAATGATTATTAGACTTAGCAATTTTTACTTGCTTGTTTATGGCATTTGTATCTTTATGTCTACGGGTAGAGTTTTTAATTTTATCGTCTTCGGTACTCATATTATTCCTTGCTAAGGTGATATATTATTTTAGCACGTTCTAGTGCTTCGTGTAAAGCAGGATTGGTTCGAGCGGCGCGACGTATCTCTCCCCATAATTTATCTTCCATTATATGTTCTTGTAATGAACGTCCATTGGGAGTTCTACTATCATACTCAGGATTTCCTGGCAATTTGATATTTTCGGTAAAATTAATTGTAGCCATTTTACCAACATTTTGTATAGTCGACAATTTCACTTTGACGACTTACTTCTTTAACAAAATATGCACAGGTAGGTTTAGGTCCAGGATGTAACGGAGTACATAATAGTTGACCTGGTCGCATTTTTGGAAAATACCATTTAACATCTTGATAAACATCGATGATATCTATATCTAAAAATTCAGGTCTAAATCCACTTAATGGATTAAAACAAAAAGTTTTAAATCCTCGATCATTTAGACTTGTCAAAGGAAGTACTTCCATATCAGGACCTTCTGGATCACCGACAATTGTACACCAATCAAGAGGCATTGTTAATTCGTATGTACCTATTCTTAGAACCACAGCAGGTCCTGTAAAACTTTCTAAAAATATCAAAGGAACAAAAAAGTGATCAGGATTTTGGTTATCACTGTTATCTAACACAGCAAATCTTAAATCTTCAGTTATTTCATCTGGCAATTCATTAAGACTAAATGTCTTATCTTCTAACGTTAAAATTTGCATTATATATATTTTACCTTTTCGATTGTGAATGGATACTTCGCTTCTTTATAAAACTTCTTCCTCTCTGTAAGATGCCTCTTTGCATATTTCGTAGACGCGGTGAGGTCCCAGATTTGTACAAAGTCTTTGTCCTCTGCTTTTCTAATGCCCCGCCCAATGCTTTGTATAACTCGTGTAAAGCTCTTTCCGGATTCCAACATAACCAAATTAAAAATGCGAGGGATATTAATACCCACAGCGGCCACACCGTAAGTCGCCACAATAATCTTATTATCCACAATTTTAATTTCATCGTATTCTTCTTTCCTATCTTTGGTTTTGACCTTGCCTGAAATAAACACACTGTCGTTTAACTTTTCTTTTAGGAACTCACCGCTTTCGATTCTATCAACTAATACCAATGTATTTCCACTTTCTGCAATAGTATTGATCAGTGTAGACAAGTATAACATACGATCCTTGTCAGTTACAAGATATTTTAATTCCTCTGCGTAACTTCCAAACTCTTTCCATTCAGCAGTTTGTATAATATTAACGTGGCAATTACTTAAAATTCCTTTTTCTTGTAATTCGTGCGCTTTTACACGATGAACAACTTCTCCCAAACTTGCTCTAAGACTTTGAAATTCGTGATCAGCTTTAGGTACAGTTCCTGTTAATCCCCAACGTATAGGAGTATTTGCTAAATTTTTAGTTAATAGATTTTTTAATACATCTGCCTTGGCCATATGTACTTCATCGACCATTACACAATTTACACCATCTAATAATTCTGCTAATGTTAATAGTTCTTCATCACTAATTTCTTTGGATTTTTTATCTAATATATTCAAACTTTGCCAGGTACAAATTGTATGAGTTTTATCAAGATTTTTTCTGTCACCATAGTATACACCTACATCTAACCCGCAATTAATAAAATCCTCTTCGGTTTGTTCCACTAGACTCTTGTTAGGAACTATGGTTACAGTTCGACCATATTTTTCACAGATTTTTGCCAAAGTTGCAGTAGTAATTGTCTTACCAAACCCTGTGGCAATTTCTTGAATGCATTGAGGATTTTCTAAAAATTTATTAATCACCTCTACCTGATCGTCTCTAAGACGAATTGATTCACCAGCATATCTATGTCCTTCTGGCCAAGTTTTTTCTCCCCAGAAATCTTCAGAAATTGTATCAAATTGTAAACTAGTTGGATTTCTTAGATCTTCAAATTCTATGTAATAATTTCTTTCCTCTAGATATTCTAACACCTGAGGTAACATAGAAAGGTATGTAGTTCCACCAATTCCAAAGAAACTCACAGTTCCGTCCCATCGACCTAATTTATAAGCAGGTCTATACCTAGCTGTAGGATCTTCATATTTGAATTTCTTGACCAAGGATTTGCGAGTGTCAAGATCTAAATTTTCAATCTTAACATTAACTTCGTCTTTGATTATAAGTTTTGCAGTAGCCAATTAAATTCCTTGTTTTCTATTTTTTCTGAAAAATATATTACATTTTGGTGATTTGCTATATAATTTTTAATGGTATAATGGACATTATTAACTCCAAAATTAATCACAGTATTAAATTTTAATTTTGATTTTAATAACGGTTTTGGAATCTTACTGCTTATAAAAACAACTTCAGTATTATTAGTTATAGGAGAATTCAAATTATTTTCTTTAACAAAATCATTGAATTTTTTACCATTTTCTGAAGGTAATCTAAACATAACACTCATTTTGTCATTGTCGATTCCTGCATTTTTTAAAAAACCAACAGCCTGTTCTAATTTTTGTAATTCAGTGCCACCTGGTATAATTATTATACAAGGTCTTAGAAATTTAATAAAATCTGATAGCTCAGAAATAGGGTAAATTTCTGAATTTATATACATTTTTTCATTGGGTGATGATTTTAAAAAAGATCGAACCAATGGATTAACTTTTTCACTATCGATGTGCGCAGATACATTTTCGTCCCAGGTAAAAATTCCATATTTTCTTGCTTCGAATACTGCCTCTAATATATCTGTACTTTGTAATTCTGGAATATTTTCAGAAATATTGATGTATTTTAATTTTTTATTATCAATTACTAACATAGGAATATAATTCTCTATGTTCGTTAAAATTTTAGAAATGTTATTGGAATATCTAGATAACTCTTCATCGAGTTGAAAATTTTCAGTCTTGGCAAAATGTGTTAAGAACAATAAATTGTTTTCAGTTAATGAAAAAATCCAGGCTTTTTTGTCTCTATCCCAAGAAAAATGATCTAATGATTTTTTATTTCCTTTAATAATTTTAATGTAGTCTTCATTAAACGGAAATTCGACTTTTACAATTTTATTGTATACAGCATTCGATATGATCGACATTCTTTTAATACTAGATATCGAACGTAAAGGCAGTTTATATATAGGATTATCTAAGAAATTATCAATATTGGTGTTGAAATTTGTGGTCAATAAGTTTTTGTATCTTCGTAGAATTATTAGGGCGTAGTTTCCCTGTTTTTCAGTGAATCCTTTACCTTGCAATATTTGATTAGAAAAACTTGATACTAGATTTTTATCATTTGTATTAAGAATTTTATCTAATATGTAAGATAATTTTATAATTAAATCTTCTACTGTTGACATAAGTTATATTATACATTCAAAGTGTAATATCTTCAAGCCCTGCGGCTCTTAATTTAATAATATTGCTTAATTGCCATTGTTTAATATCCAGGCCTTTAATTATACCTAGCCATTGATTGCGGAGCATAGCAAATTCATTGATAATTTTTTCCATATCGACAACATCTGCTTCACCTTCGACATATTTTTCACAATCTCTACTACTCAACGCACGTTGATAGTTTTCTAGATATTTTCTGAAGGCTTTGGATTTAACACGCCGAAGCTCGATATTCAAATATTCAAGAACTGCTTCGATCTCCTGTAATTGATTAAATCGTTGTTCAACAATGCCAGGCAAGGCCGCTGAAGATTTCTCTACGTTTCCGTAAATTTTTACTTCTTTGCGGGCCTCTTCTAGCTCGTTGTAAAAGTGATCTAAACAATTTGGAAGATGTGCTATGTCTTTACTGACTTTAGCATACCAACTCATTAATAGTCCTCGTCGGCTTCGTCAAAATCCCAATTATCTTCTTCGTCCTCATCGCTTTCATCGCGATTTTCATCAAGAACAAGATTAATTGCAGTATCTAAACTAGCATCATACCCAGTTAATCCTTCAAGTGTGGTTAACTCAATATCTTTACTAAGTAAAAAATCTACATAATGACTTGCGGCTGTGTCTTTTGCTTTTTCTGAGATATATTCTTTAAATAGATCCCAAGTTTCGATAATTAGATCTTCTTCCATTATTATTCCTCAATTTCCTCAAGAGTTGATACGCTAGGAGTAAATGCAGATTCGTCCCATTCAGACATAATAACCATTAGTTTGTCTTCTGTCCAATTTTTACGGAATTCTGCAGATATTTCGCCTGTCTTCTTACTTATATATTGTAACTTATTTCCGCTCTTTGTCAAGACGCCCATTTTCTCAAATAAATCAACTAACCCAGAAGTAGGAGCCATACCTGTTGAATAAGGAATTTTAACCTGTACTGTTTCAAACGGTTTAGCATACCGAGTTTTCATAACTTTACAGGCACTACGAATACCTAATACATCACTGACTTTATTGCCGTCTTCGTCTTCTTTTAGTTTGAGTTTTTTCATTGCAACAACAATACTAGATGCATAGACAAATCCTTGTCCACCGCTAATTTTATCGTCTGGATCAAACATATCTTGTGAAGCGTAAGTATGATTTGTACAAACCATACCGACATTGTAACTACCAAACATATTAACACAGTTGCGAACAAGTGCTGTAAGTGCTTTAGGTTTACGACCCATATCACCTTTCAAATCACCTGCTTCGAACTGATTAATATCAGTAGGAGTAAGTAACATACCCAATGAATCTATAACAAATAACACCTTAGGGCGATCAGTTGGATCCATTGTTTTGTACTCTGACATAAATTCGTGAATAGTTTTAGCTACATCATCGATCATTGCCATATTAAGTTTTAGAAGTTTATCATCGGCTGTATCTACTCCTAAATCTTTTAACCACTTTTCATCGAGTGCATTTTCGGAATCAATTAAGATTGTAAAAATACCTTGCTCTTGAGCGTGTTTAATAATATTACCAGAACAGATATAACTTTTACCTGCTCCGGATTCACCTGCAAAAACTGTTACCTTACCAAGAGGAACTCCCCTAAAGAAGTCCCCTGATATAAGATAGTTTAGTGCATAGTTGCCAGTTGAGATCCAATCAGTTGGATCATTGAATCCAATTCCTAAGCCATCAATACTTTTAGTGATAGACTTACGGAACTTTGAAATATCAAAGCTCTTTGTCATAGTCTATCTCCTTAGTTTGATTGACGTTTACGAATCATTGCAATAATGTCTGCGGCACGACTTGAAGCATCGCCACCAGCTGATGCAGGTGCAGATGTTGTTGGTGTCAGCTCAGCATCAAATGGTGCAACTTCATCTTCATCTACTGTTGTTGGAGCAGGTGCAGATGCTTTAGCAGGTGCAGGTGCTGGTGTGTTTGTAGTCGAACCTGTTGCTTGTCCACTACCGCCCATTCCTGCTGGTTTGAAATATTGTCCCCAACGGTCCATATCAAATGCTTCGCCATCTACTGATGCTTCGAACATTTCTTTCATAACCTTGAGTTCTACTTCGCCTGGTTTCTTTGGCAAAAAGTCTGATAAATTAAACAAACCATATTGCTCAATTGCGGCTTTTTCTGCATCACTTAGTGCACGTTCACGACGAGCCCAGGTTGATGTAGAATAATCAGCATATCCACCTTTAGATGTTTTTGCAATCTTGAAATCTAAACCACGCAAATAGTCTGTTGGCAATTCTTCAATCTCACTATCCATTAGTGCATTTTTAACAATGTTAAAAATTTGACTACCAATGATAAATCTACGAATTGGATTTGCTGGAGTTTGGTCTTCTTGTAATTTTCCATCAACTACAAAGCCTTGGAACAAATAAGATTTTTTCTTCCAGTATTTACGACCCATATCTTCTAAAGATTTATCCTTAAACCAAGGACGTACTTCTGTTAAGATTGGACAAGTCTCTCCCCACATTTCCATACAAGGAACTTGTACAAATGATGGTTTGCTGTTTGTATCACCTTTGATTCCGGCGAATGGTAACTTAATTAAGTTACGTTCTTGCCAAAAGAAAGTGTTGTTTGTGTTACCATCTGGTAAGAATCTAACTGTAGTTGTTGATCCTTCTGGAGCATTCCAGTGAGGGTAAATTGCGTTGTCTCCACCGCCCGTGCTACCGGTGTTTTGTTGAGATGATGCTTGAAGTTTTGCGCGAATTTCTGCTAAAGTTGCCATAATGTTTTTCCTTAATAAATGTAATTTTATGTGCCATTCCTTTAAAGCCCACTGACTAAAAAGAAAAAGTGCATATAGTTAACTATACGCACTTTTATTTATTATTACAACCTAAAAGGTGTTTATAATATGGGTTATTTTGCCAAACCTGCTAATTTTAAAATATCTTCTTTTGGGTCCATTGCTTGTTTCATACCTTGTTTTGCTAAATGTTTGGCCATATTTTTATCTTTGATTGTATTTCCAAATTCATCTTTATGTGGGCCTGTATGTGTTGTATAAGGGGGATTAAATGGAGGTGTTTCTTTTTTATCAGTTTTTTCTGAGTCTTGTTCACCTATGCCTTCTACTTTGGTTTTAATATTGCCTACTAATTCTTTTAAACGTGCTAGTCCATCTGTATGATCTACTGGACTAATTTGACCGTGACGTTGTTGCCATTCATTGGTAAGTTTTTCCATAAATGCTTCGGCCATTTTAGCAGCCTGCTCGCCTGCATCTTCTCCAAACTTTTCTGCAATAGCTTTTTTAACATCTAATGCAATACCTTCTTCTCCACGGAATGGGCCTACATTTGGGTTATCTCTATTGTAAAAACTTTTAACAATTTTTGCTACTTCTTTGATCATTGCTTTTGGATCTGCATCTTCCATTGTGCCTACAGCATAACCATTCATACCTATATCATTATTTTCAAATGCTGGCATAATTCCGTGAACTGTAGCAACACCCGATCCTCCTTGACCAGTAGGAGTTGTTTCCGTAGTCGGTTGTTCCTCTGGCGCACCGACTTCTTGCGAAGCAGGTTCGGTTTCACTCATTCCTAATGCTACTGCTAATTCTGGATAATCTTCATTGGCCCAAATTTTAAAAACTTCAAGTGCATCAGTTGTAGAATCAACATTTGCCATATCTTTTAATTTTGTTTCTAAATCAGTGTCATCTAATCCAAATTCTTGAAAGAATTGAATAGCAGTTTGTCCGTCGAGACCTAACTCTAATTCAGGGCCGCCTGATGTGCCTTGTGGTAATTGTAGTATTGCTTGTTTTAATTCTTCAATTTGATCGTTGGTTAATTTGCCTTGTTCTACTGATTCGGCCCAAGATTCAAATGCATCTAGTTCATTCTCTTTAACTGATTCATCTGTTTCGGTATGACCGTGTATTAAACAATGTTCTTCACCTAACTCGTCACAAGTACACTCTGAACTTTCGCCTACATAAGTATCTAAATCAACCTTGTTTGCCTCGCTCATAATTTTATGCAACAGTGGGAAATATGCTGCCAATTCTTCTTGGAAATTTGTTTGTGTAAATTTTTGTTTATATTCTTCCATAGCAACAGCATCTAGTTCAATGCTGTCGGTGACTGGTTCTTGAAATTCCGACATCCATTTTTCATAATGATGACGTTTACCTAATGCCTCAATTTGCGCCTTTAGTTCGTTAAGGCGGCCTATGGCTCGCTCTGTAATTCCTGTTGCATCATCGTGCAAGGTGGCTTTGTGTATTTTTCTTTGAAATTCTTGTAATTGTGCGATTTGTTCGCTCATTTTAATAATTGCTTTGCCTGCTGGATCATGTGGAATGCCACCGTGATCTACGTGTTGTGCCATGGCGAATGCACCAGCTGGGTGAATGAAAGGATATTTAAATCTTTCCCCATCGTGATTCTGAATAAAGATTGCCTTGATGTTTTTCTTTTGACTACGAGCACCTGGATACATTTCATCTACTGCTCGAGCATGACGAACAATAACTTCTGTTTGTCCTTTTACTGCACGGCTAGTTTTCTTTGTGCTTTTTTGATTCCAACGGCTTTCTCCTAGATGTTGCTGTGTCCTGCTTTTTAGCATCGATAATAATTTTTCAGCAACCTCTTCAGGATAATCTTCGTATGCGCTACCTAAATCATATTGTAATTTATCAAATTCCTTTTGGATATAGCGACCAACAGGATGTGTTATAGAATCCCCGGCATCTACTATTTTCAAAATAGTATCACTATTAAATTCTGGGCTGTTTACTACTTTACCAACTTTTTGCATCAAGGCATTGTTATCAACACTAGGACTCATTCTTGATATCAAACGATCACGTGGAGTGTTTGTTAATTCGCGTCCAGCGTTTTCTGATACGCCTTTTTTGATTTTTTTAGTTTCGTTCATATTCATAGTAGGTTCTTCCTTGGGGCCTTGCGTAGTAGCAAGATGTTGAAAATCGTTTTTGTCAAGATTTGTTTTAGCAATGTCTCTAGTATCAAATCTCAGTAATCTTCGCATAGCAAAAAATCTCATTTCTTTTAAGAAACTGTACCACTCTTTTTTAGCAGGGTCATCTTGATTTTCTGTAATGCCTTGGCTATAGTAAACCTTTAGGCTACCTAGATCGTTTAGGCTAATGCTAACACGGCCTAGATTGTTGCCTTCTAAGACAAAGTCAAAATCAAAGAAACGAGCCTCTGCGGGATCAATGGTAACTGCACCTGTTTCGTCGCCCATTTCTAAATTTGAGAAACGTGAGCGGACTTTGTCAAACAGGTCTTGGGAAATAATTTGAATAGGTTTCATACGCTTATTTATATTAAAATGTGTTTATATAAATGGGCAAAGGCATTATCCACTCATCCTCTACTTCTTCCCGCATTTTATCGTAAATTGCAGGATCCCATTCTTGTAATATAATTGCCATACGTAGGGCAAGTAAAATACTACTAACTAGGTCATCGTGTGTTCCTGTTTTACCTGAAAAACTTATGCCTTTGGCAACAAAAGTTTTAAGTTCACTGATCAGAGACTTTGAATTTAACTTCATTCTGTTGCTTTCGATAAGGTGTTTTAGTTTAGCACAGATAGAGATTTTACTGGTATGTGTTGTATTAAACCCTTTTCTAAATCTGCGGACGTGACCTTTCTTTATTGGTTCACTTAAAAATAATCCACGAATACTTTCCTCACCTATTTCATTGATAGTAACAAGTGCCGCTTCTCCTACAGTATTATTTTCAACAGAGTAATATAAACTTGCCTGCGATCCTTTGTCAGCACACTCTTTGTCAATAAAATTACAAATATCTCTTAGTATTCTAACCTGCCCCTGTATCGGGGTAGTATTATGATGCCACTCTGCAACTTGTTCAAAAGATGGTAATTCTAATACCTGTATGGCCGCAGGATCTCCACCGGTGCCTAAACTAGGATCTAGTGCTACGATATATGTACGCTTGGGATCTATTTTTTTATACCAACGACATTGACCCATTTTCATAATAGGTTCTTTGCCTTCTAAGTCTGCTAATTTTATAGCACTTATAAGTGTTTCATCAAATACCAAGAATTCACAATCGTGTTCTCGACGGAAACGTTCTTCTCCAATACGACTACGTTCAACTTCAGCCCAAGCTTCGTCTCGTTCAGGATGTTCACTCCAATGAGCCTTGAATGGAAAAAATCCATTTTTTCCTGTAAGTGTGCTGTTTCCGAATTCATCTGTACGCTTATTTGCTTCGTGCCATATTTGTGCAAATTGATCCTCGTCACTGTTAGGAGTGCTTGTAATAATTGCTTTACCACCAGTAGCAAGTGTAGGTGAAATTGAAGTCCAGAATTCACTGGCTACATTAGGCGGAACAAACGCAAACTCATCTGCGTATAGTAATGATAGTGACATACCACGACCTGTTGTTTCAGTTGTTGTCTGTGCTACAATACGACTACCATTTTCAAACTCTATACTTTGTTTGTTATAACTTGTACAACCTGCACGAATATGATCTGGACACATTTCGTAGGCATAACGAATACGTGCCATAATTTCCTGTGCGCCAGTATATTTGTGTGCGGCAATTAATATTGTACTATCTGGTATGAACATCGCAAACCATAATAGATAACCTGATGCAGTAGTGGTCTTACCTGTTTGTCTAGGTAACAAATTTATATTAAATCTATGTTGGTGATAGCTGTCAATTAATCTACGCTGATATTCAAATGCTTCGTATTTTAACTTACCTTTAACAGGATGTTGAATAAAGAAAAAATTGTCTAAAAAATGATGCGGACCATTAACAGGGTCCATACATTTACCCAGGTCAATAATATCTTGTTCAGTAAACTTTTGTGTACTGTGCGGACTTTTAACTAACTTACCGTCTAAATTTTTTGATCCCATAATATTATTTAATGAAAAAAATAGCCTCCGAAGAGGCTATTTGGATTGTATTTGTTTTAACAATTACATCTGAGGAGCAACATAACCGTGTGCGTTTTCCAAATCATACCAGGCACACATCTTACCTTGACACATTGCTACAATTACAGGAGATCCTCGATCATCAATAGCATCTACTTGCAAACTTTTTTTCTTAAGAAAGTTTACAAAACTTTGTGTAGCCTTGTCATCATTGTCAGTGTAACGACCTTTGAAATTTGGTTCATTTCCGTTAACAAATTGTTCATAGTCTTGATCACCTCTAACACTATGCCATTCGTCACTGCCTGGAGAATTTATATGTGGAACACTTTCTGCAATGAATTTTTGATATTCGGCCATTAATGATTCATATGTAGCAGTAGGTTGTGTACCAATACGTTTTTCACCATTACTTGTTTCACCTGCGCCACCTTGATTTTCGTGATTAGCAAATTCTTCAGCATCGAACGCATTTGCACTATTAGGATCAGCAGGAGTATTATCCCAACTTTCGTCAGTTTCTTCCTCATCACCTTCTTCGTCATCCATATGAAGTTTATCAATTACTCCACGCATAACTTCGCCATCACTAGAAGAAGGACCAACTGATGCAACAGGTTCAGCTGTTAATGTCATTGGTTCAGGTTCAATACCTAAGTGCTCTGGCTCTACTTTCTGTAGCCCAGCAAGACTCATGATATCTTTAAGCATACCGCTTAGTTCTTCACCGCTACCTGCTGTCATATTGATACTAGCAGGAGTGTGTGATTGTCCTGGCATTATACCCATTGGCCCACATTCAGCTATATCTGAGCTTTCAGCAATAACTGCAGGTTCTGTAGTTAAACTATTTGAATCTAGTTCTGCAAGGCGTTTTAATACATCGATCATTTGCATAATATTAATTTCCGTTAAGTGCTTTTACAACATAAGTTCCTTGATCTTTAGCGATAGGGCTAGTTGTATTCTGTGGAAAATCATTTGATGTTTTTCCTGGGTTTTTCATAATGTCATCTGGCGTAGGAGTAGGGATTTGTTCTCCCATTTCTTTACGTTGTAATTTCAAAATGTCATTTAATTCTTTTACAAATCCAGAATTGTATTTGTCACCATAGTAATCTTCAAATTGTGGATTGCCAGCTTCTTTATAATCTGGATCATCTAATAAAGCACCTTCACGTTTTTCTGTAGGTGTTTGATATTCTTCGCTTGGCTCGCCTGGACGACGAACCACTAGTTTTTGTTTACTAACACCTAATTCTGTGCTTAGGTATTCAGTTAGTTCTTGCTGTGTTGTAGGATAATCTAACGTAACTTCGTAGATGCTCACTTCGCAATTTCTAACCTGTGGAAAATCCAAAGGTAATGCTTGGATAGGAGTAGTAGCAGACTTTTTAAAACTGTTTAAGACATAACGTCCTAACAATGTTTTTAAAGAATCTTCTTGCTCGGTAGTAAAATCTCCGGCGATTTTAACGCGGAAAGGATACTGTTTTTTTGACTCGGATAGGTATTCTTTGAAGTTTTTCATAGTAAGTTATTTATTCATATTTTTAATTTTTTCTAGAATGGAGTTACGGTCTGTAATAATAAACCCTTGTCCTTCTACAGTATTTCCGTCTCCGCCTTCCCCGTGCTTTTTATCAATAGCTAGCTTTTTTAGTTGTAAATCAACCATTTTTAGCTTTTTGTCAATTTTATTGGTTTTTGCTTGAATAGCGGCATTCATCATTTGCGCGGCTACTTCAAACATTCTAACACCGTGCCTAGGATCAACATTCATGCCTAAATCATATAGTGCATCGTAGGCTTCTTCTGCTTTCTTAGATAACGCATCTAACTCAGCATCGGCCATATCTCCTAGTCCTTGCACCCTAGGAAGTGCGGCAGCAATTTTGTCAAATTCTTCTAATTTATCTTGTAGATTTATTACAGGAACAGGAGTAGCTGTAGGAGGAATTACCAGCTCCTCATCAGGTGTTAGATCAAATAATTCTTCTAATTTTTTAGTCATAATTGTACTTATTTCTTTTTAGATCCTTGATGGAAAATATCCGATTCATTAATGACTCTAAATTTAATTCCTTGTTGTCTACACCACGCACCTGCGGCTTCCCACTTTGCTATATTTTTTACATACTGTGCTTGATTGTATGAACTTTTTCCAACTTTTTCTACCATCATTTGATTGGCTGGTTTTATTTCTATTAGTTCAACGTGTTTTTTTAATTTTTTGTCAACGTATGTAATTAAAAAATCTGGAATGTATACTGTACTCTTTCCTGTTAACGGATCTCGATATGGGATTTTAACACACTCACTGGCCCATTGTTGTACGCTGGGATTATTATCGCAAAAGCTCATAAATGTAAATTCCCAACTACTTCTATAAACAGGATCTTTTGATCCTAGATATTTTTCAGGATTTTTTATTTTATAAATCCCTTGACTAAATTTCATAACAATATATTTCTACCAATTTCTGGATTTGTTGCAAACGGTGGTGCATATCCTAGTAGGCTTGTTTTAAATCTATTGTAGTTTATAATTTCTGCAACCAACGCACTAATTTCAACACTGTTTAATCCTTGCAATGTATCCATAATTTGCAAAGGATTATAATTATCTTTTTGGGCCTGTTTTATTATGATGATAGCAACTGCCTCTGCCGAATTACTGTCAAACCCTCTAGAAGTAAAAAATCCTTTAATGGCATCGAGCACATTAGAATTAATTTCTAAAGGTGTTGAATACAATGTGTTAATAGCTTGTACAGTCAATGAATCACCGTTAATTGTGGTCGATGGTAAGTTTGTATACTGATTACTCATTATTATTTCTTTGTTGTTATATTAGATAGTAATGCGTTAGTGGTTCCGTCAGTGCTACGATTTGAATATATAGTAATTCCATTATTTCCAACACCGCCTGTGTTAGATACATTAGATGGCTGTGATAGTCCAGCGGCAATAGATCCTGCTAGTATACCCGATGCAATGCTATATCCTTCTTTGGCAACACTAGACTTGTTAAGATTTCCAGCATTCTGTACCAATGTTTTTGCCTGTAATGCAACACCTAGATAATCTAATGGATTGCTTGCTGTTGCTAATAATCCATTTTCTCCAAATATTGTATTAGCCCCGTCAATTACTCCGCCTGGTCCAAAAAGATTTCCACTTCCGCCTATTCCAATTGGGCTAGGTGTAGTATCATAATATACCGGAGCGAATCCAACAGGACTTTTACCTCGAACAATCTTTCCTTTTTTATATACCACAGTCTCGTATGCTGTTTGCATTTTATTTGTTAATGTTCTACTATCTTCTTGGGAAACTGTATCGTGCGTCCATTCTGTAATCATAGGATTAACAAGAGTAATTTGCGTGAAATCTGCAACACCGTGCCCTTTGTGCATAACGTAGATATCAATGCTATCAAAGAATGGAATAGATTGAAAATTATCTAAACCATATGCATAATTGTACTGCTTATATTTTGTATCTCCAAATTCTGTTACTTTTGATTTACCAGAGATAGAACCATACACGCTGTCCATATAATAATATTGATAATAATTTTGCCAGAGATCATTTGTTATATCACTATTATCATCATGAAACTCTATACTAACAGGACTATAAGTTAATTTTGTTTGTACAACAGTTTTTCTATTATACTGATTTAGTGTTTCTGTTCCTGTACTAAATTTAGGAAGCTCTATTCTTTTAACTAATAATCCAACATCTTTCCTTCCTTTTTCTAGCCAACTTTTATCAATTACTGCGGATGGATTGATATTAAAATTAACAAAGTATAGAAAATTAACCTTAGGTGTTCGTGCATAATTATTACGAACATAAAGTCTGTCGGCGTGTTGGTAGTCTTTCATACTGGCATTGCCGCCAGAATCGCCAAGTATTCCACTTGCCGCACTACCTAAAAAATTTGTGAATGCATTACTCATAATAATATTTAGCCAATAAAAAAGCCTGGGGTTTAAGCCAGGCTTAGTAGAGCGTAATTGTTTAACCGCCGATAGCTAATGTACGTACTGTACGACCAACTGTTTCGCCGATTCCAACTGCATTTCCTGAAGAATCCACTTGTAGTGCATTGTCGTAACAGATTGATAGAGAAATGTCCATTGGATCTGTTGCGTTACTATAATCACCACCTTGGTATGTTGCTTGTTTAATCCAACATCCGTGATATTCAAACGCTTCTAATACAACTGGCTCATACGCTCCGTTGCCCCCGTCTAATATTTCAACACGCATTAGGAACTTATAATCAATACCAGATGCGGCACCTGACTGCTCAAAGAAGTCAAATTGTTTCTGCATCTGTTCACCAACTTTACGTGTTACTGCATTAGTCACATCATCACGTAATGTAAGTGTTGCATCTGTAAAACTATGTTTTCCTGCAAGTTTTACTGTACTATTGTAAACAGCTAACTTGATTTCATCAAAACTAATTACAGGACGAGTTACGTTCATAACCTGTTTAGTAAGTTCTGTTGCAGGTGTACCAGCTATGCCAAATCCGTCTAAGGTAACGCGGAAACGATATCTTAGTTTTGGCATCAACAAACCTTGAGTATTAGAACTCTGATCTGTCGAAAGCGGTACTGTAAATCTACTTAAATTTGAAATTGGCATTTAAATGCTCCTTGTTCTTTATTTATTAGGCGTTAGTTCCAGGAAAACCAGCACCTAAGTTTCCACTTGCAATAGCACCGGTGTTAAGTATACGCAATGGAATATAAATGAATTCAACTGCTTTAACTGGTTCAATAGCAATGTCTAACCATAGCTCTGAACGGTCTATTCTAGCTGGAGTATTATTACTTGTATCACATACAACAATAAAGTCGTAAAGAGCTCGTTGACCTACTAATTCAATCAATAGGCTTTCGGCAGCGGCTTTAATTTCTCTACGTGTTTGTGCGTCATTTGGTTCAAACAAGAATGGTTTAGATAATATACCTAACTGTCTACGTAAGTACGCAATTAAACGTGCAACATTAATACGATCTAATGCAGATGCTCCATTAGAACGAGTGTATTGACCAAAGTTAACAATGCCAACTCCAGGAATTGTAGCAATAGGATTAATTTCTACGCTGTGTAAAGTATCTCTCAATCCTTCATAAATTGCTGTAGTTTTAAATGATCCTGTGCTATCAATATAACCTACCGAAGTTGCATTATCAACAGTACCACGACGTGTACCAGCTGGAGCAAACCATTGATATGATTTAGCATCACTGTTTACAATTGTGCGTAGCATCATATGACTTGGAGGAACAACAATGTTATTTCCTTTGTTGTCAGTTGTATAACCACTTGGGTAGAACATAGACATATAATTGTCATAAGTTACTGCACCATCTTCACCGTTATCAAGCGCATTGGCAGTATTCTTACCCCAGTTGTACAATGTTGTTGCAGTTGGTGCTAATCTAAACGGAGTATCACCTACAACAAATGCTGTTTGACCTCTGTCTGTATTCAAAGCAACCATATTAGCAATGGTTTCCGTGTAACCAGGTGTTGCTATTAGATTATAAACTAATGTATCAGTATCACGGATATCTGTATTGGTATCAATTGTTGCTTTCATACGAGATACAATATAACCACGTTGTGCTAAACGACCAAATGTACCAACATTGTTATTATCATTAGGACTTACTGTTACCCAACGATCTGTATTATAACCAGACATTGGATCATTTTCATACATAATATTTTCGCCATTATTAGCAAGAATATTGATATAACCTGCTACATATTTCTTAATGTTAAATCCAGAGCGACGTAAATTCCATAAGCGTGTACCTCTTGGATACAATGCTGGATCAACAACATCTGGGTCTACATAATTGCTAACCAATAGATCAGCAATAGGAGTTACTGTTTCCATACTGTCTGCGCCTGCTGAGCTCCAACGAGCATCTGCAAATACCCATCCTGTAGGACTTGTATGATCTTCAACATCTTGTAGATCCCAGGTTAATGTAGAACCATTCCATATGTAAACATCTTTACCATAACGATCTATATCAGCTGTACTAACCCAAATATCGCCATCCATTAAGTCTGTGCCATCACTTTGTGTCATAGGTGCAGTTGCACCAACAATAGGACCATTAGGATCTGTGTCAGGGAAAGCATTTAAATACCCAGTCCATTGTGAACCATTGTGATACATAATGTCTACACTGCTTAAATTTGTATCATACCATAATGTATCATTGGCTGGTAATGTATATGGAGTTGTTGGCAATGCTTCGTACACTAATGGTTTCCAGTTTGTAGCAATAAACCCGTAACCATCTGATGCAGGTGCATTGTATAAGTTTGCTGTACCAGTCTTAGAAGACATATCGTAAGCAGTAAATCCTGCACTACTTAAAGGAGTGTTATCAAAGTCTGTAATTTCAATATCACCACCTAATGCGTGTGTTAATGTTACACGATTAGTTACTGCATTAAATGAAGCAGTTACATTGATTAAACCCGATGTATTAACAGCCTGGGCCAACAATTGACCAACATAAGTTGATGTTGTACCTTGCCAGCTAATTGACATAGAGTCACTCCAGCTAGATGATTCGGCTAGTGTTTCTCTAATTGTAAATGAAGTTGTACCAGATGTATAGTTTGTAGAAGCCGCACTTGTAATTGTTGTAGGACTTGTTGCATTTCTGCGCCATACACGGAATTCTGCAACAGGAGTATCTTCGTTGATACCATAATGATCAGGATCTGTTTCTACAAAAATAGTACCTGTAGCAATGTTTTTACCACCACCTACTGAATCTAATTTTGATATAGCTTGTACTGTACTATTATATAAAGGAGCACTTACTGTTCCCCAGGTCTGTGTAGAACCATTATAATATTTTACAACCCAGTTCGAACCGTAACCGGGACTTGTTGTTTTGATCCAAACACTACCAGTTGTTGCTGTAGTTCCAGCAGATGTAAAATCTGGATATTGTGTGTGAGGAGAAACAACTACTTGTTTACCACCGTCAAATGTTTGACCAACTTCGGTCCAAGCGTTTGAAGATGCAGTTGTTTTATACCATACTGCATTTGGATAGTTAGTGAAGTTATCTGAAGTAACAACTACAGCATAATCGCCTTGCTGACCAAATGAGTCAACTGGCACACCATCCATTAACTCTGTAGCAGAATTGCTATCATCGATAATTAATGGAGTCTTAACTGTAAATGTATTTGTTCCGCTATTCCATTCGTTAATACCGAATAAACTAGATTTTGTATCTATCCAATAAGTACCAGACATAGGTGCCCCAGTTGGAACACTTGTGCTTCCTTTTAATGAACCTAGATCAACATCTGCACGAACTACATATGCACTCGAGCTTGCACCTAGCAAACTATAAGCGGCTTGTAAACCGTACTCGTTTAGTTCATTACCATGAAGTGGATTACCATTTGTATCGGTATAAAATAACGGTGTACCGAATGTATCGGTTAAGTCTCTCTGACTTGTTATTAACCAAACTTTTCCAGTATTGGCAGCAATCGTTCCTTGTGCTGTTCCTGTACCAGAAGCATTTTCTTTATCTTGTGCTGTTGCAACGAATATAATCGGTGTACTTGATGGTGCGGCTGGAGTATAAAAACTCTCGTCGATAACGCTTACTTGTACGCCTGGTGAACCTAATGTGGCCATTTGTCAATCTCCTTAGTGGATTACTTGTTTTATTTAGCCCGCATTATAAAAAATGCAGGTATTAAATACATATGAAAAGGGCATAAAAAGGGCAGTAATGAGAAAATTATGTAAAAAATGTGGTGAAAATCCAGTAGCAATCAATTATCATAAAGAAGGTCGTGCATTCTATAGATCAATGTGCGATCACTGTGCTCGCGGTTATAAAGAGAAAAGGCCACTTTGGGCACTTTCTGGATATAAGAAAAAATCTATATGTGATAGATGTGGATTTAAATCACCACATCCTGAATCATTCAATGTATTTCACGTAGACGGAGAACTTACAAATTGTAAATTTACAAATCTAAAGACTGTATGCGCAAACTGTCAGAGAGTGCTACATAAAGAGGGGGTTCGTTGGAAGCAAGGGGATCTTGTACCTGACTTTTAATCATCGTTTGTAGTTGATCATATAGATCTTGTATAGATCCGTTATTATCTAATATATAATCAAATTTAGTGCCGACCCAACTTGTTTCACTTGCGTGTATTTTAAGTCTTTCTAATTTTTCTTTGCTAAGTGCCCAAGAAGTATTACCATCTGGCCCTCTATTAACACTGACTGCGGCATCATACCATCTGGGTTCTGGACCGCGTACTACACGAATAACAATACCTCCGGCATCTTTGATTGATTTAATCTCATTAGGAAAGCGGCAATCGCTGATAACAATATCGTCTTTTGAATTGCGGAGTTTATTTTCTAATGCGGCAATCCAAATATCATTGTGAAATGACTTGCGACATACTTCGGTGCCCCAGTATTGTAGAACCCATCGTGGTGTTAAATTGGGCATACCTAAACGCTCTGCCCACCAAGGATCTACTTGTTCTCGCCATTCTCGGGCTTGTTTTGTCCTACCTTCGAGCAGATCTCTATCCCATCCAAACACCTGAGCAACAGCATCTTTTAAACTATTGGCAAAACTTTCTCTGCGAAATTGATGAAAATTGCAAAGATAATCTGCTACTGTATCTTTACCTGAACTGATAAACCCGCATATTCCTACAATCATAGTATCCCCTTGTGATACTATAATTTATTACATTTTTATTATGATGTCAAGATTTGTTTAGCCAATTACAAACGTTAACGGAGTTCCGCCATCTTTGTAATTAATTAGATCTTGTTCTAGTATATCAATATCGGCTTTTCCTTCTGCTTTGAGGGAAGCGCCGTTTAATTGTGTGCCGCCTTGTGGGCTAGCAATTGTGGCAAATTTCTCACGAGCCTCGCCTAACATTATTTTACAGGTTGCCAAAGTATAATCACGTAACCATTGGCTAGCATATGGATCTTGTAATAGATTAAAGTCTGGACGATAATTATACATCCATAATAATACTTCTTCAGAAGAGCGAGGACGTTGCATAATAGTCAATAATTTTGTAGTTTTATTAAATGTAAAATTAATATCACTACCAAACATTTTACCAACCTGCTTTTGATAACTAGCAAAAGCATAATATGTTGCTAACCCGCCCATATTTGTACTTGTTAACAAATAAGTATTAGAGTATGCAAGATTGAAAGGTTCAAATAAACTTCCACCATCACCGCCGCCGGTACGTGAACCAATACTACGACGGAAAATTTGTCTAACTTCAGTGACTTCATTAGGTAGTAGGTAGTCATTTGTATCTACTTCTATTGTTAGAAATCCAAAACTTTCTTCAGATGCATTACTACTTCTTTGTCTAAACTTATTTAAAGCACGGTCAATGGCGGTAGTATAGTGGATAGGATCCAACTCAATATCAATCATACCGCTACCTAACATAGCTTGTACATAATCAATAACTTTTTGGCGTTCGTTTTCTGTATCAGTCATATGAATATTTAGCTTATAAATACAATACTATGCAGGACTCTTTTACCTTCTTACAAAACAAATATACCAAATGGTATTTTAATATTATTACTTCTGCTAAACTCAGATCGATAGAATCTTACGGAGAAACACATCACATAATTCCTAAAAGTTTAGGTGGTAGTAATTCTAAAGAAAATCTTATATTTTTAAGTGCTAGAGAACATTTTATTTGTCACTGGTTACTTACTAAAATGGTAGAAAATGTTAAACACAAATACCAAATGTGGAATGCTTTTAGTTGTATGTTATACAGAGAAAATGATAATCAAGAAAGATATAAAGTTAATTCTAAAATTTTTGAAAATATAAAAAAAGAAGGTTCTAAAATTAAAAGCATTAAATTTAGTGGAAAAAATAATCCTAGATATGGTATCAGGGGAGAAGCTCATCCGTCATACGGAAAAGAATGGACTATCGAGCACCGTAAAAATGCTAGCGAAGCGCATAAGGGATATATTAGAAGTTTAAAATCGAGACAAAAACAATCTGAAAAAACCCGAGGAAAAAAACAATCAATTGAGCATATACAAAATCGATCTGGAGTAAATCATCCTGGGTACGGAAAAGAATTATCAATAGATCGTAAAGAAAAAATAAGACAAGGTGTTTTAAATATGCCATTACATACTTGTGAGCATTGTGGTAAAACTACTACCAAAGGTAATTATAAAAGATGGCACAACGATAACTGTAAGGTTATTAAAGGAGAATTAAAATTCCTCGATTAAGTTTATACAAACCAGAAAAAAGTGCGGATTTTAAGTTCTTAGATCGCGTGATCAACGAACAATTTCAGGTTGGAGGTACAGATGTATTTGTACACAAATACCTAAGTCCTGTAGATCCATTAGATGGAGAAAGTACACCTAGCACTCCAGTTAATACTAATGCTACTCCTGAATTAGGAATACAAGACGTTATTTTTATGGAAAATAGAGATCGTCACTATGCACCAGATGTATATATAATTCGTGGCATTTATACAATGCAAGATTTAGATTTTAATCTAAGTCAATTTGGCTTATTTTTAAGCAATGATAATATATTAATTACTTTTCACCTTAGAGACAGTGTTGATAATATAGGTCGAAAATTAATGCCAGGGGATGTTATTGAACTTCCCCATTTAAAAGATGAATATGCGCTTGACAATAGTTTGGTTGCGTTAAAGAGATTTTATGTAATACAAGATGTTAGTCGTCCTGCTTCGGGGTTTAGCTCAACTTGGTATCCTCATTTACTTCGTGCTAAGTGTGTTCCGTTAGTTGATAGTCAGGAGTTCAGTGAAATTCTTGGGTCAGATGCAGGAGCCGGAGATGGTAGTACATTACGAGATCTATTAAGTACATATCAACAAAGTATCGATATCAATAATCAGATTATAGAACAAGCAGATGCTGATGTACCTAATAGTGGATTTAATACCACAAATTTATATGTTATTCCAACTACTACTAGTACAGGACTTGTGAATGTTGCAGATTCTAGTGCGGCAGGAAGTACTACAGCATTGGGCGATGCAAGTATAGAACAAGCAATGTTGGATGCTAGTGTTGTATTACAAACACCTAACCAAGATTATTATGTTGGGTATCTTAGTGGAAATGGTTCACCGCCAAACGGTGCTCCATTTAGTTCTGGTATAAGTTTTCCATCTACTGCTGTTACTGGGCAATTCTATTTGCGTACAGATTATTTGCCTAACAGATTATTCAGATATGACGGAAGGTTTTGGGTTAAATTTGAAGACAATGTTAGAATGACGTTGAATAACTTTGGAAGTCAAGATACCACAGGAGCATTTGCTGGCCAGCCTGTACGTCAAACACTTAAAACTGGATTTATTAATAATACAACAACTGCTAATATTGATGGTCAGGTTGTAGTAGAGAGACAAGCACTGAGCAAAGCACTAAAAGCAAAGGCGGATAATTAAAATGGATTTTTTCTATGATGGGCAGGTAAGACGCTATCTTACACAATTTATGCGTATTATGAGTAACTTTAGTTATCAAGATGCTAAAGGTACTCTTACTCGTGTGCCAGTTCGTTACGGAGATATGAGCAGACAAGTGGGTAGTCTATTGAAAAAGAACAGTGAGAATACTATTCCATCTGCTCCTTTTATTTCTTGTTATATTAAAGATTTACAATTTGATCAGGCTAGAGTACAAGACCCTACATTTGTTAGTACAATAAGTGTGCGAGAAAGGGCATTTGACTCAACAACTGGGCAATATCTTAATCAGCAAGGATCTAACTACACGGTAGAAAAATTAATGCCTACTCCGTATCTAGCAACATTTAATGCAGATATATGGACTACTAATACTGAACAAAAATTACAGTTATGGGAACAAATTGCTGTACTGTTTAATCCCAGTTTAGAATTGCAAACTACTGACAATTATATTGACTGGACCAGTATCAGTGTATTAACACTAAAGGCTCAAAATTGGAGTAGTCGAAGTGTTCCGCAAGGAATGGAGCAAGATATAGATGTGCTAACAATGTCATTTGATTCTCACGTTTGGATAACTCCTCCTGCTAAAGTAAAACAATTGGGTATTATTACAAAAATTATTGCCAGTGCGGCGGCAGTCGCACAAGGAACCATTGCCAGCGACTTTTCTAATCCTGATGCTGTTATAACAACACAAAGCATAGATGTAGTTACCACAGATGTCTTTAATACCACAGTAACTCCAGGCGACTTTGACTTATTAGTATTGAATAATGTTGCCACACTTATATCAGAAAACACACAAGGTGATATTATTGATATATCAGTTCCAGGAATTCAAAGTAGTTGGTTACGTTTATTAGATTTATATCCCGGGCAGTTCCGTGCAGGATTAAGTCAACTAAGATTAACAAAACCAGATGGCAATGAAATTGTAGCATACATCACATTGGATCCTACAGATGAACGACGTATGCTATTAAACATAGATGCAGATACAGTACCATCAAATACAATTATATCTAGCACATATAATCCAACAGGTAGAGGATCAGTTGATGCTATTGTAAATCCAGAAACATTTAATCCTAAAAATAATGTAGCGGGTACTAGATATCTTATATTAGAAGATTTAAACATTAACCCTGAATACGGAAATCAAGGTTATGATGGCCCTAATGCTTGGAAAAATAATGATAATACCGACCCACAAGCGTATGCAAATGATATTATAGAGTGGAACGGTAGTGCTTGGATTGTTATATTCAGTTCTGCATTAGTAAGTGCATTGACTTATATAACTAATTCATACACAGGAGTTCAATACAAATGGGATGGAACCAGTTGGTCTAAGAGCTTCGAAGGTGTTTACGATAAGGCAGCATGGAGACTCATTCTTTAAATCAAATAATATGTAGCGGAGGATTATTTCTTTCGAGAAATACAAAAAGATTTTTACTATTGCTAAGAGCGCAAGGTAAAACTGCAAATACCTGGGGATTAGTTGGCGGAAAAAAAGAGCCTGCAGATTTAACACCATTTGATGCATTAAATAGAGAAATTGCAGAAGAAGTAGGAGTTATTCCTAAAATAAGAAAAGCTGTTCCGCTAGAGCTTTTTACATCAAACGATCAACATTTTCAATACCACACATATGTTCTTATAATTGATCGTGAGTTTATTCCTACACTCAACGACGAACATTCCGGCTATGCTTGGGTAGAACTAAACAATTGGCCTAAACCACTACACAGAGGCCTAAAAAATACCCTTAATGGCAAAACCATTAAGGGCAAATTACAAACTATACTAGATGTAATAGATTAATTATTGAACCGTTGCATCTGCGGATTCTTGCTGTGCTTGCTCTAATTGTTGCAATTGACTAGCAGTTTGGAATCTAATTGGATTTAAAAAATCAACAACTTCAGCATAGCTGTGTGTTTTTGCAATCTCAAACAATGCATTTACCTGTCCTAGTGTTAATTGCAATGTAATAATGATTGGTTGAACATCAGCTTGTTCTACTGTATCTTCTGTTGTATCATCAATTTGATCGTCTGACATAAATTCTCCTGTTAAAATAAACTTGTCATTGTTATTTATAACCTAAAAAATGGATTATTAAAATATTGAGTTATTCTTTGTACCAGAACCATACATTACTTTCTGTAAATTGTACTGGTGTTGTTATATTATTTAATTCTCTAAAATGTTTAACCGCAGTTTTAACAGAAAATAAATTCCAGTCGTGACCTGCAAAAATACCACCTTGGCGAACTTTTGGCCAATAATTAGTTACATCTTCATAGGCGTTATCATAACTATGGTCACCGTCAATAAAAATATAATCCAATGATAAATCTTTGATTTTCTTAGATGCCTGTGTTGCAGACATTTCTAATATTTCAACACGATGTCTATGTGGTCGTAATAATTCTATTGCTTGAGCTTTCCAGGATTGAGTTAATTCTGTGCCGACCATACCCCACCAATCCATATAAGGTGCCCAGGCATCAATAGCATATACCTTTTTAATTTTATCGGATAAATCTAAAAAATATCTTAGAGTAAACGCTTTGCATACACCTAATTCGCACCCTATAAGATCTGTTCCTAAATCATCTATATAGGGTAACAATCCTGCGGCTGATACTACTTCTAACGGAACAACACTGGTGTTATTTGCCATTTATAATTGTCTTTTAGGTAATAATGCAGGATTTATTCCTGTTGGTTTAGCAATAGCAGGAGTAGATAGAGTCTGCTGTCTCTGTTGAATAGGTTTTTGCGAAGCAATCGGTCTTGGGTATACCCAATTTAATGTACGTTTTATTTGATTAAAGTCGTCTGCAAGCCAAAAAGAAGTAGGCCCATATTGTTGCCATATATCTGGAGGTAAAATAGATTGTCTTGACATATATTCAATTTTACGTCTTACTGTGTGTAATCCTTTTATTTTTGCCTGTGAATCAAATTCGTCGTAGCTATCTTCGACATTATCGAAATCGTGTTCATACCATTCTTCCTCTAAGAAATCATAAATTTGTTTCATAGTACCTAATGGATCTTTAACCAATGTATCATATTCAACATATAATAATTTACGTTTTTCATTACAGAACATACTGTGTTTTACATTAGTCAACGGCCCCGAAACATATCCAGCTAAATTAGGTACATTGCCCATAAGAATATTACTACGTTCATATACATTATTAGTATCTTGATGATGATATAGAGGTTTAATTGTAAATGGATTTTTGTCTTGTAATTGCTCAAAAGAATCTAAAATCCAAGGTATTTCTCTAAGGCATACAATCATTTTAAAATCTGGGAATATGTCATTTAATAATGCAGTATCACTTGACCATCCTCGACTTGTGTTAAAACAAACCTCATTTCCGTCTTTGTAGAAATTATCAAACAATCCTTTAATTAATTGTTTTCTTTTTTCAATTGGTACAGCAGCCTCCATTCCTACTGCTGTACTAGTTTCTTTAATAATGCTATGTACATACCCTTGCAATGGATCACTGATGTTAGCCGTAAACTTAGGATTTTGTTTTAGGATTGCACTTAATAAAGTTGAACCTGATCTTGGCAATCCTGATATAAAATGATATTTTTTAAACATTATTGTTATTTTTAGTAATTAATTTTTTGATATCTGCAAGATACAAATACTTAATGTCACTGTTAAACAAAGTCATAATAGCATCGATTACTGTTTCTACCAATGGTTGACCACCTAAATTAAAACTGGTATTAAACACTACAGGAACTCCTGTTTTTGCATAAAATGACGAAATCAATTCATAATATCCTGCATTTTCGTCTGCATTAACAGTTTGTACACGACAAGTATTGTCTACGTGTGTAACTGCTGGTATTTGATCAATTTTATCTGGCCTTACATCGACAGCATACATCATAAATGGACTTGAATCCATTCCTGCCATATCAAACCATTCATTAGCGTGTTCTTCAAGCACACTACCTGCAAATGGGCGGAACCATTCACGTTTTTTAACAGAATTAACAAATTCTTTTCCGTCGGGTCTACGTGGATCAAATAAAATACTACGATTTCCTAATGCACGAGGACCTCCCTCTGCACAACCTTGGAATAATGCAACAATATTTCCTTGATCGAGTAAATCTGCAATTGCATCGGCAGTTGTATCTTCGATAGAAATATTGACATTATTTTGTTGAATTATATCAAGTTGAGAATAATCAGGTGGTGCTCCTAAATATACACTTGTTAATTTAGAAGGTTCTGTATTTCCTGAATAATTAAACCAGGCATAACGAGCAAGACCAATTGCAGTTCCGCCGTCGTGTGCTATAGGATCAATATAAAACTTAAGATCTGGAAAATGTTTAACAAATTTGTAGTTTGCAACACAGTTTAATCCGTATCCACCTGAGATTACAATATTTGTTTCTCCAGTAAGATCTACAGCTTTCTGAATTAAATTATACATTTGTTCTTCAGTTTCTTTCTGAATCTTATAAGCAATATTTTTATCTATGTCTCTACACAAAGAAAAATCATTGTGCCATTCTTTTGGATCAACAAATCTTTTTAACAGTGGAAATCTGTTTTCGTCGATTACTGCACCTCTAGGATAGATAGGTAGTAATAAATTTTTATTTCCTTTGCCTTCAATAAAAAAGTCAGGTAATGAATCATCTTCGACTCCGTAAGGTGCAAGACCCATTGTTTTGCCAGCCTCGATAAATCCAAATCCTAAATAGTCACTTACCGCTTCGTAGGCTTTAGTAATAGTTACTGTATTATCAAATTCTTGAATACCATTATCATAGTAAGGACTTTGACCATCGCTATAACGCTTGTAAACAGCATTAAATTCTCCAGGATAACTACATTGATAGATAGTTTCAGTTTCGAATCCGCCAGTTACAGGGCCACCTTCTCCGCCCATTTGCTCTTGATGATAAGATCCAGCTCCGTCAACAATAATAGCCGCCGCAGTATCAAATCCCGAGCCATAAAAAGTTGCAGATGCATGACCTAGGTGATGCAAATTTCCTAAATTGGTTATTTTAATGTTAGGATTAAACTTTCTTGCTAGTGCAGAATAAGGATCTTCGCCAGTCCAAGGAAGTTGTGGTAACTGTGGATTTGTACCACCTATTACAATTTCATCAACTGTATGGTTGATTAAAATATGTAACATAGCTCTAAAAGGATTACCATCATATTTTAATCTAGAAAGACGTTCTTCTTCTGCGTAAAATACAATCTCTCCATCAACTACCAATGCCGCAGAACCATTGTGTCCTGGGTTAATTGCCATTATACTATATGCCATATTATTTTACCTTTTTCTCTATGTCTGCAACAATGTTTGTATAAAGATCATTAACTTCTTTATCACTAAATTTCATTGTATTTTCGTTTAATCTGTTCGCTAACATTGTGTCTAACCCTGCAATGCGAATAGGACTATATTTTTTAATTCCTGGTTTTTCAATAATGTTGAAATAATCAGGATATGTTGTGTTTACTGCAAAAGTTGAACCAATAATAACTGTTCCAGGAATACCTAATGCACGAGCCATATGTTGCCCCACACTGTCTACACCAATAAAATAATCTGCTTCTGCAATTAATCCTGCCCATTGACGAAGATCGCAGGTGTAATTTGCCGCAAATGTATCTGCTTTCATAATAAATTGTGGTTCGCCAAAGAAGATCATATTGTAACGTTGTGCTAATTTTTTAACCAATGCTAGATATGTTTTTGGATCTAAACTACGACTTTCATCATCAAAAATTTCTTCTCTTTCAATTTTAGCACCTCTACCAAATGGTTGAAATACAACTGTCTTTTGACGTTTTTGAATATTTTTAAGATCTGCAATAGTATTTTTTGCTACTAATGTTTCTTGTTTATTAAGAACCATCTTAGGTAAACCTAAATCGCTGTGGTCGGTGGATCCATTAATTTCTACATCAAATGCTTCTGCAAGAGATAATTCTTGTCTAAAATATGCAGGAAGTCTATATGGTTCCGGAGTAATGATTTTATCGGCGCCTAATACAACATTATCAAACACACCTTTAGTATCTAAGTTGTATGTGCGATCTTGTAACTCAGGAATTCCCCAGACTAAAAAATCCCAACCAGCAATTAATACTGCCCAATCTGCATCTGGATTTAATCTTCCATACTTTAAAAGAGCTGGTATTGCCGCAAGAATTCTTCCTGCACCACCGTCGATAAAAAATATTGTTTTCATTGTGTTAATTTCCTACTGTGCTGTTATTTAATACGTACTTAATGATGTCAGAATATTTCTGATTTATAAAAAGATCTTCAACATTATATTTTTTAAGTACATGAACATAACTGCCTCTATTGGCTAGACATATATCGGCTAAATCTATGTTCCATTTTTTTTCAAATACTGTGTGATAAAATTTATCTCTATCATTAGTCTGATCGTGGGTTTCTCCAACCCAAGTTGACTGTCCTCCAAAATGGAGCAAATAAGAATGAGAATAATATTTTGTAGCTATATTTTTCTGTAATGCTCTTAATTTATAGTCGACATCTTCACCACCACCTACTCCAAAACTTTCGTCAAATATTCCAACTTTAGAATATACATTAGCAGGAATTCTTACAGCATAAAATGGCATTAACATAGTTTCGTAAAACAACGGAGATACATTTTTTTTATGCTGTTCTACAATATCTAATAAAGAACTCCAACTATTATATTGAGATAAAGTCATATTATATTCTAAAGATAATAATCCATCGCTACTAGTGTATGTAACTATTTGATTGCAAGTAGGCATAGATATGATATTATTATAGGTTAACAAAGGTTCATTCCAGTTAGGTGTAAAAATAATATCGTTGTTCAATACAAAAACATCTTTGCCATTTACTAAGTGTAACATATCATTTATGTTTTTAGCAAACCCTTTTGGCATTAAATTATTAATAGTAGAAACTCTAGGATCATTGATTAATCCTACATTATCATTATTAATAACATATACTTCGTCTTTGGGATAAAGTTTTGTACTTTTAAAAAAGCTATCTATTGCTGATTGTGTATAATGACTAGATTTAGCAGTAGAAATAATTACATATACTTGGGGATTCAATTTTCTCTCCAAAACTCTAATTTCATATTCTTATAAAGTCTTGTTAGTTCGTGCCCAATTACTTTTTCAGGAGGTGGACTTGTTTTTGACAGCACAGGTCTTACATCGTGAAGTCCATCAAGGCCGCCGTGAAAATTATCATTTTCCTCCATTGATTGTAAATTGTCTGTAGATAGTTGGTAATGATTAATTCCGATAAAATCGCATATACGATCTAATGTGGATTGCCCACTCCCTACAATGTCTTCATATTCAACAAATAATAAATCAACGCCGTGAGAAGCATACCCCATTCTTAAACTGGTATAAGGATGCATTGTATATTTTTCCCACAATAATCTGCATCTATTTTTATTATTAATAGGAAGTTGTAGTTTTGTTAATTCTTCATCTACAAATGTAACTTTATAATTATTTTTTTCTATTAATAGTATATAACTTGCTAGAATATCGGGAATACTTCTAACTGTACAAATAATTTTAGGATTATATCCTAATGCGAGACGCATAAATTCACCGTATCTGGGCCATAATCTATTCTTATCTATGAGCACAGATTTATCAATGTGTTTGTATGCACCATCGATAATTCCTGCTATTATATTAGAATGTTGATTAGGATCAGGGTTGACTATTGCCTGTGATAGTACAGGCCATTCTTTATTAACAACATCTAAGAAATCTGCTAGAGGACTGGTAGTAGTAGCATATATTTGCGGATGCTGATTTAACATTGATCCTAATACACTCGATCCAGATCTCGGCAATCCTGACAGCATAATAAAATTTTTATTCATAATTGTTTTTTTGTTACAAAAGGTAGTTTTTTATACCATTTAGCAAAATTACCTGTAAATTTGTTTGGTCCTATATGATTGCAGGTCATATTAGGATCGAGCCAAACTTTAAATCCACCTTTCCTTAATTTATTAAACATATGAATATCTTCACTGACCATCATTTCGACTCCGTTTATATTTTCAATAATCACATCAAAAATCATTCTTCTTTCTAAATTATCTTTTGGATCTATATAGGGCCTACTAACATCCCAAAGATATTTCATAGATTTCCGATTCATCCTTACAAATCCAGTTCCTAACCCATCAACTTCTATTAATTTAGTAATAGGGTTAGGTGGCCTTCTACTGACCTGCCTTACAACATATTCTTCCTTACTACTTTTTTTAGGATAAGTTCCGCCGACAACATCTACAGGATAATCTAACAATTTAAAAAACCATTCTGTTTCCCATTCTATGTCACTATCTATCCAAATTAATTCATCAACATTTAGGTTTAACGCGGTATGGATTGTATCATTTCTTGCTCGCTGAATTAATGCATCAAAACTTAACCAGATAGGTATAATTTCTACATCGTGCTTATAGCTTTCTTTAATGGTATTACATAAACTGTTGGTATACCATACATCTAATCTGCCATCATAGCAGGGAGTTCCTATCATTACTTTTTTCATATTTTATTAAAAAATTCTTTCCATTCTAAGGCTCTTCGGAACCAAGAATATTGATCATTAAACCAACGGCTTTGCTCTTGCAAAGTATAACTAGTTGGATCGTAATTGTCAATAGCGGTATTTAATAATTTGGCATAATTTTTAACCAAAACTTCTCGATCATTATTATGCTCTATATACATAGGCCATTCTTCACAGGTTTCTGGTAATGCACCATATCTTGTAGTTACAATTTGGCATCCGGCGGCTCCTGCTTCAATAGCCGCAAGACAACTTGTTTCTTCGTAGGTACTAGGATAAGCTAATATATGTGATTGTTGCAGAGCTATTCTTACAGCTTTATTTGTAGCATACCCTCTGTAAATTATACCTGGTTCTGTCCGACATCTATGAAACAAATATTCATTATCTATTTTAAAATTTTTACCATAGATAATATTAGAGGAAAATATTGTTAATTCAGTATTTGGTCTACGAACAAGTTTATATGCATCTAATAATATATCCAATCCTCTATTAGGCATAGAAGTGTAAATTAATTTAATTTTATTGTTGGATTTTGGTTTAAATTCTATAGGGTCTATGGCATTGCGAATTACATGATTATTAGCATTACTGATATCAACTCTATCAGCAAAATGCTTTAGTTGCCAGTTACTTACATATACAAAATGATCTACAGAACTTACAAATTCTGGATATTGCATATTAATCACAGCTTCTTGATTACACGCAAGATGTTGCCAAAGAACATTTATACGACTAGGATCAAGAAGTGCAGGGTCGCATAAACTTAAGATAAGATTGACTTTTTGTTGCCAATCTTTTCCTAAGTTTTTTATGAGATTATTATAAAGTAGTTCTGTTCCGCCTGAGGGTTTCATACATAGCAATTAGTTGCTAGGTATTTAACTTTGCCTCCAATGCTACTACACGAGATGTGAGTGCATCGTTTAAATCTGCTAGTTCTTGAACTGCTTTAACCACCACAGGCAGCAATCTACCAGGATCTGCATAATATTGATCTGGATTATCATCTATGGCTAATTTTAAGAAATCTTTGACATTGTATTTTTCAATCAACTCCAATAAATCCTGAGCAATAAACCCAGAATCTGGCATCTTACTTCTTGGATGTGTTTCATCTGTGTCTCGAATGTTCCAAACAAACTTAACAGGACGTACTTCTCTTAAAAACTCTAATCCAACTGGAATGTCTTCGATATCTGTTTTATCTCTAGCATCTGATAATGTTGTCCAGGTTGCACTAGGTGCAAATTGTGCTGTATAACTAGTTGTTCCTATTACAATTTGATTACTACTAACGGGACTAGCTGTACAAGTACCATAACCAATTAAAATATTCCTCGACCCAGATGTCAGATTGCCACCAGCAGAATAACCAATTGCAATATTACAACCAGCAGTTGCACACCCTTGTCCAAGTGCGCAGGTACCGATTGCGATATTATTAGAGACGTTTGCCCCACCCATCATACCATATGCGGCCTTGGCACCAATAGCAATATTCCAAACGCCAATGAGTCCACATCCCGATACTGAATATCCTAATGCTGACTGTCCTACTGAAACATTGGCCGTGGCACATCCGCACAGATTGCTACCTACAGAACCGTTTCCAATTGCAATGTTGCACGATCCGGTACTAAGTTGACCTAGTGAGCCACTGCCTAACGCTATGTTGTTGTATCCACCAGTAAGGTTACAACCTGCCCCATTTCCTACTCCTATATTGTAGCCGGCGGTGGTCTGATTAGCCAAAGCACCCCATCCAAAAGCTACATTGTCAGTTCCGCAGGTATTAGAGAATAACGCTTTATATCCTTGACCAATATTATTTTTTCCAGTAGTAAGTCTAGCAAGTGAACAAGGTCCAATAGCAATATTACAGCTACAAGAAGCGCCGCAATACATTGCTCCACATCCTATTGCAACGTTATTAATTCCAGTTGTAAGGCCATACATTGCATAATATCCTTGAGCAATGTTGTTAGAAGAGTTATTTGTATTGGCTAAAGTACCGTATCCAATAGCGATATTATGTGCACCGTTGGAGGAATTAGCTATAGTCAGACATCCTCTAAGAGAAAATTTACCAATTGCAATATTATCATAACCTGTACTAAGACATTGCATTGCCTGATTACCAATTGCAACATTATTACTTCCGTTACCAATATACTGCAAAGCACAACATCCTATTGCAAGATTATTAAGACCAGTATTGTTTGCTCCGCCACTACCAATAAATAAACTGCAATAAGCGGTTAAACCTACCGCCGGACTATAAAGTGCACCATTGACACATAAACCACCACCGTCAATTTTTAAACGTTGGCAACCGCCTGCCATAACAACAAATGTACAAAATAGGCCAGCAGTGCCACCATAAGAACCAATAATAGTGTTGTATGCTCCTGTTGTAATGCCCGCACCAGCACATGGCCCAATTGCTATATTAGCACTAGCTAGTGCTAACTTTAATGTGCAGTGTCCAATTGCAATATTTTGACAACCTGTTGTATTACAATATAACGCAAAAGCTCCTGTAGCAATATTGTGACATCCGTATGAAGTTTGAGACAACGCACAGAAACCTTGTGCAATATTATAACTTCCAGTCACTATACTCCCTGCTGTCTTATATCCTTGAGCAATATTATAGCATCCTGTAGCAGTACATAATACCTTGTATCCTTGGGCAATATTGTGTTGGGCAAAGGTAGTGAGCTTCATTGCGTGATAACCTTGGGCAATATTGCCAGTACCACCACCACAATAGATTGCTTGATATCCTAAGCCAATATTACCTATTGTAGTTCCAAAACTAGATGGAGAGTAATTTGCTTGATATCCAATAGCAATATTATTACTACCAGTAGTATTATTGAAAAGTGCTTGATAGCCAATTCCAACGTTGTAATTACCGGTACTGTTAGCGCATAATGCTCTATATCCTTGAGCAATATTATCATGACCAATAGTATTTGCAAGTAATGCACCGTTTCCAATTGCAATGTTGTTATAACCGCTAACGTTACCTTGTAATGCCGTACATCCTAGAGCAACATTGTTATAACCGCTAATGTTAGAGCATAATGCTCTATATCCTTGAGCTATATTATCACGACCGATAGTATTGGCGCATAATGCACCTTGACCAACTCCTATATTATTATATCCACTTAAATTACAAGCCAGTGCCGTACATCCAATAGCAACATTAAATTTACCAGTACTATTTGTTAAATTACCTGCACCACTTAACAGGAATGAGCAATAACTGTTCAATGTTGCTCCACCAGTTGATAATAATGCACCGTTAACACATATACCACCACCGTCAATTTTTAAACGTTGGCAGTTACCTGTTTGTACAACAAATGTACAGCCAGTACCGCCAAGTCCGCCGTATCCACCAATAATAACATTTCCAGCTCCTGTAATAATATTTAAACCAGCACAACACCCTATAGCAATATTACCGTAGCCAGTAGTATTAGATACAAGTGCTCTATATCCTTGAGCAAAGTTGCTTGAGCCAGTAGTATTGTTATAAAGGGCACAATAACCTATAGCCGTGTTATTTGAACCAGTTGTATTATTACCAAGAGCCTGACAGCCAACAGCAAAGTTATTACAGCCAGTGGTGTTAAGGCAGAGAGCCTGATAGCCAACAGCAACGTTGTTAGATCCAAAGGTGTTACAATATAGCGCATTATAACCAATGGCAGTGTTAAAGTTACCAGTTGTGTTGAATACTAAAGAGTTGCTGCCAATAGCTACGTTAATACATCCAGTAGTATTTCTAGGAAGAGTTGCATACCCAAGTGCAACGTTATTACATCCTGCAGTATTCAAACACAGTGCTAGACACCCTATAGCAATATTACTATTGCCTGTGGTATTAGATGCAAGTGCTTGATATCCTTGAGCAACGTTGTTTGAGCCGGTGGTATTGGAAGTAAGTGCTTGATATCCTATAGCCGTGTTATTTAAGCCGAAGGTGTT
>Ga0007852_1000018_pt1 | contig 51793 bp, 77 predicted proteins | sample CryBogCBH28Sep08_FD_71227 | JGI IMG/M metagenome (GOLD analysis project Ga0007852, IMG submission 71227) | Freshwater microbial communities from Crystal Bog, Wisconsin, USA - CBH28Sep08 | ecosystem: Environmental > Aquatic > Freshwater > Lake | place: Crystal Bog, Wisconsin, USA | collected...
TCGCAGCGCCGGTAGCAGGGTCGATCGCATCAACGGTTTCATGATAGGTCGCAGCGCCGGTCGCATCGCGGGTCGCAGCGTCGATCGCATCGCGGGTCGCATCGTCGGTCGCATCGTCGATCTCATCGCGGGTCAAAGCGCGGGTCGCAGCGTGAGTCGCAACGTCGATCGCAGCAATGGTCGCATCGCAGGTCGCATCGTAGGTCGCAGCAATGGTCGCATCGCGGGTCGCATCGTAGGTCGCAGTGTCGATCGCAACGTAGGTCGCAGCAATGGTCGCAGCAATGGTTTCATGATAGGTCTCAGCGCCGGTCGAATTGTCGATCGAATCGCGGGTCGCATCGCGGGTCGCAGCGTCGATCGCATCGCGGGTCGCATCGTCGGTCGCATCGTCGATCTCATCGCGGGTCAAAGCGCGGGTCGCAGCGCCGGTCGCATCGCGGGTCGCAGCGCCGATCGCATCAACGGTTTCATGATAGGTCGCAGCGCCGGTCGCAACGTAGGTCGCAGTGTCGATCGCAGCAACGGTCGCAGCAATGGTCGCATCAATGGTTTCATGATAGGTCTCAGCGCCGGTCGAATCGTCGATCGAATCGCGGGTCGCATCGCTGGTCGCATCGTCGATCGAATCTTCGGTCGCATAGTCGATCGCAGCGCCGGTCGCAGCGCGGGTCGCAGCGTCGGTCGCAGCGCCGATCGCATCAACGGTTTCATGATAGGTCGCAGCGCCGATCGCATCGTCGGTCGCATCGTCGATCGAATAGCGGGTCGCATCGCGGGTCGCAGCGTGAGTCGCAACGTCGATCGCAGCGCGGGTCGCAACAATGGTCGCATCGTAGGTCGCAGTGTCGATCGCAACGTAGGTCGCAGTGTCGATCGCATCGTCGATCGCAGCGCCGGTAGCAGGGTCGATCGCATCAACGGTTTCATGATAGGTCGCAGCGCCGGTCGCATCGCGGGTCGCAGCGTCGATCGCATCGCGGGTCGCATCGCTGGTCGCATCGCGGGTCGAATCGTCGATCGCATCGCGGGTCGCAACATCAACACTTTTTGTCTTATTATTTTTCATGTACCAAATTGCACAAGCAAACCCTGCGGCAAAACGTAAAACAAATGGTGAAGGCACAAAAACAATCCTATGATCTGGCGGCGGCGTAAGATTCGCTGATCTATACAAAGATTTAACAGCCTCGCGACATTTTTCTCTTTCTTCATCATCCATAGCCTTTGTTGACATAGCATTTGCAATCCATTTATCCCGCCAAGCAGGAAACATGGCCTTATGTTCTTTTGTAAGCTCATACTTCTTTGTCATGTTACTTTTCCCCTGCTAATGTTATTTTGATCGGTTGTGGTGTTACTGTACGCAATGGCTCAAATTGTTCCTTAATAGAAGTCGGCCACGCCGCGTACTTCCGTTCAGAAATGGAATACTTGATTTCGATATATTCCTCAGGGTTTTCGTTTGTCGCTGCAATTTTGCGATACATTTCAGCAAGACCAGTTTGGTCATATTCAACTTTCTTGTCACGCGCAAATTTTATGCCGTCATGTGTAAATGACCCGCATCCGTAATCTTTGCCGTTTAACTTTTTTTCAATCGTATTTTTGTTAAGTTCGACAATTTGCGCTTTAATGTCGGCTTCATGCTCTTTAAGAGACTGTATCTGTTGCTGCAACAGCAATAACTTTTCTTTTAAGTCCATCTTCTTTGCCCTCCATTGTGGCTCGGATGTTGTTTCGATAAAAACGAATATATAGCTTATTTAGGCAGTGTCAATATAAAAATATCGACATACCCATTATTTTTTTTAATACCGCCAAATTTTAACAACATTTCGGGTACAACCTCAAAATTATCATCAACAATAACATTTTGCTTGACAAGATAATCTGTTGTTGCTTTTTCCCGATTCGCTAAATCAGCCGCCCTTTTAGTTGGAAAATAAAACGTATATTCTAATCTAACTTTTTGCAAATTAAGGGGCGGCAATTTTGGACAAGTCAACAACCATTCTTTATATTTTTTAGATGGAAATCTTTTTTGGGCAGAACCGCCACCATATAATTGATTGACGGATGGACAAAGAGGAAGAGTAAATTTGTATTGCATTATTCCCCCTTCGCATAATAAATAGTTTTCTTCCGGCCTCCGGTATCAATTATTTGGGTATCAATTAATTCCGATTCCAATAGGGCATTTAATACCTCTTGTCTATCCTTAATTTTCCACTTGGCAAAAGGATGCTTTTTGTTCAGATCGGTTAATGTCATGCCTTTTTCGCCCAATTTACGAAACGCCTCAAGAGCGGAAAGTTTATCGGCCTCAAAGGTAGAGCCGGACAATTTTCTCTTATATTCTTTTAATAAGGCGGTTGTGCAATTCCGCATATAATTAACCGCCCAATCAATATCCTCTATTTGTATCTCCGTTGCCTTGATATTGCGCGACAAAGCGCAGATCATACTAATCCGCAACGCAAGTTCTGCCGTGCGAACCAAAAGATCGTCCAGCCCCTTACCCTCAACTTCTAACTTTTTGCCCTCATCAATGCACCATTGCTCAAACTTCTGAAAATGAAAATATACTGATTCCGGTATATTTATAATGACAGGTTTAACATTCAATTCAGGATTATCTTGGGTTTTTGCCGTCTCTCCCCTATCATTGGCATCTATAACCCAATCTATAATTGATTTAGGAACCTCAATATCATCGACCATACGCCGCAATTCACGTTCGGCATGGCTAATATATGTCACAAAACGACCCGCAAACCCGTCTGCAACCATACCCTGACCGCCGCCCTCAAAAAATGTGGAAGGTGTCGTCATTGCCAATAGGGTTAGGGCTGGCTGTCTAATCGAAATAGAGCCAGCCGTTTTTATCTTGTCCTTGCCCAAGGCTGCGCCGGAATAAGTTTTAGACGAAACAATGCCACCGCATACTGTAATAACCTCCATTAGCTTTGAAAGGCAAGTAAGCGAATTATTGTCTTTTGCTGCTTTGCCAGCTTGTAAATTTTTGCCAAATTCATCCCATACACAAATATGTTTTGGAGATTTATACAACGCCGTAATGACAGCCCCTTCGGACGTATAACCGCCCGTTAAAACCATGTCATTTTGTCCGCAAGCGTCCATAATTTTTGTAATGACAGATCGTGAATGTTCCTTGCCAGTCCCAGTCCGACCGATATTCAAAAAAAACAGGGAAGAATAATTCCCATTATTTGTTTTGAATCGACGGCCAAGAATAACACTACCTAATGCAAGTGCGGTCTGCGCGGCAAAACCATGTTGCCGGTTGCGGCTTGTCGCATTGTAATAATCGTACACATCCCGCAAAAAACCTTTTGGCGGCAATAAAACGTTATCATCGCTTTTTTTCTCTTCCTGAAAAACAACAGGAATCTCAACTTTCGCCAAATAACTTTTAAGAGCCTCAAGACCTTTTTCTTTATGTAAATCATTAAAATCTTTGCCCTCAAATGAATTATCATCAGGCGGGAAAATGCAAATTGCCCCCACTCCTTCGGCGGCTTGTCTCGCTTTTTGTCTGCCAACATCGCCCAAATCACCGGCCACGATCAAACGCGAATCCGGATATTTGTTTTTCAATAAATTAGCAACCTCAAAAAGATTGCCGCCGCCAAAAGCAGAAACGACCGCATACGGGCTAGCTTCCGCAAGCGATGCGCCCGTTGCCCATCCCTCGCAGATATATATTTTTGCAACATCGCCATCAAACTGATAAAACCCGCCCTTTCTTTCCGTTCCGTAAAGAGAGGTTTTCCGTCCGTCCGGCTCGATATATTCAAAACCAGCTAATTTACTCTTATTATAAACTGGCACAATTAGCTTGTTCTTATAAATGCGCACGCCCTCAATTCTGGAAATGCCCTTGCGTGCGATGTAGGGGTAATCTTTAGACGCAGGACTTGACTCCGCCCAAATTTCTAACGCACGTTGCGCGGCTTCTTCATGCAATGCCCTTTTGGCCAATTCCCGTTTTTCTTCCGCTTCCCTTATTCGATTGTTATAATAATTCCTTTGCTCGTCATCCATCCGGTTAAAGTTCCGACTGCACCACGAAACGCGATCAGGATTACCGCGCCAGGAACCAAAAACTGAAACAATCATTTGATCTAATCGATGAACGATTGCCCATCCGGCCTGCTCATTTCTACCATCACCTTCCGCCTTCATCCGAAAAATACGATCAAACGGAATATGACTAGGCGGCTCTAATTTGTAGGAAATCATTTCCTCGCGCAACATTTCAACGGGATCGCGCCAATCTTCCGGCTGCATTATTCGTGCAAGATATTGATTGGCATGTTCGGAAAAAGATGAAATATCGACCAAGAGAACCCCCGTTAAAGATGGTGGCGGCTACTTCAATGCGATTAATGGGAAAACAGGGAAGAACCCAAAATCAAGCAATTAAAATACTTACGGGGACGCGACTCCACACCGCCATAGAAAACCCTAGCACATTTATTTTATATTATCCATCACGCTCCGACTTGCCATGAATTATTTTTAACATTTCGCCCCTCACCGCTTTGGTTAGAATGTCAAGAGGAATGTTGGGTAATTGATCGGCAATCCTAGAAATTGCCTCAAGTAATTCAAAAGCGATTAAACTGCGTTCTTTTTGCGTTGTCATGCTTTTCCACCCCTTATAACAGATTGCAACCAAGTACCTTTTTTGTATTTTTTGGCAATCATAAACATGCAGGGCAATTCCAAAACCAAGCCAGCATCATGCCTACATAAGGCAAACCATTCACCCTTTATTGTGTAACACGCCTCTATTCTAAATAGGCAAGAATAACCGTCTTTATAATAAATAGCCGTTTGGCCTGCCTCGAATGGTTTAATGTTGACATTTATCCCGCTTTGCATTGCATCCCCCCTGTTTGTGTTAACGGTTCATTTTATCGACCTCATAAACTTCATCCCCACATAAAACAATGCAATCCCTAATACCTTGCGCCTCAAGTTTCCATTTATTCTTCCTCGCCCTATTCGCCTTTATCAGAAATTTTTTTATTTCTCGCGCTCTTTTTTTCGTTGCCTTTTCGTTGCTTTTATCCATTTCTCAAAACCGCAAAAAGTCGCCAGTCACAACATAATATAACCAGCTTCCATAAAATGGCAGGCCAAATATAATAATTGCGGTTACAATTTCTGATAATAAAACAATCATTTAATTTTCCTCTTTTTGACTTAATTCAATATAAGTTTTTGCCCTAAAACTGGGGTCATTACTGATAACATTTATCAAGCTATCATAGGCTTGTGTTATGGCCTCATTGTTTTCACCGATACGGGCATATTCAGCTCGCGCCGTAAATGCTTGAATATAGGCCTTGCGAATGTCAAACATGATAATTCCACAATCATTACATTCTATTTTTTGCATAATTACCCCCCAAAGTTATCCATTGCATCTATTTCGGCAACCGTTCTGTGATTAGGCTGTGCGTATGCAATAATACCGGCATATGCAAGATATTCCCCAACCAAAATGGCGTTTTTCAATTCTTCATCTTTGAGCGAATCAAAAAACTTGTGGCCGTTTTTTTCGCTCAATCTTTGCCAAACAATTCCGTTTAGAACGTCATGCGCCCTAACAAGTATATTCCATTCTCTGTGATAATCCGCTTCGTCATTTTGGCAATTAGGGCAATAAAAATAAATGTTTCCGTTGTCCTTAACGGGCGTATATCCGCGCTGTATTTTGTCGCATTTCGGACACCATCCCTCTTGATCGCCGCAAAATTGTATTTTTTCCCATAAATTATCCATAGCATTTCCCCTTTTTCAATTTGACAGTTTAACAACAGCGTAAATGACTGTTGCCCATGTGGCGACAATCAAAAAGCATCCAAACAAGTAGTCTCTCGGCTTCATTGGGTTATACATGGAATGTGTTACCTTTCTGTTAACAAAAATGTTTAATAAACAGTTCTTTTAAGTATTCCCTTTCAGCAGCCCGAGCGACTCTACCTTCATCAGCAGCAGCAAAAGAAACAGCATTCGCAGCAGCAACAACAACCAAAGTAACATTATTAGCAGTCCAAAAAGCAGCCCAAGCAGCCCAAAAAGCAGCCCGAACAGCCCGATCAACAATAACAGCCCGATCAACAATAACAGCCTTAGCGGCGGCGGCAGAAACATCTAATTCCTCTTGCGTGGCCTGCCCATTTGCGAACAACCGCGCTATTCTAATAGCTTCGGCTGGGCGATTGTCGTATGGATATTTGTTTGTAAAATAATGTAAAACGTGTTCGGCAACATCGCAATTAAATAAGCGAACCCGATTGTCATATTGTTCAGGCAATGCGCGTAAACACCAAATTGCATCGTAAATTTTGTTGCTTTCCAATATCTCGCTTAAAGCAAGCGGCTCATTATCAGCTTTTGTTTTGCCCAAATGCTCTAAAAGTATATGCCATCCATCCTCGCATGGTTGTTTGTCGCGTATTGCTTCAAGAGTGACGTATAGCTTGGCCATTTTATTTCCCCATTGGTTGCAGTAATTTTTCCGGTATTGCCGCTGCCAGCGTATCAATTTGACGTTTTAGATTGCGGGTTTTGGGCAGAGGCAAAAAAGCGGGTGTTTTTTCGTATCGTGTTTCTATTTTGGTTATGATAATTGTTTCCGGCTTGTGCGATCTCCAGCCTCCCACAAAGGAAAGTAAGAGCATGGCCAAAACAAGAAACGGCTTTATAGATGTTTTCCGGCGCGTCTTGATCGTGCGTTTTCTTGAGGTAAGTATTCCTGCGTTGAGTGATTGGCATGGCATTTTATTCCCCCTTCATGTTGTCTAGTAATTCATCCAAAAGCGCGTCAATGCCATCCATAACCCCGCGCTTAAATGGGTCATTTTTATCAGATGTAATTGAGTATTCAGCCTTAAACGTTTTTTTAAGCCGTTGGGCTATCTTTTCTATTTCGCGTTTGGTCATCTTGCACCCCCTTCATAAGCCTCAATGGCGGTTTTTATGGTCTTAGGAGTTATAGGATTGCCTCTGTCCAATTCTTCATTGATAAAATCGGATATATAACGAGTTGCATTTATAGGCAATTTAAGCAATTTATGTTCCTTACGCCAGCGTTTCGACAAAGGGTCTAATGTCCAGATAACTTTTTTCATGGTTTACTCCTTTTTCTAGTAGCTGATTGAAACAATAACATATCGATAACCGTCTGTTAGTTTTTCTACCCATTCAAGCGCGTTTTTGAATAGAAGGGCATCAGCTTCATTGAGTTCTGCGTTTTCGAGAAATTCGCGTATATCTTCGTCCGTAAGTTCGACAGTGTTGCCGTCAAGGAGAAGGTTTTCAATAATTTCTTGGCCTAATTCATGGCTGCGACTTTTGCCAAGGTCATAAGCTTTTTCAATCAACGGAAAGCCATCCAAAGTTTCGCTAGAATCCGATTGCACAACGTGGCCTTTAATGTAAATGTGCGTACCCATTTTACACCTTCCTTTTTCTGATGATCTGGTTAACTCGGTCATAGGTATAGCCAACAGGGACTATCCCAAAGAGGTTGCATAGGATTGTGGTAAGCATATTATCCCCCGTTTGTTTGTTCCCCAGATAACCGCCGTCATCCAGTAACCCGACCATACCATAACCAGAATCAGTGTCAATATAAAAAATACAAATAATCAAAAATAATTTTGCACATAAAAAAAACCCCAACCTTTTAGGGGGTTAGGGTTTTCTTTGCCAAATGTTTCAAGGGTTTATTTTGTAATAAGTTGTTTTTCTTCTGCCTCCTGTATTCGTTTCATCCTTTTTTATTTTATTTTGTTCAATCAGTTTTTGTAAAATTGCGCCCTTCTTTTTCTGTGGCCATAAAGAAGAGCAGGTAATTTTGTTAATATCGGTTAAGGTCAAAGCGTTTTTGTGTTCAAACGCAATCATGGCTTGCCCCAACAAATCCTCGGCTTTTTGCATATAAAAGATAACGTCTTTATCGCGTGAAAAATGCAAGATTTGCGCACCTTGATCTTTTGCACGTTTCAAGACGTAAAAAATGCCGTCCTTGTCAATTTCCTTTTTTGGAATTACCAAGGCTTCGCCCTCTTTCATTTGTCGAAAATCTACATTGACCCAAAAAGGCAAATCTATTTTCTGAAAAATGCTCATTTTTTACCCCCTTTGCTTAACACATGGAAAAGCGCCCCCTCTTCATCCATTGTAAAAGAAAGTTCCATGAATAAACGATTAAGGGCAATGTTTATTACTTCATTCGCCTCTTTTTCCGTCTTGATCGAGGAACCGACATAATCCCCCACCATATAATGCTTAATCCGCTGCAAGAATTGCTCTTGCGCCGGAGAAACTGGATTCTTAGCCGAATCACTTTTGCCTGAACCCACAGGATCGCCATCCGTTTTGCTTTTAGGAACCATAAAAACATCGCCAATATAGGCGATCTCATAAAGATTATCTTCTATTTTTCGTTGCGTAATTTTAATCCCCTTGCGTTGTGCATAAGAATAAAGACCAGATAACTCCTTTTGCGTTGCCCGAATCTTAATAGAATTGTTCACGCCATAAAAAGCAAGAGTCTCAATAATCTTTCGACTCACGTTACTTTTTCTAAAGCAAGGAGTGGTATCATACTTGATAACCTCAAAATCAGGATTTGTAGACATTTTATAAAACCTCTATAAGTTAGATGTTGTTAGGAAATGCAGAGATTGCATTAATTTATAATAAGTCATTATTGAAGATAATTGCAATCAAAATAGACGGTTTAACAATGTATTAATTTTATATAATGTAAAAGCTAGGGTAAATTTTCTTTTTTATTTGAATTTTGATGCATTTTTTTTGAAAGAACTTTTTTTATCTACAAAAAATACATACAATGAAAACAATAGTATAAGTAAATATATATATTAAGATATTATATATATATCATTCTTTCAGTTCTTTCCTTTACGATACACCCATTTTTTTTGTATTATTGTTAGTATTTGTACTTTTTTTATTAAATGAACATATGGGGGGTGGGGGGGGCAAAAATAACAAAAGATTAAAAATTTTAATGTAACCCTATGATGTACAACAAATACTTTCTTCATTGGAAATAAGGTATATTGGTGAAGTAGACCTACAATACTAACAAATCTAACACATATTATTTTTTGGATAAAAAAATTGGCCGTACAACGCTTTTTGGCATAAAGTGGCTGTGTGCCCCAGCCTAAACATAAAAACGATTGTGGGATGAAATTATACCCCGTAGCGTCGATTATAAAATCAGTTGCAAAAATAAAAAACTTTGCTATATTTGTTTTATGGCAGCTCCAAAAGGACATAACGGACAAGGCGGCGGTAGACCAAAGGGTGCGCCGAATAAATCGACGACTCGGGCGCGACAGGCTATTGCGGAATTTGTCGAAGGAAATGCTGATCGACTTGTTGGCTGGCTTGATCGCATGGCCGAAGAAAGTCCAAAGGACGCATTCAATGCTTTTATGGCCGTTGTCGAATATCATATTCCGAAATTGTCACGCGCCGAAGTTACCGGACAAGACGGCAAAGATTTAATTCCTCAACCTGATGCGAATGTTATTGCCGCGCAAGTGCTGGCTATGCTAGAGGAAAGCAAGCCGTCCCATTAAATTTAATTTAATTAAATGTTGGTATTACCCAAAACGCGACAAGAAGCGATTCGTTGGTACGCTAACGCATTGTCAAAATGTACGACAAACGAATTAGCAAAAGAAACGCGCCGCCAATTAGCAAAAAATGATTTATTTTATCTTTTGGTTTTTGGATTAAAAAGATCAGACGCAAATCGAGATTGGCTATTTGACCGTTGCCGCCAAGTGCAAGAAAGCCCCAATGGGCATTTGGATTTGTGGGCACGAGGACATTACAAATCAACCATCATAACTTTTGCCTTGACAATTCAGGATATTCTAAATGACCCAGATGTTACGTTTGGAATGTTCGCACATACCAGAAATATCAGCGCGGCATTTCTTAAACAAATAAAACGCGAATTTGAAATCAATGAAGAATTGAAAGCTGACTTTGACGATATTTTATGGTCGGAACCTCAAAAGCAAGCGCAACAATGGTCAGAACAAGGCGGGATTATTGTTAAGCGTAACGGAAATCCAAAAGAGGCGACGATTGAGGCTTGGGGGCTTGTCGATAGCCAGCCGACTTCAAAACATTTTAGGCGTAGAGTTTATGATGACGTTGTGACGGTTGAATCGGTATCAACCGCCGATCAAATAGAAAAGACGACTTCGGCTTGGGAAATGTCGCTTAATCTTGGTGGCGGAGAAAATATAGAACGTTACATTGGAACGCGTTATAGCTTGCACGATACATATGCGACAATGATCTCTCGCAACGCTGTTTCCGAAAGATTGTTTCCGGCGACCTCAAACGGACGCATGGATGGAAAGCCAGTATTTTTTAGCGAGCATGAATGGGAAACCATTAAAAAGAAATCGTCTAGAAAATCTATTGCTAGTCAGCAATTACAAAACCCATTGGCTGATGAAGATGCGCGGTTTCAACCTTTGTGGCTTACGTCCTATGAAGTCAGGCCAGCAATTCTTAATATTGGCATTATGGGCGACCCTTCGCTTGGTCGCGGCAAAGACAGCGACAACACGGCAATAGTTGTTATCGGATATGCCAAGGGTGGCGTGAAATATTTATTAGACGGCGCTTGCCATCGGATGTCGCTTTCTCAACGCTGGGAAACCTTACGCAATCTTTACGTTAAATGGATGCGGGAACCTGGAATAGGAACCATTTCTGTGGGATGGGAACGATACGGCTTGCAATCTGATCGTGAGTATTTTGAGGAAAGGATGCGAGTTGACAAGCCAATGATTAATTTTGCGATTGAGGAATTAAACTGGTCAAACAATTCTGGCCAATCAAAAGAAGCGCGAATTGACAGGCTTGAGCCTGATTTTCGCAATAGAAGGCTTTTATTGCCTAATGCGGTTTGGCATGATGGCCGCGCTCAGACTTGGCGGATTGAGGATGACCCTGAATCAAAACAATATCAGGCTATCGTTTATTCTGAATTTAGGGGGCTGACAAAAAAGCAACAGCAATTTCTTGATGCTGGTAGTTTTGATCTTGTTGCAAAAGCTCTTAAAAAGAAAGATAATGAAAAACAAATTTATGATTTGACTGTTCGCCTTATGCAGGAATATTTGCAATTTCCTTTTGGGGCACATGATGATTTACTTGATGCGACAAGCAGGGTTTATGATATGAACCTTGTCGAGCCTATGACTTATGAACGTAGAAACCTTGACCCTCCGGTGTTCCATGACAGTTAATAAATTATCTTCAGGCGCAATTAATCGTCCGGTTAAGCCGCCGGTTAAGGAAAAACCAAAAAAAGAAATGACGCATAAGGCTTTTTGCAAAGCCCTTAATAAGAATGTTTGACTTAACTAAACACATGGCATAAGATGCTGGTAGGGGATTTTTTATGTCTTATCTTACCAATCTACAAACGGCTAAAGACACAGGTCACATTTTGGTTGATTTTCCTATTAAGGAAATTCCATTGAGAGAACGCCGCAAGGTTGCGCAGATGTATCGCAAAGAAGAATACCCTTCAGAGGTGGCCGATTATGTTGCGGTTGCGCTTATAACTGAAAGCGGAGATTATTTGATTACCCCTCCATCATATTCTCAATGTTCTTTCGCGCAAAAGACTGTCCCACATAATCGGCTCCCAATGAATTTTGAAAACAACAAGGCCGTGACGGCTATTTTACAAGGAAATTAAATGAATCTTAAACAGTGGGAACATAGCAAAGAAGATCGCATGGCGGATAAAGCTGCGGTTAATGCTGAAAACAAACATAAACATTCTGGCAAAAAAGAACATGAACATGTTGCGGAACATTTACGTCATGGTCATTTAATGCATATGAACAAAAAGCAAGGCGCTACTCGTATTCGGGCTAATTCTTATAAGAGCGAGGATTAAATGAAAAATAAAGTTAAAGCTATGATGCACAACAATGTTGAGCCGCCGCATCCCAAAGAGCATAAGGGTGCGAAAAAGCATTTGCATACAAACGAGCATTTGTTTCGTGGTAACATCAAGCATAATCCCTTGATGGATCGTGAATACGAGGAAAAATAATGGGGCAGCACGAGCATCGTGTTAAGCAGATGGTGCGGCGCAGGGCGCAAGGAATGACTTATTCTGAATTAGGCGATGAATTTGGTCTTTCTTCTTCTCATGTCCATCGTTTGATTGCCGCTTCGGTATCTCCAGTTAAGAATATTGTTAAAAACCCATCTCCGGAAGAATATAAGGAAGAATAATGCCACTAGTTAAATCACCTAGCAAAAAAGCGTTTGGCAAAAACATTGCCACTGAAATGAAGGCTGGCAAGCCACAAAAGCAGGCTGTTGCGATTGCTTATAGCCAGAAGAAGGCGGCTGAAACAATTAAATCGGGCAAGGCTATGCATTGGGCTAAAAGCAAAAAACCCAAGACGGTTGAAACTGATCGCGGCAATTTTGGGATGAAATAAATTGAGTACTCCGCTTTATCCATTTACGCCTCCACCGACCAAGATTATATCTTGGCAAAATGAAGTTTTATTTGCTGATCCAGATTGGCATCGCAAATATACGCGCCCTTGGATTTATGAATTTTCTAATGGGCGAATTTTTGAACGTGATCCCAATGTTTATACGGATTAAAAAATGCCAGCATCAGGTTTAGCAGACATCTACACAGGCGGCGATGAAATTCTTTGTCCATTAACATCTGGGCCACCAGGTGTTTCTGACGTTAATTCAACGATTGCTGCGCAGCTTAATTCAAATCAAAACAATTATTGGCAGATTAATTTACAAAATTTGTCAAACGGCATTTCGGCAAGTTCTGATTATGTCGTTACTGCGGATCAGGGTACGGCATTAACCCATTACGCAGATTTTGGGATAAACAATTCAAATGGGGGTTCTGCTCCATTTGTAAATTCTTATGCTGCCTATCTTTATAGCACTGATAATGAATTTGATATTGGGGCTTTGGGAACCTCTGGGGTTGTGAATGTTTACACAACTGGTGGGACTGCATCCCCTGTATTGGCTGCAACCTTTGATGCTGCACAAAGTTTGACTGTTACCGGATATGTTAAATGGTCGGGTCAAAAAGTTGTATCGACACCATTTTCGGTAACAAATTCTATTGTTTTGGCAAACGTTACTGGCCTTAGTGTTAACGTTTTGGCCAATAAAAATTATGTGTTTTATGCAACATTGTACACGACAAGTAACGTTGCCGGTGGTGTTCAGGCGGCTGTAGGCGGGACTTGTACGGCCTCAACAATTGTTTATGAAGCATCTACGCAAAATGGTGGGTCGATTACGCAAAGTCGTTCTGTTGTTTTAGCTGGTGCTGTTGGCGCGGTTACGGCTGTTACGGCGGCTCGAATTGATATTGAGGGAACTATTTTTGTTTCTACCGCTGGTACGCTTACGATTCAATTTGCACAGAATGCAAGCAATGCGTCTGCATCTACCGTTTTGAGTGGTTCGTCATTTATCGTTCAACAAATTAATTAAAGGTTTATAAAATGGCAATTAGTCCCGGCACATCTGGCCTTTCTGACAACATGGCTGGGAAGACTCCAGTTACGATATTTGATAACAATGGGGCGCAGAATACTATTGAAACCAACACTGCTCGTTTTCAATTGCCGCAACGTCTGCGGGATGTAACAAGCCGTATGCTTATATCGGCTCATCAAAACATTTATGAAGCTGATTTTGAATATGGTACGCAGCCTTTGCGTTGGGAAGCATTTACGGCTGGCAGTGCAACTGTAGCCGCTGTATCGTCTTCTGGCGGCGTTCAAATGACAATTACGACTGGGTCAACTGATATTGCCATTCGTCAATCACGCCCTTATCATCGTTATCAGCCGGGCAAAACCATGAAAATGGCAACGGCGTGTAATTTTGGCGGCGCTGTTACAAATCAACGTCAACGCGTTGGATTTTTTGATGACGGTAACGGCATCTTTTTTGAACAGGCCGATCCCACGGCAACCAACCCATCTGGAATGTTTTGCGTTTACCGTTCAAATATTGGGGGTGTTGCTACGGACACTCGCATTAGTTACGAGAATTGGACTGATCCCTACAATGTAAAAACAGGCATTAATTGGAGCAACATTCAAATGTTGTTTATTGAATATGCTTGGTATGGGGCTGGTTCATTGCGTTGGGGCGTAACGATTAATGGCGAGCAATACATTTTGCATCAAATTGGGCAAGGAAATTTTGGTTCTACGCCATGGTGCCGAACCGGTAATTTGCCTGCTCGTTATGAATTGCGTAACATCGGAACTGTTACAAGTGGCACAACTTTTTATCATTACGGTGTTTCAGTTTTGGTTGAGGGGGGCATTGATTCACAACGTGGCTTTACCTATTCCTATGGGATGGCGGCTCAGGTTCCACAACGTACCGTTTCTTCAAATACTGTCCGTTATCCAATTCTGTCAATTCAGCCTCGCACAATGGGGACAATTGAATACACTCAAGCCAGTGCTGCCATAACATCAGGTTCAACTTCAACAGCCGTTGTTTCTGGCACTCCATGGACGGCTAATCAATGGGTCGGTAAATATGTTTTGTTTCCCTCATTGGGAACAAATGGATTAACGGCAGTTATTACCGCAAACACCACAAACACTTTAACTTTTCAAGACATTATAACCGGACTTCCCATATCTTCTGCGGTGACCGCTGGTATTAATTATACAATTGGTTATATCAATCGTGGTCAATTGTTGCCTGTTAGTTTAGTGATTACGTCAAGTGCATTGTGCCAAATTGAATTGATTGCCAGCACGCCGACATCACCGGTTGTATTAACGGGGGCATCATTTGTGGCGCTTTCAAGTTTGGGTTCAGCTTATTCGTTTGCAACAAGAGATGTTTCGGCTACAGCATTATCGGGTGGGGAAGTTGTTTATGCATTTACGGCGCCTGCTGGTGGTTCTGGTTTGCAAACATTTGATTTAAATAATTTCTTTCCATTGGTTAATTTAATTAAAGGAAATTATCCCGATATTTTATCGGTTGCAGTTACAACTATTAACGGAACGCCAGCCAGTGTTGGTGCCAATTTAATTTGTCAGGAGAAAATGTCGTGACCATTACATTAAAGAATTTTAAGGGATTTGGTTCCAGCTATACATTGGCGGCTACAACAAGCAGCCAAAATACCGTTGTTGCGCAACCCGCTGCCGTTTCTGGAACGGCGGGATTTGCTGGGGGCTATACTGATTTGCATGTTTATAATGGAGCAAGTGGAACAGCTTTTATTGCTTATGGAACATCATCGGCAACAGCAACCACGTCAAGTCCTGATTTTGTAGCACCCGGTGCTGAAGTTGTAATTGGAATGGGTATGCCAGCGACCAACGTTGCCATTATTTTGGCAAGTGGTTCTGGAAACGTATATTTTGCGATTGGCGAAGGTAACTAATCATGGTTCTTAAAGCAGTTGCTACACCAAATGCCTCAAGCATAACAAATGGCACATTGGCCACATCATCTGGTGGCACTGGGGCTACGTCTTTGTCTACATCTATCGTTCGTCGATTAAATTCTTATGGCGCGGGGCAAATAGTCTCGCAATGCGATTTGAACGCCGGTACTGGTCTAAGCAACGGTACTGACACGCAACGCACTTATCGTATTCCATTTTATTTTCCACAATATACTTATGATTTGAAAGTAGTATTTCCGAATTATGGGATCAGCACGGCTTTGGTTCAAGCCGGTCCTGGCAATGCAATCACCGTCAATGCCGCCTTGGAAGTAGGGTCTACCTATATTCCCATGACATTTAGCGGCTCTTCGGCGGTTGTAATTAACAACAATTCGGAAGTTATTTCTGACGTTATTCCTTATGATCTTCCTGCCGCCACTACAGCCTATGTACGCGTTACTGTAACTGTTTCTTCTGGGCAAAAATGGCCATTAAACGCACAGGGGACAACTACATGGAGTTACGGAAACAATGCGGTAGATAGCGCAAATGGAACTGGTGCATTAGCCAATAGTGGCTCGGGGTCTAATTGTTATAATCCTGTTGCCATTCTTGGGGCTACTTATCCAAAAACTTCTGCTGCAATCGGTTTGTTTGGCGATAGCATTATGGCCGGTTCAGGTGATGTAACGCCGCAAAACTCTACTTATACTTCACAAAACTACGGATTTGGTGTGCGCGGTGTTGGCGGTTATTCAGCTACCCCAACTCTTAATTACGCACAATTAGCCGTTGCTGGTTCCACGTTAGCAGAAAGTTTGGTTTATTCTAACGCCCCCGCTTTGCAACGTCATGTGTCTAGCCTTGAATATGCGATTACGGAATGGGGCAGCAACGATATTAACAACCAAACATTGGCAACTTTACAGGCCAATTTGTTGTTACATTGGAATCGTTTTGCATCTCGCGGTATTCCGGTATATCAAACTACCTATTTTCCACGCACAACTTCAACGGATAAATTCGTTACAACGACTAATCAAACGCCGGTCACAACTACGATCAGCGGCGCAACCAATGCAAGCCCGATCCAGATTACCACATCGTCAAACCATTATTTAACGACAGGGCAAACAACGACTATTTCCGGCGTTACAGGCAACACGGCGGCTAATGGAACTTTTGTTGTCACTGTAACGGGCGCAACGACTTTCACCCTTAATGGTTCAACCGGTAACGGTTCTTATGTAAGTGGCGGCGGTGTTCAAGTTTATGAAACAAATCGCCTTGCGCTTAACGCATGGATTAGGACTGTTCCGGCTCCATTATCTGGCTATATTGAAACGGCGAATACGGTAGAAGCCAATTCATCAAACGTCCTTACGCAAAATGGTGGCCGTTGGTGGGTACAACAAACTTCACCGGCTGTTTCCGGTACGGCATCGGGGGCGGGCGGCACTACTTATCTAAATGATACCACTAAATCATGGACGACCAATCAATGGATTGGTTATATCATTATCATTACGGGTGGCACAGGCGCGGGGTCAGTAGGCACAATTTCGGCTAACACAGCTACGCAGATTATATCTTATAATCTTGGTGTAGCTACCGATGCAACCAGCACTTATATCATTCAACAGCTTCCCACTATTGACGGTACGCATCCCGCGCCAACCGGACATCAACTTGCGGCTGTTCCCGTAGCATCTTTGGTTTCAACCTTTACAGGATTGTAATATGAAAACGCTTGTTGCTCTTTTATTGTTTTTGTTGCCTTCAACTGCTTTTGCCCAAACAGTTCTTGGAATGGCTTTGCCACAAAAAGGTACGTTTGTATGTACTGGGGCTGGTACTATTACAATTACAAATTCAAACATGGCGGCAACTTCTATGGTTATTATTTCCATGAATACGCAAGGCGGCACGATTACCACGCCACCGGCCATGAAAACCGTTACGGCTGGCACTGGATTTACGGTTTTATGTGGGGCTACTGATACCTCAACTTACAATTATTCAATTTTGAATTAATTAAATGTCAGATTTAATTACAGAATCAATGGGACATGGCAAATTTTATTTGCAAGATTTAGACATCGGCAAAAAAATTATGTCTATTCTTGAAAAGTATTATGCTGGCCATAGTTGGTTTGTTGATTGCAATCATGAATCTGGTCATGCTAGCATTCAACTTATGTACGAAGGCAAAAACAAAGAAACGCGAATTTGGAAATATGGTTTTTTGTTGCATTTGAACAAAATAGACCAAAATAACATTGAAAAACGTGTTATGATAGCTGGAGGAGAAATTTTAGAACGTTATAATATGGCGCGTCGTTCAATCAGGGAAAATGACATGATTGACTTTTTTACAAAAGACGTAATTACAGACGGAATGGTGCTATGATTGAGCCATATAAATTTGTGGTAAAGCGGGTGCGCATTGAATCCACGCCGGATTCTAGTGGAAAAACAACAATTGTTGAAAAATGTGGTTCTCTTGATAAAAATGAACGCCTTTTATTGGAATATAGTTTTGGTGAAATTAGCAAAACTTCCACTCTTACAATTTATAATGGAAGCAAAACAATTCAAATGTTCCCTGTCCAGTCTTTATGCAGAATAGAAATGGATTATTATACAAACGAAGAAATGGAAGATTATAATAAAAAAGAACTAAATAAAATTTCTTTTGAAAGCAAATAATGGTTGGCACACGCGATACACCTCCCGATATTCAAGATGCGCCAGATTATTCAAATATTGTTAAGGGCGCAAAAAAGAACGCAATGGAAATGGGCGGAAGTTCTGTTGCAAAAGAAAATAATTATTTTCGCACGCTTGCGCGTGATTGTTATGAAAGCAGCACAAATTGGCTTAATGCTGGTAGGCGCATCGCGTGGAACAATTCGTTACGCGCATTTCAGGGTTTGCATAATTCAGAATCGAAATATCTTTCGACAGATTATAGATACCGTTCAAGGTTGTTTCGACCAAAAACACGTTCAATGGTTCGCAAATCGGAAGCTCAATGCGCAACGGCGTTTTTTGGAAATGAAGATATTGTCAACATTAGTCCTAATGATGATAACAATCCTTTGCAACGCGCTTCGGCTGAAATTCTTAAATCATTAGTTCAATATCGTTTGACCAAAACGATACCTTGGTTTTTAACAATGATGGGCGGTCGTCAAGACGCAGAAGTCATGGGCATCGCAATAGCTAAGGCATATTGGAAATTTGAAGAAAAATACAGTCATACGGAAAGCAAGCCAGTTTTACATCCTTTGACTGGAGCGCCGCTCATACATCCAGAAACGGGCGATCTATTATCTGATGAATATGATATTTACAATACAATTGTAGATCATCCTTGGATAGATTTGATAGCACCTGAAAATTTTAGGTTTGACCCGGGTGCCGATTGGCGCAATCCAATTGCAACATCTCCATATAACATTGAAATTATTCCAATGTATATATCGGACGTTAAGCAAAAAATTAAATCAGGTGAATGGTTAAATGTTTCCGATGGTTCATTAAGAAATGCCACGGATTTAGATGATGACGTCACTCGTCGTAGCCGAGAACAAGGGCGCGTTCCCGGTAAAGATCATGATAGCTGGAAACCGCGTGATTTTGATATTTGTTGGATACGCGAAAACATTATTCGTGTTGATGGCGAAGATATGCATTCTTATACTTTAGCGAGTGCTGGTGAATTATTATCTATCCCTAGGCCGGTTAAAGAAGTTTATTTACAAGGCGTTCGCCCTTATGTGTGCGGTTTTGTTGTTCCCGAAGCACATAAGACATACCCAGCATCTAAAGTTGAGCTTGTTAAAGATTTGCAATCACAAGCCAACGATGTTGTTAACCTTCGCCTTGATAACGTTAAATTGGCTTTGAACCCTCGTCAATTTGTTCGTGACGGCAAGGGAATTGATCCAAGCGATGTTCGTAGTTTTCAACCGGGCAAAGTCATTATGACAAAAGACCCGGAAGCCGATATTCGTTGGGATAGGCCGCCTGAAGTTACGGCAAGCGCATATTCCGAACAAGAACATGTTGACCTTGATTTTGATAATTTAACTGGCGAAGTTTCCAATAGTTCGATTCAAGCCAACAAAGGCGTGTATGAAGCCGTAGGTAATATGACCATGATGCAAGGCAATGCCTCGCAAATTGGTGAATATGAACAAAGAGTTTGGGCTGAAACTTTTGTTGAGCCGCTTTTGACGCAAATAGTTAAATTGGAACAGGCTTATGAAACTGATGCGGTTATAATTGCCAACGCAGGGCAAGATGCAAAACTTTTACAAAAATATGGAATTAGTGAAATAACCGATGAATTATTAAATCAGGAACTTACTGTTAAAGTCAATGTTGGGCTTGGAGCAACCAATCCAAAAGAAAAATTGCAGAATTTTTTAACAGCCACACATGCTATAGGCGAGATATTTGGCCCCGCTGCCGCAATGGCCGCGAATCCACAAGAAGTCATCAAGGAGGTGTTCAGTCTTTGCGGATATAAAGATGGGGATCGCTTTTTTGAACCCAATAGCGATATTCACGCGATTATGCAGCAAATGCAACAATCCAAACAAGGCGGTGGAAAACAAGGAACGCAAAACGATCCTAGCCGTTTACAAGCTGCGCAAATTACCGCGCAAGCAAAAATGCAAGACAGGCAATTACAATCACAAACTGATTTAGAAATTGCTAAACTTGATTATCAGAAAACTTTAATGCAAGAACAGTATGAAACGCATAGAGATAATCAACAGACCGTGCAGGATTTAATTATGGCTCACGGCGATAGGCAGTTTCAAGCCCATCAATCTAATCAACAAAACATATTAAATAATTTGGCTGGTCGTCGATGAAAAAATTGGATGAAAATGTAAAAATTGATGATGTTTTGCTGACTCCTGAATTAATTGAGCGCCTTAAAAAAGGCGATCAAAGGTTCAAAGAACTTGACATTAAGTTAAAAATAGAGCAAGAATTGAGAGAAAGTGTATGTTTAAGAATTATTTTAGATGCGATAAGTGAGCAAGCGGCAGAATCTTTAGAAGCATTAGCCGGAATTGATCCAACGGATACAAAATTGATTATACGTCATCAAGCAAAAGTTTATAGGGCAAGATTTATTGCTAACACCCTAAATAATGTTCTATCAAAGGGGCGAATTGCCGAGCAATCGTTGCAAGACGAGCAAGCAATCATAACTGACGGAGAAGAATAATGACTGATATTAAAATTGATACTGGAATGAAAATTGAAGCCGATCCAGAAACTGGCGCTATTGCCCGTTCACAAATTTATGACGATCAACCTTCTCAATCTGTTGAAAAACAAGAACAGGATACGTCAAGTAATTCTTTGTCTGATCCGCGCAAAGAAATTATGGACAAAATTTATGCTAATCGCAATGAGCAATATAAGCGCGAACTAGAGTACGCAGCTCAAATTAGTCATGGCGCAACCATGGAAACCGAAACACCTTCAGTTGAGCCAGAGCCGGAGCCAATACCTGGACCAAAAGTTGAAATTGTCTCAAAAGAACCTGAAATTGTTTTGCCTGTTAAAAAAACAATCAACATTAATGGCCAACAATATGAATTAACGCAAGAAGAAATTGAGCAACTTGCGCAAAAAGCGTTGTACAATCAACAACCGCAACAACCACAGTATCAACCTCAACAAATTCAACAAACTCAAGTTGAGCCTGATAAAAACAACATTAACATTGACACGGTTAAAGGCATTGCAAGAAAAATGCTTTACGGTAGCGAAGATGAATCCGCCGCCGCTTTAGCTGAATTTGCGAACCTTACTGTTTCTCTTTCTAAACAGAATGTTCCAGCACCAGATCAAATTGTACAAGCTGCCGCGCAACGTGCTGTCGCGCAAGTACAATTTCAAAATAATCTTGAGGCTATTTCAAGCGAGTATGCCGACGTGTTCAAAAGTCGTGCGAAAACCTTGGTCGCAGCCGATAAAGTTGGATCATTGCGCCAAAAATACATGGCCATTGGTCTGCCCAAATCTGATTTGGAGCTTTATCGCGAAGCGTGCAGGGAAACGCGCGATGAATTTCAACCCGTAACGGAAACAGCAAGAGAATCCGACAAGACGCAACCAGTTGTTCAGCAAACCGTCACAACCGCGAATGTTTCTCAAAGTCGCGTGGAACGGAAGCGAGCAGCGCCAACAACAACACAGGCTGTCAACAAAGTGCAACCCATGCAAAAACAATCATCTTACCCAACAGGGTCAAGTATTGTTGAAGCTATGCGGAAAGCTCGTGGACAGTCGTCTATGTCATAACGAAAGGAACTATAATGGCCGGTCAATTATGGGCTGTTAACAGTTTGGGCGGGTATATGTTCTCGCTTGAATTGTCTGATATTTTGCGTACTGCGGTACAACCGTTGTGCAAATTTCGTCAATTTGCTGATGCAAAAGATTTCACTGATAAGGGTTTGCATAAAGGCCAGCTCTTTACGTGGAACGTTTATAACGATGTTGCGACTCAGGGTACCGTCCTGACCGAAACCTCGACTGTTCCCCAGACCAACTTTACGGTTGCTCAGGGCACTGGTACGGTTACGGAACTTGGCAACGCAGTTCCCTATACTGGCATGTTGGACAATTTGTCTAAACATCCTGTACAGGAAATTATCAATAAGGTGTTAAAAAACGATTGCAAAAAAGCACTCGATCAGTTTGCTTTCAATCAGTTTAATTCAACACCTTTGCGCGTTGTCGCTTATGGTGCTTCGACGACTGGTACTGATACCACTGCCGTCACTTTGACGACCAATGGTACGGCTACTTTGACAAACAGCGTCAACTTGCATAAGAACCACATTAAATCGATTGTGGACGTTATGAAAGAAAGAAACATTCCTCCGTATATGATGGACGAATACTTTGCAATCGCTTGGCCGACCACATGGCGTCCGGTTAAGAACGATTTGGAAGGCGTTTATGCATATCGTGATGAAGGTTTCCAAATGATCTACAACGGCGAAATTGGTAAGTTTGAAGGCGTTCGCTTCATCGAACAAACCAATGTAAGCCACGGTTATGCCAACAACACGACCGCTACAACGACTTGGACCAACGGTCTATCGGATTGGGCGTTCTTCTTTGGTGAAGATACCGTTGCTGAAGCTATTGTTGTTCCAGAAGAAGTACGCGGTGCCATTCCGTCAGACTACGGTCGCTCGAAGGGCATTGCTTGGTACTATCTTGGTGGGTTCGCCTTGACGCAAACGCAAGCCAAACAGGCTCGTATCGTCAAGTGGGATTCAGCGGCTTAATCATAGGAAAGGAACAAAAACATGTCACAAGGTCCTATCGATCATCCGTCTTATCTCACCCGCCAGCAGATCGTTCTTGGTTCTGCTATTACGGGTGCGTCTAAGACAACTCCGCTGTTTACCTCACCATCCTCGAACGTGCGCATTCGTGCTGCGACTGCACTTGTTCAGGTTGCTGGTACTGGCGCTTCCAGCGTTGCTTTGTTTGCCATTGGTACGGGTACAACCTTTACCTCGACAAGTTCTGCAACGTTTACCACCACTTCGACGATTGGTACAGCTACGCTGTCAACCAGTGCCGCTGGTACGGTATTTACCATTAACACCGATGCTAACTTAACTCTGAATAAGGGTGGTTATTTGGCGGCTGTTACTGGCACCGATGCAACTCAGCAGGTACAGGTTCAGATTGAAGCCTATGTCGATCCACTATCAAGCTGGACTGGTAACTAATGTCCGATAAGGGCGATAAATACGACGACTTGGGTATGCTGGGGAGTTATTGCACCAGCGAAGTCCAGTTCCCTAACCCTAAAGGCGTAAAAACCTTTACGGGTTTTGGGGCGGACGAAGCAGACCTAGAGCTAGGATTTATCCGGCCTACGGTACGCGAATTACCCAATTATGATAAAGCGAATTACCATGATCGTTTTACCCAGCCAAAATGGCCGGATGAAGATCAGGGCAATCGTGATATTATGGAGCAAGATTTGCAATTTAGAACGGAAAATCTTCGTTCAAAAGGCTTCTTGACTCGTCCAAGAATACCAACCGAAAGGAGTTAAAATGGCTGACAAATATGGCCCTATGGGCCGAGTAAAGACTGATGGTGCAGTTTTCAAGGGCGGTTATCTGTCCGGCGAAGATGCTTCATACATTAAACCTAAACTTATTCCAGATTATGAACTGTTGCCACGCGATGACAGCGGTGGTCCGGAATGGGACGCGTATACGCAAGAATTTGGCGACGGTGGTTATGTAACCGGCGACAAAGAACATCTTTCGGCTCGCGGCGGTTATGAAGACCCGGAAACGGAAGATGAAGAAGATGAACAAACCCGTCGTGGCACAGCTAAACCTGTGTCGAAAAAAATGCGGGACATTCCCTCTTCTTCTAAAAAACTGAGCAAGGAGTAACACAACATGGCACTCGACGGTCTGAAAAACGAAAATTCTGTTCAGGGCGGCGATGTTATGGGCACCAAAAAGATCGACGTATCACAAGGCGTCGCCCTTGATGTGGCTGTGGCTTCGTTTAAGCCGGGCTATGATCTCGAATCTACTTTCAATGCAGGCTATATTGATGAGGCTTGTTTGGTACAGGGATATTGCAACTACGGCATTGCCGCTGGTGAAGATAGCCCTATAGGTGGAAAAAAGATTGGATAAAAAGTGATGGACGAAATAAAATTCGACCCAACACAGGAATATGCTGAGATATTTGGTCAACCGGGCCTTGCATTTCAGCAAAATGGTAAAACATTCAACGGGCGAGGAGAATTGGTCACTGACTTTTCAACTCTTCGACCCGTTGATTCCATTCCCGATGGCCCTACCCCTGATGATGGTTCAATTCCTAAATGTTATGTTCAGGAAGAAATTAAATCAGAAGAAACAATAGAAAAAGATACAAATTTAGAGCATTTGCATTGGAAAAAATTGCAACAAATGTTGTCTATTTATGGTGAACCTTTCGTTAACAGAGAGCAAGCTATAGCCTTCTTAAAAGGTTTATAGAAGCATCAAAAGGAGAATACATGGTTTGGACTGAAGGACTAAATTCTGGTTTTTCTGAATCTAATAAAATTGCTCATTTAATTACACGTTATACACGCGGCCACGTTTTGGAATTGGGCGCTGGTATGCGTAAAACATGGCCACATTTTACAAGTGTTGATAGTTGTGTTGCAGCAAACGGCGCAAGACCAACTGGCATTGATATTGTACAAAATTGCAGCGATTTGTGTCTTTTTGGCGATGAAAGTTGGGATGCTATTTTCTCAAGCCATCTTTTGGAGCATTTTAATCCAAAAGAAGTGCCTTTTGTTTTGAAAGAATGGACTCGCGTTCTTAGAGAGGGTGCGTTTTTAGTTCTTTATGTTCCTTCTGCTAATTTATATCCGAAAGCAGGGACGCCAGGAGCAAATGACGATCATAAATGGGACATATACCCCGGTGATATTGAAAAATTGTTGCAAGAACATACTAATTGCGGTTGGACGCAATTAGAAAAAGAAGAACGTGCGCAAGATGATGAATATAGTCATTTTTTGGTTTTTCAAAAAAGAAACGATGGAAAATTTGTTGAAAAAATATGGCAACGCAATCCAGATGGTAAAAAACGAGCTTTGCTTATTCGTTTTGGCGCTATTGGAGATTTGATGCAAGCATCATCTGTATTAGATGGCTTGAAGCAACAAAATATGCACGTTACATGGTTGGGGCACGCTAATACCATATCCGTTATTCGCCACGATCCAAGAATAGATGAATTTTGTTTACACGACCAAGACCAAGTTCCCAATGCTGAATTGGGGCCATATTGGAAAGCTTTAGAAGAAAGATATGACAGAGTTATTAATCTTTGTGAAAGTGTAGAAGGAGGTTTGTTGCAAATGCCGGGCAAGTTGCAACATTCTTACGCTGACGAAACGCGTCGCAAATTATACGGTTGTGTAAATTATTTGGAAAGAACGGCAGATATAGCCGGCGTTCCACATGGTGGAAAAGTAAAATTTTATGCAACTGAATTAGAAAAAGAATGGGCAAGAAAAGAAAAAGCTAAACATTCCGGACCCGTTGTTGTTTGGTGTTTGACGGGAACATCTCATCATAAAACATATCCTTATGTTGATACTGTTTTAAGTTGGCTTATTGAAAAAACTCCCGCGATAGTGTATCTTTATGGGGACAAATACATCGCAAAACCTTTGCAAGATGCAATTATTGATTGTTTGAAAAACAATAACATTCCGACTGACAGAATTAAAGGAATATGCGGTTTGTGGAACATACGGGAATCATTGTCTTTTGCAACAATTGCTGATGTGGTTGTTGGTCCAGAAACTGGTGTTATGAACGCTGTTTGCCATGAAAAAGATGTACACAAAATAATTTATCTTTCCCACAGCAGTCATGAAAATCTTACAAAAAATTGGGAAAATACAAATGTTGTAATTCCAGAACTTAAAAATTCGCCATGTTATCCTTGCCATAGATTGCATTATGATTGGACTTTTTGCAACAAGGTAGAAAGCACTGGTGCGGCATTATGTGCTTCGGCGATTAAACCAGAAATTATATTCAAATCAATTGTTGATTATCTCTTAAAAAAAGCTAAAGAGGCCGCGTGACAGTAGGAAGCACTTTATCTTATACAATTTTAGTGGGGTCTACATCAACGGATGGCTCCCTAGCTGCGTGGCTAAACCATAGTTCTGTACAAACAGTAGCTGATACAATAATTGCTGAAGCAGAAAGTGCTATTTATCGTGATTTGCGACATTGGAGAATGCTAACTTCCACAACTGGAACAATGACTGCAAATCCCACGGATGTTGCTTCACCAATCGATTATATACCGCTTCCAGCAGATTATCTTGAAGATAAAGTGCTTTATGTTACGGGTGTTAATTATCAAAAAATGACGCGCAAAACAATTGAGGAAATCATTGCCATGTATGATTATGATGGCAATGGGTATCGAGTAGTTCAACAGCCGTATTATTATTTTAATGACCAAACCAACCTTAAATTCGATAATCCTCCTGATTTGGCCTATCCTTATTTGCTTTATTATTATCAGCAGCCTGCTGCTCTTAGTCCCAGTAATCCTACAAATTTTTTAACACAATTCTATCCAAGATTGTTGCGTGCAACTTGTTGCATGATGGCATCGGAATATATGAAAGACGTTGGCCAAGGAAATTATGATAGAAATTATTGGGCAGAAATGGCTCAAGTTGAATTGATGAAAGCACAAACAGAAAGTGACCGTAGTGTTAGGTCGCAAAATATAGGGATGATATTGGAATAATGCCTTATCAAACGCTTACGCCAATTGGAGGGGTTTGTAAAGTAGATTCAGTGTATTCAAATACATTGAAACAAGCATACACATCCGTTGGCCCCGGAGTTGGTCGGTATACCGATATGTTGGGCGCTAGGTTTATAGCTGGGAAAGCTGAAAAAAAAGGCGGATATATACAATGGTTAACGCAAGCTTTGTCTGGCGTATGCCGTGGCATAAAAGATTGGCGTGATTTTAGTCAAAATTTATATTGCGGATTTGGCACAAATACTAAACTTTACGTTTATTCAAATTCAATCACTACACTTCTTAATATTACGCCATTACGCGCAATTAATACAGGGGTTTTAACAAATCCAATTACAACAAATGGGACAACAACTGTTTCTATTGCTCATACTTCACATGGCTTAGTTTCTGGAGATTATGTGCAATTAACCGCCGCCTCTGCCGTTAACGGTGTTACTGTTGCCAATACTTATTTTGTTACAGTTACAGATTCCAACAATTACACAATAACTGTTTCTACTGCCGCTTCTGGAAGCACTTCTGGGGCTGGAGGCTCCACGTCTTATACATATTACAGGGTCACTTTATCTAGCAGCCCATTTGCCACAACAAGCGGCTCTCCAATTGTTACCGTAACGCACGCATCCCATAATGCTTTAATTGGCGATACAGTAATTATTTCTGGTGCTTCTGCGGTTGGCGGACTTACATTAAGCGGCTCTTATGTAATATTATCTACCACGACAAATACTTACACAATAATGGCCTCGTCTAATGCCGGTAGTACAACCACGGGCGGTGGAACGCCAAATGTCCAATATGAAATAAACATAGGATTTACAAGCAATGGCAGTGGTTCTGGATATGGTGTCGGTACTTATGGAAATGGAACTTACGGAACGGCGCAAGCATCTTCAGCTTATATTACAAATGCCAGAATATGGAGTTTAGACAATTACGGACAACAACTTTTAGCAAGTCCATATAATGGTACAATATACATATGGGACCCAACAACTTATGCATCCAATAATGGGCGAGCTTATCCAATGTATAACGGGCCATCTAGTGGCGTTTTGGCCATGTTTGTTACTCCAGAAAGATTTGTATTTGCATTAGGAAATTCATCAAGTGCTTTACAAATATCATGGCCAGATCAAAATAATTATAATAATTGGACACCGTTGCCAACCAATACTTCTAACGCCAGAACATTGCAAATAGGCTCTTTCTTAGTTGGCGGTGTTGCGGTAAGAGACGGAACAAGTTTAGTTTTAACAAATAATTGTTGTTATTCATTTAATTATAGCGGTGATAGTTTTATTTATGATTCAACAGCTTCTGGAAGAAATAGCGGACTTATAGCGCCATTAGCTATATCAACTTTTGGCGGCAATGCATATTGGATGGGACCAAATGAATTTTGGATTTGGAATGGAACCGTAAATCCATTGCCATCTGATGACATTAGGGACTATGTTTTTGGCAATTTAACAAATAGTCAAGCAACAAAATGTTTTTCTGTTACAAATGTTGCAAAAAAAGAAGTTACTTTTTATTATCCGGGATTTGGCAATACTGAAATTAGCAATTCCGTCACCTATCATGTTGACCAACAAATATGGTCAATTGATACAAAAACAAGAACAAGTCAAGTTGACGCGACACTTTTTTCTCATCCTATATCAACCGATGCCTATGGAAATGTTTATCAAGAAGAATACGGAAATGATGCAAATGGCGCTCCATTAGATAGTTATGTTGTATTTAGCCCAACTTCTATATCGAAAGGCGATAGACATTGTGATATAATGGGGTTCTTACCGGATTTTGAACGTCAAACTGGTGCATGTACGCTTTCAATTTTAACGCAATCATACCCAGAAGACCCACAAACAGTGGCCGGAACATATACATTGGGAGCAAGTGATAGCACTCCTTTAATTGACACAAGAATAGGTTCTACTTTGGTTGGATACAAAATAGAAAGTAATGTTTTAGGCGGAGATTACAGGCTTGGTCTTTGTCAAGCCGATGTTAATGTGGCGGGGGCACGCCGTTAATGAAAATGTACGGTATTCCAGAGCCGCCAAATCCAATGGATAACAATTATGTTGCTGATCCGAAAAATTACAATTTGGCTATGTATCGTTGGGCTTGCAGTCTAAAATCAAATTTGCAAACACAATCAAGGATTAATGATAGACCCGCCGGTATTAATTTTATTCCCTCATCATTTACCACGTCAACAATTATTACGGGAACAGATACCACAACCAATGTAGCGCAAGTTTTATGTACTTTAATACAAGCCCTTATTAATAAGGGTGTTCTTAAATCTAATTCTTCAACACAGTAGGTCGCCATGCAACCAATGCCACAACAAACACCTCAAAATATGCAAGCGTTTCAACAATTAGTGCAACAGCAAGGGTTTGCGCCACCTAATTTAATTAATTCGGCTTCACAACCGCCCATGCCGCCGCAAGGTATGCAACCACAGGGTATGCCGCCGCAAGGTATGCCGCCACAAGGTGCTGCCCAAATGTCGCCGCAACAAATGGCTCTCATGCAACAAATAATGGCGCAACGGCAACAACAGCCCGGTCAACCAGCACAACCTCAACATATGACGCCCCAACAAATTAGATTTACAGAGCAAGAATTATCTGCTCTTGGGCGCATGGGTGACACAACAATTGCACATTTAACCCCCGGAGAAAAAACTGTTCCCCCCGAATTGCAGACTCCTAAAGTTTTAGCTACGTTAAAATCTGAATACGCCAAAAAAGGTGTTTCTCCCGAACAATTTACAGTAGGTTCGCCACAATCAAGTACAAATCCACAAACTGGGTTACATGAATATAATTTTTGGTCAAGTTTCCTGCCGATGGCATTGGGTGCTGCTGGCGGTGTTTTTGGTGGGCCATTAGGCGCTGCGGCTGGTTCTGCCGTAGGTGGAGTTGCCACTGGAGAAAAACCAACGCAGGCTTTAGAAAGTGGCGCATTAGCCGGTTTGGGAAGTTGGGGGCTTGGTTCTGTTTTAGGTAGTCCTAATAATACAGTTGGAAATTTGGTAGGTAATAGCGGCGCAACAACTGGTGCAGCAGCAGATTCAACTTCAGCGGCAACGGCGAATGGTTTGAAAATGCAACCTCAATTAGGAAGCATGAGTTTGCCGGGTGGCGAAACATCAAGTCCAAGTTTTCTTGATAGCATAACAACCAAAAATCTTTCACAAGGTGCTGGCGGTGCCTTGGGTTCATACGCCGGGCAACAATTATTTGGCCCCGGAGCCAGCGGAACTTTGCAAAATCAAAATTTCCAAACAAATTTTAATAAACCATATACACCGGCCAGCCAATTGCCTAGTTTTGCCCAACAATTGGGAACCACTTCTTATAATGGCCCACAAGCTAATTTCTCTAATTACAATCCTGCCACAAATAACACAAATGCTTTTAACTTTTATCCAACGGCAAGCACAACCGGAGTTGGTTAATGATTAGAACAATTATGCCTAGCGATATATCGCAATTAGTGCATTTAGCTGAAATTATGCACGGCGAAGGTCGTTATAAAAACAAAAAATTTAATCCAGAAAAATTAAAAAAACATTTTTTTTATTTAATGTCTGGAAATTTTTTAGGTTTTGCAGACGATAAAGACGGAAAAATTGTTGGTGCAATTCTTGGCGTGGTAACTGATTATTTTTTTGGCGATGATTTAATGTTACAAGATTGTGGTTTTTTTGTTTTGCCGGAACATCGCAAAGGAAAATCTGGATCAAAACTTTTGTCGGCTTTTGTATCGGCTGGAAAACAAATAAAAGTTAAAGAAATAATGCTTATGACTTCTTCGTTAAAAGATGCAAATGCGCTTGATTTTTTGTGTAAAAAAGTTGGTTTGGAAAAAGCTGGTTCTATTTATAAAATGGAGATTATTTAATGTGTGGTGGTGGCAACAGCGGCGGTGGCAGTAATACTGTAACTCAAACACAAGCGATTCCTGATTGGCAACAGGGAATGGTGCAAGCCAATGAAAACATTGCTCAATCTATTGCTAGTCAACCATACCAAACTTATCAAGGTCAAACTGTAGCTGGATTTTCCCCCCTTCAGCAACAAGGTCTTGACATGACGACGCAAGCCGCTAATGCCGGTCAACCTTCATTAAATTTAGCAAGTAATTATACAAGTAATGCTGGCGCGACGTATCAACCTTATCAGCAAGCCGCAACACAACAAATAGCCAACGCAACCAATGCTGGACAAGGTCAACTTGGTGCGGCCAATATGTTGACTGGAGCCGCAACGCAACAATGGAATCCACAAATTGCGCAACAATATATGTCTCCTTATGCGCAAGCCGCTTTGCAACCACAAATACAAGCGTTGCAACTACAACAAGGACAAGACGCCAATAAAATAAATTCAAGTGCAACCATGGCTGGTGCTTTTGGGGACGCCCAATATGGAAATGAACAAGCATTAAATAATTTTTATGCTGGTCAAAATCTTAATAATTTAGAGGCCACGGGATTAAATCAAGCGTACCAAACTGGGCTTGGTCAATTTAATACTGCAAATCAAAATTTATTGTCAGCCGGTAATCAATTCGGAAATTTAGCTGGGCAGGCACAACAATTGCAATTGAATCCCGCGCAAGCATACAGTAATCTTGGTTCTCAAGCGGCGGGTATTAATCTTAATCAGGGAAGTCAATTTGGCAATATATCAAATGCCCAACAACAACAAGGATTGGCTGGGGCTAATGCAGTATTTAATGCGGGAACGCAACAACAAGCTCTTAATCAAGCACAACTTACATCTGCATATCAGAACTTTCTTAATCAAGTTAATTATCCCGCGCAACAACTTAATTTGCGAATTGCCTCAACAGCTAATAACCAATATCAAGTTCCTACAGAAAATCTTGCGCCCACAAGTGCTACTGCACAAAATCTTGGTGCTTTTGCTTCTCTCGCTGGCGGCGTTGGCTCTCTTTTGGGCGGCGGTGGTGTTTATGGCCATGGCTGACGAAGTTGAAAAAATTATTCCGGCTGCTGTTGTTACCAATGAACTTGGTTACAAATTTATAAATTATTCAATGGTGAAATAATGGCCGATCCGTTTGACGTTACAGATTCAAATGCTAATTATCAACCGACACAAGATAATAGTGGTTCATCACCAGATTTTTATCGCAATCTTATGAATTTTGGATTGGCGACAATGGCTGCGGGTTCAAAACCGGGATCGACAACTCTTGGTGCTTTGGGTCAAGGTGGCCTTGAGGCCATGCAATCGGCCAAAGAAAATGCACAAGCAAGAACACAACAGCAATTATATCAGCAAGATATTTATTCCAAACAATTAAGCAATGCGCAGCAAATGTTTCAGGCGCAAAGGCAAAATGCGATTAATCCATCTTATGGGTTGCCAACTATGCAATTGCCCAACATTCCGGGCATAATGCAAAATAATTCGGTTCCACAACAAGCAACAGCACAAAACGTGCAAACCACGCAATTTGCTGCTCCGCAAGACAAATCACAAAACATTTCTTCATTATCTCCAAGTTCAACTCCGGGAAACTCTCGTGTGTCAGAAAATCCCCAAATTAACAATTATCCATCTTCTGGAAAAATGACTAATGCACAAATTGCTCAAGCTCTTATGCGAAATCCGGATCAATTATCCTCCGTTGTTCAAAACGGTGATTCAGAAACAGCAATGAGGGCAGTAAGTATTGCGCAACTGATAGGTATTACTGCGCCAAGTTATTTAACAAAAATGGCTGAATCTTATGCTGAATTGCCCGCCGCTATTCAAAAAGAACATGAAATTCCTAAAATAATACCGCCCGGCGGCGTTATTTATGAAAATGGCCGACCAACTTTTCAAAATCCAACGCAAATTAAAACTGTTGCTCAACCCAATAATCCACAAAATGTTCCCGTTGGAACCCCTTTGGACACCTTTGCTACGCCAGCTATGCCCACATCAGCTTTAACGGCTCCTCTTTCTAGGGGAGCAATTCCAAATCCGCCGACACCCAATCAAATTAGTGCGGGAATGCCAAATGACAATACGACTTTTCCTTCTGGCCTTTCTCCTCAAATTGAAAAATTTCTTAAAGAAGGATTGGGCAAAGAAGAACAAGATAAATACGAATCTGCCCAACAAGCATTGGGACAAACCCAAGCTATTCAAAATTCTATGAATAAACTTTCCAATGGTGGATGGGTTGGCATGGGCACTTTGGCCGAAGAAAGAGCTGATGCTGCAAAAGCAATTAATACCGCTTCATCCATATTTGGTTTTAAGGGAAACGTATTCGATCCAGAAAAGGTGGCAAGTTCAGAAGATTTTAACAAACAAGCCACCGCCCTTTCTTTTAATATGGTTAAACAGCTTGGTTCTCGCGAAAGCATGATGGCTATTAACATGGCATCTAAATCAAATCCTAATGTTGAACTATCCCCCATGGGTGGACAACTTCTTAACGCAACTACAGCAGAAGCTGCGCAAAGAGAAGTTGATAAACATGAATATATAACGCAAAAAGTTCAATCTGGAGTGCCGCAATCTCAAGCAGAAATTGAATTTAATAAACAAAATCCAATTTCAAGTTATATTGATAGAGCCACCAGTCAAGTTCATCCATTGCCTATTAAAAATGAAATAAGAGCAAAATCTTTATTGCCGGGAACAAAATTTCTTTTTGAAGATTCTAATGGCAAATTGTCTACCGACAACGGAAAACCTTTTATGGTTCCAATTCCAACAAATGTTAAAAACATACCTCCTACGGTAATACCCTAATGACTGATAATTGGTTAGATAATTACAGAACTTCGTCTGCTGCACCACAACCGCAAGATGATAATAATTGGTTGTCGAAATATAAATCTGACCCCAATCAACCTAATGTTATCCAACAAGAACCAAAACAACAAATATCAACTTATGAAGATATAATAAAACAACAGCCAACTGTTGCTGCTCAAACTTTAGCCGGTGTGGCCACGCTGCCAGCTAATACCCTTGATTTGGGAGCAAGGATAGCAGTACAGGCAGGCAATTATTTAACTGGCGGTAATGCACAATGGCCCGGAATTATGAATTTGCCCGGTGAAGCATATTCAATGGCAACTGGAAAATCTAATCCATTGCCCAATATGCCATCTACATCTGGCGAACTTTTATCAAAAATTGGTGAAGATACCGGAACAACAAAATATATCGCACGCCAACCAGAAACGTTGGGCGGTAATTTAGCAAATGTTGGAGAACAATTTGTTGGCATGGGCGCGGCAGGCGGCACAAAAATTGCTGGCACAGCTTCAGAAACCGCATTAAATTCCTTAAAAACGATTCCAACTTCATTAGGCGCGGCTGCTGGAACTGAAGCAGCCAACCAATTGGGATGGGGGCCAATAGGACAATTGGCTGGTGGATTAGTCGGTGCCGCTACGCCGGAAATGGCCGTACAGGGCGCATCAAAAATTAAATCACCGATTGGGCCAATTACTGAAACTGGGCAAAAACAAGCTGCTATTAAAAATGTAATGGCTAATACAAGCAATCCTCAAGAATTAGCACAACAAGCTCAAATATCGGCAGCAAATCAAAATCCATCAGGCGAATCTTCGCCTATTGCCCCACAAGTTAATCCAACTGCTGCGGAAATGGTTCCTGCCGATCAAAGATTGGCAAATTATCAAAATCAAACATTACAAGAAGCTAAGAAAATTGGCGATCCTGCTTTTGTAGAGCGCGTTCAAACTATGAATAATGCTAGAAATGACGCAATCAATCAATTTGTTGATTCAATAAAAAATAATGGAAATCAGGAAGACGTCGGTCAATTATTTACTTCACATCTTAATGCAATCAATGAACAACAAAGGGCGGCAGAAGCCGGACAAAACGCAATTAAGTCGCGTTTATTGCCCAATCAATCTTTAGAAGATGCTGGAATACAAGCTACCGAAAGTTACGAACAGGCTCGCAACGAAGCCGTTAAACAACGCGATAATGCTTATGCCGCCCTTGATCCCCTGCGCCCACAAATGGTAAATGTTGGCGATATTCCTTCTGTAGCTAAAAATCTCGCTGAAAAAAGCAATTCGGGTTTATATAACGGCAATGAAAGTGCTCTAAAAATTGAAAATGAAATATACACAAAAGCAAAAAATCTTCCAAATACAAATGTGCCTTTTGGTTTTTTAATTGACGCTCATAAATCTGTTAATTCTGCAATTTCTGATGCAATAAAAGCATCTGGGTTTAATGCAAAATCTCCTCCAGTAGAACGCCTCTATCAATTAAAAAATAGCGTTGAATCTGCCATTAATAATGCTATAGATCAAAATCAAGACCCTGTGCATCAAACCATTAAAAATTGGTTGACTGATTTATATTCAAATCATACGGAAGGGCAAGTTTCCAATGAACAATCTATTACAGCAAGAAATGGACAAACTCAAAATACCACCGCACCTACAAAAATATCTAGCAGCCCAAATGAAACAACGGGCGTTGAAGGAATCCAATTTGGCAATAATGAGAATAGCGGACGAGTTTCTCCGGGCGAACAATTCAAAACAGCTCGTCAAGCGAATGTAAACCTTAAGGAAACATTTGATAACCCTAAAATTTTAAGTAATACTTTTGCCAAACAAAATGGCGAATATACAAAATCTGAAGCTACTAGGGGCGCGCAATTATTCAAATCTGGTACAGAAGGCGGACAAAATATAGAAAATTTGATTAGTGCCAATGTTCCGCGTGAGGCAATTGAAGATTCGGCACTTCATAAATTGCGTTCTGACAACATTTTGCGTGGCGATGATGGTGACGCAGATAGATTGCAGCGTTGGCAAATAAAACATGAATCCGCGTTATCAAAATTGCCTGAATTAAAAGAAAAATTAAATAATGCAAGCAATGCTTTTGAAACATTAAGTAAACAAGCTGAAAACGCGCAAAATTCAAAAAAACAATTATTGGCGTCGTCAGCTTCTAAATTTCTTGAAAATGCCGACCCAATAAAAGCAGTTAAATCCATTATAGAAAAAGAAAATGGAATTAAAAATGCTAATGATGTTATGCGTAGAATTGGCAATGATGAACAAGCCAAAAATGGCATAAAATCCGCAGTTATTGACCATTTGCAAAATAAATTTGGCAGTGATCCCAAAAATGCAACAGAAATGTTGAATTATTTGCAAAAAAATAAACAAACTATTACTCGTCTTTTGGGTGACGAAAAAACATTTAATGACATTGTGCGTATTGCAAGAATTAAAATGTCAGATGCAAAAAATGGTGTTGGATCATTAGGTGAATTAAAAACAAAAACATCGCCTAAACAATCAATTTTTGGTAAACTGCATGACAAATTTGGTGATGTTGGGGAAATTGTTGCCGGGGGTGGCGCAGTTCACGCATTATCCCATGTTCCTCTTGTTGGCAAGATAGCCGCTGGCACCATTCTTGTTGGTCGTAGCATAAAAAGTGCAGGATATAAGAACATTAAACAATTTGAACGTGAAATTATGTTAAATCCCGGAAATTATCCAGAATTGTTTCAAAAATACGCAAAAGAACAAGATATACCCGTTTCCGTTGCTCGAAAACTTTCACAAAAAATATTGTCTAATGTTCCGGCAATGTCAATATATCAATCAGAGGAAAAAAATAGATGACGACCACATATACAAATAACAAACAATATGCTTTGCAGGGAACCGGAGACAATTCAAATACTTGGGGAAGCACATTAAACACAAATTGTTTTACTTTAATTGATACAAATTTAGGCGGTCGCCTTTCTTTGTCTTTGTCGGCAACAACGACAACTTTGACTTCGACGCAAGCACAAAATCTTTATTATACATTTACTGGAACTTTAACGGCAAATAGTACGGTCTATTTTCCGGCTACGGCTGGCGGCTCTTATATTATTTATAACAATACATCAGGTTCTTATACATTAACGATTGCGCCAACTGGCGGAACGGGTGTGGTCGTTCCTCAAGGATATACTGATACAATTTTTGTAAACCCAGACACTGTAACGGCGGTAAGCACAAAAACTTCCGCCACATCTTTGACGGTTTCTGGTACAATAACATCAAATGGAACTATGTACGCCAATGGCGGCATCAGTTCCACTTCTCTCGCCGCAACATCTGGAATAACAGCCTCTAATGCCGGAGGTTCTTACGTTCTTCGCGCCACGCAAGCTGGTCAGCAACAAGCGTATTTTGGAAGCACTGGATCAAATCCATCAACGATTGTTATAGACAATGCCGCTGGCGGCAACAGCGATGTTGTTTCTTTTCTTGATGCTGGTTCCTTGAAATGGCAACTTGCTAAAAATGCAGACAACACTTTTTCTTTGTTGGACAATGTCGGTTCTGCAACTTTTATTAAAGCCACCACTAGTGGTGCATTAACATTAGGTTCAGCACAAAATGTATCCATTTTTGGTAATAACATTGTTCAAATGACTTGTACAAATTCCGGCAATTTGTTGGAAACAAGCAATGTTAGCGGTACTGCTACCTATTTAGCGGCTATTTTCTTTACTGGGGGAGCCTTCTCAACTCAAGTTGGTTCTATCGCCGTATCAGCTACAGCAACATCATACAATACATCTTCCGATAAACGCTTAAAAAATAATGTACAAGCTATTGGTAATTCTGGGACAATTATAGATGCTTTATCGCCAGTAACTTATAATTGGCAATATCTTGATGGTACGCCGTCTGGCGTAGGATTTCTTGCACAAGATTTATATGCAATATTGCCGGAAGCCGTAACAGTCGGCGACAATGGTTCCGTTGATGGTAATGGAAAAGTTCAAAAACAATGGAGTGTCGATAATTCCAAATTAGTTCCGTATTTGGTAGCCGAAATACAATCATTAAGAGCAAGAATTTCTGTTTTGGAAAAAAAGTAACATGAAACTCTTAACCGATATAACAACAGGCAAAGACAATCAAACGCACGATATAGCTCGCGTCATTATGGTTGTTAATGCGGTTATATTAGTGATTGTTCTTGTTCTTGCTGTAGCCATGTATGTTTATGGTTACTTGACCGGCAAGCCATTTCCAATCCAAGATTTTCTTGTTGCTGTTTTGACTTATGTTGGAGGAGTCGCCGCTTTGCTCACAAGTGGCTCAGCATCCATTTATTTCAAACGCACGACCGAACCCGATGGCGCTTCTTCGGAGACAGAAAACATAACTAAAGGCAAACAACCAGACATTAAAATCACGGAGAATGTACTATGAATGATAATAATCCCCCCTTGCACGTTTTGGTTGACGCCGGAATTGCCGTTAGTTCGGTAGTTGTGCCTTTATGGATTTATCAACTTAGTGTTATTGCGGGTTGTGTAACAGCGGTTCTTGGTGTATTTCTGGTGTTTTTCCGCCTTTTATTGGCAATTCGGGATTGGAAAAAACCTTGATATTTCTATTACAAATTATTATTGGCGTTTTTTTTCGTCGTTGGTGGGGGGGATGGTTAAATCCCAATCATTTTGCCAAAATCATTTTGGCCTATCCACTTGCTTTTTTATCCGCTTACTTTCAAACTGGTAATCTTTACGCTTCCGTAATGTTTGGATTAATTATTGGCACTGCTTTTAACAATCCGCTGCATAGCTGGGGGCAAGGCATGGGGGACAACCCCGCCAGAACGTTGCTGGCTTGCTTTGCAGTGATGGGGAACAGTTATGTGGCTTTTACGATTGCGGCTTCTGTGGGGCTTATTTATTGGACTGGCGACTATCTTTATAGCTTATACAGCTTTAATGGCGTTTTTATCGCCACAGCCTATTATTTATGCAAAAAGTTCTATCCCCAAGGATATACATTATGGGGGGGATTTTTGGATGGGACGCATACCGCCCCCGCTGAATGCCTGCTTGGCGCATTATTGTTGGGAGTTTAACGTGTCAGTACCCGCACAAGCAATTGCTATTATACAAAAATTTGAAGGATTGCGGCTAAAAGCATATCGTGATGGCGCTGGTGTTTTGACTTATGGATTCGGCCATACCGGTCTTGATGTTGCCGAAGGCTTGGAAATTACATTGTCCCAAGCCGATTATTTGTTAAATTTGGACGCTCAAAAGGCCATGGACGCAGTTTTGCGCCATGTTAAAGTGCCGTTAAATGACAATCAATTATCTGCCCTTATTAGTTTTGTCTTTAATGTGGGCGAGGGGCATTTTGCTGGCTCCGGCCTTTTAACCGTTCTTAACGAAAGCAAATATGGCGATGTTCCCAAACATTTGATACAATGGAACAAGGCCAACGGTCAGGTCGAAATGGGTTTAACCAGACGTAGACAAGCGGAGTGTGATTTATGGAATACTTCCTTAACACAGTAAAATTGGCCGTTATCCTGCTGGTTATTGCCCTTATCGGCTATTTGGTGATTAGCAAGGCGCAAATACAGGGTGATTTGGCCAACATACAAGTTGATTATCAAGCCTGTCAGATCGCCAATAAGAATTATTACGCAGAAGCCCAAGCCTCTCAAGAGCGCGAAAACCGCGCTAATGCGCTCTTAAAAGCCGCTACGGAAATGGCTAACAAGATGGACGCACAAAACGCCACGCTCTTACAATCAAAACCCGATAATTCCGATGATTGCAAGGCGGCGCATGATTTCATTAATCAGAACGTGGTGCGGAAATGAAACGTTTATTGCTCTTATTGGTATTAGCGGGATGCGCGGAATCTGAAAAAATATATGTTCCCACGCCGATAACGTGCAAAGTGCAAGAAGTAAAACCGCCTTTCTTTCCCACAAAACGATTGGCATTATCGGATAGTTTGTTTGACAAGGTTAAGGCATTGGTAGTTGAAAACAAAATGCGCCAATCTTATGAAACAAAATTGGTTGCCGCGAATAAGGCGTGTCAATAATGGCTATTATCTATAAATTTCCGCCCTCGCAACCAGATTATTTACTTAATCAACAGCTAGATTTATATATTTTGGCCGACAAAATTTTGGCAGAAGCTATTGAGGTTCACAAAAAATCAATTCATGTTATTGCGTCTGCAATTAAAATACAGCAAGAATTGATTAAAATGATGTCGGAAACTCCGACTAAACATTAAACAGCGTAGCCGCTGACACCCAACCACTTAATGCCGTCCGTACAAGCAGCTAGCATTACTCCACAGGTTGCGCGGTAGCCGTTTATAACAAAAGGTACGGACAACGACCCCCAACGCCCTGCCAGACTCTTAAGATGCCCGTTGGTGGCGCATCCAGCAGGGTAATTCTTATTCCTTCGGCGCTTCTGTTGATGGCGCAATCGTCACAACAGTTGGCGCAACAACAGTATCATTCGCTGGCTCCGGTGCAGCCGGTGCCAATTCTTTTTCCAAAAACAATTCAAAAGCATCAATCATAGTGTGCATTTGAGTGCCAAATTTTATAGCCAATGCTTCAAAACGTGCGACAATGCTGTTCATTTTATCCCCTTTTTATTTTGTAATGTTAACTATAATCTAATTGAAAAAAATAAAAAAGTCCAGTAGGGTGTTTATATAAATTTTAAGGGAAATTTCTATGGCAAAAAAAGTATCCTTAATAGAAGCACAAGAAGCCGTAGAAATATGGAAGTTAAACAATTTTTCAAGAAAAAAATCAGCTTTACAACTTGGGTTGCCAGAACGCACTTTTTCAGGAAGATTAGAAAAAGCAGTTGAATACGGCATTTTAGAAAATTCAAATTCAAACCCAATTATTGACAAGACAAAAAGTTCCGCAAGGATAAATTGTGAGATAAAAAACGGAATTGTTTTAATTGGGTCAGATGCTCATTATTGGCCTAATAATGTAAGTACGGCTCATAAAGCGTTTGTCAAAATGGCTAGGGAATTAAACCCTAGCCTTATTATTATGAACGGCGATGTTTTGGACGGCGCGGGTATTTCTAGACATCCCCCGATAGGTTGGGAAAAGAAACCTGATTTAGTTGATGAAATAGAGGAATGTAAGGCAAGACTGGAAGATATAGAACTGGCCTGCCCAAAGGCACGCAGAATATGGACGCTGGGGAATCATGATGCTCGTTTTGAGACGCGACTTGCTACAGTAGCCCCGCAATACGCAAAAATTCACGGCATACATTTGAAGGATCATTTTCCAAAATGGGAAAATGCTTGGTCGGCTTGGATTAATAACGATGTCGTTGTCAAACATCGTTATAAAGGGGGTCTTCACGCAACGCACAATAATACATTGTCCGGCGGCAAATCTATGGTTACCGGCCACCTTCACAGTTTGAAGGTTACGCCCTATAGCGATTACAATGGAACACGTTACGGGATCGATTGCGGAACTTTGGCTCCAGTTTACACAGCGCAAGAGGGCCCTACATCGGATCAATTTTTAGATTACACAGAAGATGGCCCTTTGAATTGGCGTTCTGGATTTGTCGTCCTAACTTTTGAAAATGGCGAATTGCTTTGGCCAGAAATTGTCCATGTGATGGACAAGAAAAGGTTTCAATTCCGTGGCAAGGTGTATTACGCATGAGCGAATACGAACAAGTAGTAGATGGCCAATGGTTTCATGTTCGCAGAAACAATTTTTCCCACATGTGTTGCGACTGTCATTTAGTGCATACAGTTAATTCTAAAATTGTTAATGGAAAAATATACCAACAATGGATACGCCACGGCCAAGCCACAGGCGGGGCAAGAAGTAAATTTGAAAGCATGGAAGATGACGATGATTAACGGCGACCGGCTACTTCTTCACGCCATGGCGGGAAAGTTAAGAATAACCGTTGTTACGGACGGTGGCGATCCCGTTTGTTACGAAAAACCTATGTCGCCGACGGCTATGCGTGTTTTATCAATTAATTTACAGCAAGCCGCCTTGGAACAAGAACAAAATTTAACTTTTGTAAAAAAGAGTTAAGGATGCAAATGATCTTCGTGAGGCCATGCGATTTCCCAAGCCAAATGCCTATGTTGTATTGGCCTAAACCAACCGCACCATGGTTGTAGTTCTTGATGAGGGCTAGACGGAACCCAATAATCTGTCCAAAACGTAACGCACTTAGCGTTTAATCGAAAATCGGGCATCTCATTAATCACCCAATGACAATTACGGAATGTTTATGTTAACTTATTTATTTTTTGTTTGCAAGGTTTTTTGTTTTATTTTTTTTGATTTCTATTTTAATAATTTCTTGCGCGTATTTATTGGAATCAAAACTAAAACCCATTCCATACGGAGTTGAATAAAATCTTATGTAATTAATTGCATGTTGAGCTATTTGTTTGGGCGTCATTTTCCCTTACTCCTTTTACCCCATTTTTTATACATATTAGGCGTCACTTCATACCCGCTTTTTGCAAACATTCCCCTTGCCGTTTTTCAACCAAATCAGCCTGCCTATACGGTAGACGTTCTGCCACAAGCCCCCAATAATACGCGGCTGACTTCCATTGTTGGCGCATTTCGCATACTGCGGCTGTGTAGATTAGGGTTGTGGTGTGGATAATCATTGCGGAAAAAAACCTCCTATTGATTTATAAGGATTATTATAAAAAATTTTAACTGATTTTCCTTCAGAAAAATTTTTTGCTTGTTCATTTAACCAAACCCATGCTTTCCCCCACCAAACATCTACATTTCTTTTATTAAAATCAATTCTATCATGTTGGTTTTTGGCAGGAGTATGGTGACCATTAGATATATTTGTTCCCTTTATTAATATCCACCCCGGCTCGTCCTCAAACATAATTTTTTTATTTACATTGTCAGACCTTATTAAAGTAAATACAGCAATGTAATTTATTTGGCAAATATCACCATGTTTGGCGTTTGACCAATTACCAAGATTTACTTGAACCATCATTCATTTTCCTTTTATTTTTTCAAAAATAGATAATTGCACATGATTGCCCCAAAAAGATTTAACCAAACACTCCAAAGAAAATCCAAATTGGTCAATATCACAATCATCATTAAGGTAAGCATCCATGCGTTGATATAATGGCGTTCCTTCATTTTGTTCTATAGATATTTTCATCATTCACCTTCTTTTGCTGGTGGTTGTGGTGCGGCATCAAGCACGGCAAGGGCTATTGACGTTTCCTGTTCGCCATAAGACAGAAATAAATCAATGTCAGTGAAATTGCTTGTTAGCGCGGTGACTCCGATATTTTCCAACGCATCATGTGCAATCTTGCGTGTTTCTGGGGTCATGTTATCCATATCTCCATTCTTTTCCTTGTTTTACAAATTCTTGTTGCACTTCTTCTTTTGTAATTGGTAAAAAATAATCGGGAGCCAACAAATAATTTTCCGGTTGTTTAACATATCCCTCTATTGTGTACGGCCATCCTGTTTCATTAAAACGAATAATATGATGACCATATTTATCGTCAATTCTTAAAACAATTTGAGAAAGTTTTTTCTTTTTTGTTTCTGGGGTCATGGCCTACTGCTCCTTTACAATTTTACAAAATTTGTATTCATCATAAGGCAAAAACATTTCACCTTTGGCGATATTTCTGTCATATTTCAGCCTTCCAAAAATTTTCTTTATTTTTGCCTTCTGGAATTTTTGAATAGACAAACATTATTCCAATTGCACCTCCTCCCATGCTATCAATGGGAATTTGTTTAACTTGGCCTCCTACATTAACTCCAATAGTTTTGTATATGTTGCTTTCAATCCAAACATATTGTGATTTACTCATTTCCCACCTATTTTCTTTTCAACATCAGCCATGATTGCTTGGGCTAAGTGGTATAAATCTGTTGGGGCCCATTTCGTATCTGGATTATAAAAACCCATTCCTAATCTACAACCAGAAAAAAACTTATCTACCTCGCTTTCTTCTTCTTCTTTATGTTCGATGGCTACGATGTTTAGATCACAATTTTTACAACCGGAAAATTCACCTTTAACGGAATAAAAAAAACTAAAACATTTATTAAATATAAATGTATAACCTTTATCGTCATGAAATACTGCGTCGATCTCACTCCTTCCACCACTGCAAAAAACAGCAATATCACCTTTTTTGATCGTCATTTTTGATAAATCGATGGTCATCACATCACCCATAAAACAAACGTTCCAACAATTAACGCAAACAATAATCCGATAATAAACTCTGGCCAATGGAATTGATCTGCTTTCATCAATTCGCCCCAACGGCATCCGGCTTTGAAAATTTCAAATTCAGAAAATTCCACCCTTGGCGTAGCTTCCTGTTTTTCAACAGTTGAGTCCTTGCCTGAGATGGCATCTCCGGTAGCCGCCGCCGGAGTGCAAGGTACAGTGGAATTAGTTGGCGAAGTCTCCGTGAGGGTCGCTTGTGATTTATTGGCTGGCTTTTTAATTTTCTTAACTGGCTTTTTGGTAACTTTTTTCATTGTTTGCACTCCTGTGCGCTCAAACGAAATGGAGAAACAATAACGTCAGGCTCAATATAAACCGGCTTAACGTTGTCGCTTGCTTGATCTTTAATCATAGCCCATGTTCCGTGCGCATTGTTCGGCATAAACAATCCATTTGGCTCTGCTTGATCGTCCTCACTTACCGCACCACTAACAAAATAATGGGGAACATGTGGTGCCGAGTATTGTGCGGCATAAGGGATTCCGTACCCAATAGAAGCCCCCAAATACACAAGACAACCCTTCATTTGATTAACAATATACGAATGAGTTGCAACAGATTGATCTCGCAATTCGTATAAAGTTTTCATCATGCGTTTTTCTTGAAAATTAATAATTTCTGGCATACCAACTTGCGAAACAGCCTTTTTCAAATCGGCAGATTCATCAACATTACATCCAGACAAAATAGATGAAATCAAGGCAAGAATGACAGTTAAAATCGAGGCAAAAATGACAGTTTTTTTCATGTGTTAATTCCTTACAAGGTTAAGAATGTTGTCTGGCAAAAATTCAGGGTCAACGCCAAAAGCTCTATGACGAATAACACTAAAAATTGCTTTGTTGACACCATCAACTTATCACCTATTCCGGCATTGTCAATATAAAATATTTGTTATCTTCTAAATAAAATATGTTTACAATTTTTCAAAACAGTTCTATATTGTCGGCAAAGGAGATTTATAAAAATGGTTTCAAGACAAGCAAAATGGGCAAAAGGCAAAATGATTATTTTTGCTGCCGATAAAGAAGAACATCGAAAATTGGAAAAAGCAGCTAAAAAATATGGTATTGAGGGTAAAAAGGTTACAAAAAGTTTTATCCTTCGCGACCTTATTAATACTTATCTGTAACGATTTGGGTTGATATTTAATTCAGACCTTATTTTTACAAAACTTATGGCGTGATGCTTTTTGCAATATGGACTTTTGCCTTGCGCAACCAAAAGGCATGGACCATCGTTGACGGGATAACGACACAAACCGTCTTTAACCTTCATCCATTTATTTGGTTTTTTCTTAAAAGTTGTAAATTGCAAAACTGGGTAATAACTAATTTTTTTGTTAAAAAGTTTCATTTTTTCCTTCTTTTTCTTAAAAAACTTAATGCCATATTCGCGGCACGAATACACTTGGCGATAACGAATACCCAAAATATCGGCCACCTGTTGAATTGTTTTACTTGATGCCAGTTTTTTTACTTTATCCAATAAGTCTGGCGTCCATTTCATTTTCTTCATTTCAATTTCATTTCTGTTTTTGTAACAACCAAGATTTGATTATTTAATCTAACAATTTTTATCTTATCCTTGATGTCGTATTTTTGCACATATTCTTTTGCTTGCTCAATCCCCTGCTGGTCATCAGGGGCAGCAAAAAGTTGGAAATTAGAACGGAATTTCATCAGCATCCTCTAATTCCTGTTCATACGTTTTTGGTGGCTGAATCGGCTCTAACAATTCAGGAAATTCTACCCCTATAACACGGCTATACTTGCCCTCTCTTTTTGTCGATATTTTCTCTGGCATTGGGTACGGCAAAGCAACAGCGGATTCTACGGTGTCTGGTATGGGAAACAAAGGAAGTCTTTCCCTGAACCATTGGACGGCTTTATTTCGCGCAATTCCCCTATGCTCAAAACAAATAAATTCACTAAATCGACCGCCCATACAAGTATAATCAACGCGCAAAGTCGGTAACGCAAATTCATCGTTTTTCTTTCTGTGTATCTTATAAGATACATCAATGACTTTGTGTTCCTCCGGCGCGATGTCTGCCGATAAAACCGCAGCCCCTTTTGTCGCGGTTGTTTCTATTGCGGCTACAGGAAATTCATAAGAACATTCATAGCAGAAACGCTGAGCTGCTGCACATTCAGTTCCGCAAGCTGGACATATTTTAATTACCGCTTTGCCCTTTTCTTCTGTTTCTTTTTTTTCTCTTTTGCGGATGTCAACTGCATCTATTGGACCAAGGGTGTTAATAATATTTCCAAAGTCCAAGACCATGCAGTTTGGTTTTGATCCATTGGCTATAGCGTCAAGACGACCTTGCCTTGTCTCCAAATCATAGCCCTTGGCGTATACGGTTCTCACGCCCCTGCCTAAACATTGGATGTAAAGATTATTTGATTTTAAGGGGCGCATTAAGGCTATCATATCAATATCCGGTATGTTAATACCGGTGGTAAGCGTGGCAACATTGCAAATACATTTTATCAGGCCATCCCTGTATTTCTGCAAAATGTCGGCTCTTTCTTGCTTCGGAGTATCACCCAATACCATTTCACAAGAAATGCCCCTTGAACGTATTTCATCTCTGACATGAGTGCAATGCTTTACCCCAGCGCAAAAAACAAGCCATTTGTTGCGATTGCCTGCATATTTTATTATTTCATCAACACATTTAATTGTTTTTTCGTCAACATCAACTGCCTTTTCTAATTTAGCGGAATTATATTCCCCATTAATTGTCGGCACGCCGGTTGCGTCTAACAAGGTTTCTGTTTTTGGGGTTATTAGCGGACTCCAATAACCCTCTTTTAGCATAAATGACATGGGCAATTCATATATGCGCCCCTCAAACAATCGTCCTTTTCCCTCATCAAGAAAACCGCTGTCTGATCGAAATGGCGTGCCGCTGTATCCTATCACTTTACATTTTGGGTTAAGTTCCCAACATGACGTAAAAAACTTTCTATAGGTTGTGTCCTCATTGTGGGGAATCAAATGACATTCGTCGCATATAATGACTTGAGGGGCGCGATTGAAATTGTTAGTTTTATTCCAAACGCTCTGAATAGAACAAATTGTAATATCATTTGACATTTCCTTGCGGCCTAATCCTGCGCAATAAATACCAACATCAGCATCAGGAATAATTTTTTTTATTTCCTCATACATTTGTTCAATTAATTCTTTAACATGAGTCACAATAATTATTCGGCATCGTGGCGATTTTGACATTATGCGCTCAATCATTCGACACATAACGTAAGTTTTACCTGAATTTACAGGCAATACGACAACACCACTTTTGCAATCATCGCAAAAATATGTTTCTGTCACCTCGTTACAAGTCGTCTGATACAACCTATCTTTCTTTACTATCATATCTCTTAAACCTGTTTTTAGGATTGCCTTGATTTTGATCGCAATAAAATGGCGTATAACATTGGCTCATTTCCTTGCAAGATTAAGTAACAACAAATCTAAAACCACATTCCTTGCAGACAATGTCTTTTATGTCACTTTTTCCCATGACAAACCTCACTATACGGACATATTCGGCACCTAAAATCGTCAGATTTTTCGCTTATTTTGGGCGGCGCACTTCTGGCATTTATAATTCGTTGTGCCCTATCTCGATATTGTTCGGCTATTTCTTTATCAAATTCTGTGTATGCAGAATCCATATCTCTGCCACCGGCCAAACAAACATTTGTGTAATGCCGATTTAATTTCCGATACAACATATATTGCTGTGCTTGTATGAAATACACAAAATTCCATTCCTTTAAGCAATTTTTCCAGCCAAATTTGGCCTTCTTTTTCTGAAAATCGGCAAATTTTTCCTGTTTTGTTAATTTACATTCCCAAATTGCTTGAGTTTTTGGGGCGTGCAATAAACCGCCAAGAATTTCTCCATCCCAATGCCCCTTGTATTTGCCATCAAAATCACTAAACCCGTTTTGTTGGCCATCCTCATTAAATGTCACGAGATCAACACCGGCATCGCGCAACCTATCGGCTATCACGGCCTCGCAACGATTGCCATCATCAGCCGCCCATAGCCATTCAGCGCGTATCTCTTTTCTGGCGTATCCATTAAGCGAATACCACAATCTACGGGCGCATTGTTCGCCTATTTCAGACGCGCCAAGATAACCGCGATTTTTGTGCGGTCTTTTTGCGGCCTGATTTTTTATTTTTTCTATTGTCGGATCAGTTTGAACAGGAATTATGGGCATTTTTCTACGCAAAAAGTTTGATTATGTCTGCCACAGGCATGGGCTTTTCTTCTGGTTTTTTGTATTGTTTTTGCAATTTTGAAATAATTAAATACATAGTTTCTATATCTTCAATGCCCAAAGAATCTTCTTGTACAATTAATGCTTTCTTTTTTACTACTTTTGAATTTATCATAAAATCCAATTCATAATAATTAGGAATCCCTAAATTGTTTTCAGAAAAACGTGCTAAAAGGGAATGATCGCGGTGAGACAAATAATAAATTGGGTTAAGACCAGAATTATTTTTAGAAAACTTAAATCTTTCTCTTAACGACCAGCCATTGGACAAAAGGTCTTTAACTTTCGCCGAAAAACCGTTCCAATATATTATTGAATCACCGTTTATCATTACGACAAATCCCCAAGCAAATCTTTAAGATTGGCTTTTTCATTTTCAAAATCACCAATTAAACGCTGCAATTCAGCTTTTTCATTTTTAGCAATTTTGCAAGCATCAATTGTTTTTTTTACTTGTGCATCAATCTTGGCCTGAGCATCTTTTTGCAAGGCTTCGCGCAGCTTATTTGTTGCGGTCTCAATAGGATTTTTTTGACCGTTTTTTAATTGTTCTATTTCGCTCATGTTATTCTCCGTTTGTTAAGGAAATACCAAACCTTACGTCTAGTCTGGCTGTCGTGCGCTGCGAGTCCCCTCCGCTTAAATTTGCGTACAAACTGGCACGATATTACCGTTTACACGGGCATTTTTTACCAGCTAACCGACTTTGCCGATGCTGGAGAAGAAGAGGCAATGCCGACTTGTGGCAATGGCTCAAAACCTTTCAGTTCCGAATAATCTTTCCCCTCCCGTTGATTGCCTTCACCATCCGTCCAAGGCTTGCCTTTAACATCATGAATAACAAGTAACAAAGGTTTGTTATGCAATACGGAACTATCTTCTGGAATTTTAGGCATACGAATGGACTTTACAAATGAAGCCAATTCTTCAAACCCAATTTTTACAGCTTGTAGACTGTCATTTTTAATATTAAACCGCTTGGTAAATTCTGTATCACGATATTCACCTTGCGTAATAACAAATGTGACAACTAACATTGTGCCAGTGCCGCTTTTTGTTGTAACAAGTTCAGATTTAACTGCCACTCCGTGATATTTACCTTCTGGAATTTTGGGCAATCCCCTGCCGGATGATGTTTGAATTTCATCAACTAGTTTTTGAAACTCCTGTGGAATTTGTATTAAAGCCATTGCTATTCTCCTTGTACTTGGTTAATGATTTTATCATAGATAGCGGATAAATCCGGCTCTTCAAAATTAGCAAGAACGCCACTTCTATCTTTTGCTTCGTAACTGTCGTCACGCCGTGTTTGCAAAGCATATTTCGTGTCTATGTTTCCGTTTTCATCGGTAACATTTTTGGTACGCATGGCAAAAACTTCATCAAAAAAGTAGGGCAAAGCTGGCCCCAATTTTTGGCCAGGCATAGAAGCGCCCCAGAATAATTGCCCAGTTGTTTCGTCCTTTGTCCGTTCCTGTTTAGCAGAAACATAAACATTTTTAGGCAAATCACGAAAACAACGGATTAAGGCGTTAAGTACATTTGCCGTTTCTCCGTAAGCCTTGCGCGGGTCTTTTGTTTTTTCCATTTCGCTATTCAAAACAACTTCGCCAATTTCCGAAATGCTATCAAGGACAACCCATTGATATTTTTTATCGGTTAGCAGATATTCGTAAACTTCACGAACGCCAGCAATATCCTTGACCGTAAAAACATCAATCTTTTTATTGCGCAAAGACAACAAACCAGCCTCCGCACTAATAATAAGAGTTTCCGCGCCTGTAGTACCAGCCAATCTGGTTTTGCCCGAACCAGCGGGGCCGTGTACTAGCACTTTTAAGTAGTGAACAGATACATCGGATGTATTTGTAAATTGTAGTGCCATTTTATTCTCCGTTTTTTTATTTGTTAATCAGCAACTCGAACCCAACCCTCAACGGTTTGTTCTTCACGCAATCCTCGAATGTATTCACCAGCAGGTAAAACAATCGATTTATGAGTATCAAAACCGCGAAGATGGATGATCTCGCAAGGCTCCAAAAGTTTAAGGTTAACAAAATTATCATTAGCCAAGTCAATTAAAGCTTGAGCAACTTTAGAAACATGAACATCTTTTCTAACCGGCTCCAAAACATGGTGGTGACCGGTTTCACTATGGCCAAGAATTAATTGGTCGTTTTCCAATTTCATGTCGACCATATTTTTCAAAGCTGCAACTTTTTCCAAAATTTCTTTTGGGGCGTATTTTTTCATCCAGATCAAAACTTCGCCTTGAGCAAAAGGTTTGCCTGTTGAAAACATTTCTTCTGTTAACATTACTTCTGTCATCTTACTCTCCGTTTGTTAAGTGCGATAAAAGGGTATGTAGTCCTCTGGATTACCAACGCCGCGCCACCCATTCCCGCCAGCATTGGCCTTTAGAGCCGTATTAAACGATTTATCATTGACGCTTTCAGCAAACCATCTTCCAGTTCCACATTGATATTTAAGAAACCATTGGCCTTTAGCATCGGGCAAATCCACCTCAATAAGTGTTCCGATATGAGGCTGATCTTCGTTTATAATTTTAGGATTTAAGCTAGGATGTTCTAAAACATTTGCCCATCCCAACATTTCGCAAGCAGCCCTCCTTTGTTCTACATTTTCCCACTTCAAGGCAATTTCTGGTGTCAACTCATCTTTATTTGTTATCCACCATTCGGGAATATATATTCCATGCCAAGCATATAACGCTGTACCATCACGCCATTTGCAAAAAGGTCCATTCTCGGAATGAGGACGATTCTGGTCATCAACTTTTAATATCTCAGGACGATCACTAATCATGCAAAATTCTTTGTGCATAATACGGGGTCCGCTATGTTCAGAAAGATATTCAAAAGCATCAAATTTTGAATAATCCAGTGGTAGTTTGGCAATATATCTAAAAAATGTCAGAAACGCAGACCATCCAGACCATTGATTTCCACCTTGGTACATCCTCCAATAACAATCAACGCAACATTTTAATCCAAACTCGCCAACTCCTAATTTTTTAGACAAGTTCACCATCAGTGAAACATCTAAATTAAACCAATTGTTTTTGCCTTTTTTCTTCTTATCCATTGCAGCGCGGGTCGCAGCGCCGGTCGCATCGCGGGTCGCAGCGTCGGTCGCAGCGTCGATCGCATCAACGGTTTCATGATAGGTCGCATCGCAGGTCGCAATGTCGGTCGCATCGTCGATCGCATCAACGGTTTCATGATAGGTCGCATTTTCGGTCGCAGCACGGGTCAAAGCGCGGGTCGCAGCGCCGGTCGCATCGCGGGTCGCAGCGCCGATCGCATCAACGGTTTCATGATAGGTCGCAGCGCCGGTCGCAACGTAGG
>Ga0007852_1000023_pt1 | contig 48857 bp, 47 predicted proteins | sample CryBogCBH28Sep08_FD_71227 | JGI IMG/M metagenome (GOLD analysis project Ga0007852, IMG submission 71227) | Freshwater microbial communities from Crystal Bog, Wisconsin, USA - CBH28Sep08 | ecosystem: Environmental > Aquatic > Freshwater > Lake | place: Crystal Bog, Wisconsin, USA | collected...
TAAAGCTCATGATGGTCACTTGCTCATTGAGCAAGAAGACGTAGTAGAGCTCGTATGGCGTTCCCGGAGGAATAGTTATCTCACTGCCAACCAGAATTGCAGGCTGACTTGAACCATCCTCGTACTTCACCCGAGTGCGAAGTGGGAGCGCGTGTGATGATTTTTGAACCAGCTTGCGAAAATCTGTGGGAATGGAAGCTGGGTCGAGGTTATTCGAGGCCGCGTTGTATTTAACGGCATCTGATTTACCTAGGAGCGAGCCAAGCAGCACTACTTCACGTGGAGCGGTGTCGACGCTTGGGTTACTTGGTCGCAAAATTGATTCAATGACAACTGGAAGCTTGAGATTTGATAGATATTGCGTTGCATATAACTGGCCCTGGTCATAGTTAATCAACGACTCCGCTTCCGAGACGGAGGCATTTACTTTCTCTCGATAAATCCCATGAGATATTTGAGTGTAGAGAACCGCTCCGAGCAGCGAGATAAAGATGACCGTGAAAGCAACAGTAGAAAAAATGACGCGAAAGAGAATGGAGTTGCGCCACCTGGATAGCAACACGGATTTATTCGCCGCTTCCGGCTTTGTAGCCAACTCCGCGTACTGTCACAATGATTTGCGGATTATCGACATCAACTTCAATCTTTGCGCGCAGACGTTGAATGTGAACATTGACAAGGCGAGTGTCGGTAGCGTTTTGATAGCCCCAGACTTCATCGAGTAGAGCCTCGCGAGTAAAGACGCGACCAGGCTCTTTCGCGAGTGCGACCAAGAGGTCAAACTCAAGTCGGGTGAGCGGGATGGTTTTACCGCGACTCACGATTGTGTGCGCGACCTGATCGATTTGAACATCGCCAATTGTGAGGGTCGTGCTTTCAACACCCGGTGTGCGGCGCAACCGGACCTTAATGCGCGCAAGCAACTCCGAAGGATTAAATGGCTTGATCATGTAATCATCCGCGCCAGCTTCTAAGCCAAGGACGACGTCTTGGGTATCCCCTTTAGCTGTCAGCATGACGATCGGAACCATTGAGTGGGTTCGAATCTCTTTCGCTACTTCAATTCCGCTTAGACCAGGCAACATCACATCAAGTAAAACCAGGTCAGGCTTCTGGGCCTGGAAAATCGGCATTACTTGATCGCCAGAGTTAACGAGGTCTACTTCATAGCCCGCACCCGTAAGAACGATGCCGAGCATCTCCGCCAAATCCTGGTCGTCATCGACGACCATGATGTGGGTCATTAGCTACCGTGCTCCCATGAGTTCAAGTACAACTCTTGAGCTGGTGTCAGTGAATCAATGGTCACGCCCATAGCAGCAAGCTTCAAGCGAGCAACCTCTTTATCGATCTCGGTTGGCACATCATGCAGGCCTGCGGCGAGTGAAGCTGCTGCCTTGAGCAACCACTCAGCGGTCAGCGCCTGATCTGAGAATGACATATCCATAACTGACGCTGGGTGACCTTCTGCAGCGCCAAGGTTGACCAAGCGACCTTCCGCGATCAACAGCAGGCGACGGCCATCTTTAAGAGTGTATTCATCGGTTTGATGGCGAATACGGCTCTTGCTCTGCGCATTCTTTTCAAGCCAAGCAACATCGATCTCAATATCAAAGTGGCCAGAGTTTGCAAAGATTGCGCCATCCTTCATTACTGCAAAGTGCTCTTCGCGCAATACGTCACGGTTACCTGTGACAGTGATGAAGTAATCGCCAAGCTTTGCAGCCTCGAGTGAATCCATCACGCGATAGCCCTGCATCAGTGCATCAAGTGCCTTCGTCGGATCAATTTCAGTGACGATGACATTTGCACCCATACCGCGGGCACGCTCTGCCACGCCTTTACCGCAATATCCAAAGCCGCAGACGACCAAGGTGCTTCCTGCAAGCAACCCATTTGTTGCTCGGAAAATTGCGTCGAGTGTTGATTGTCCAGTTCCAAAACGGTTATCAAACATATGCTTGGTGTCGGTGTCGTTGACAGCAATCATCGGGAACTTAAGCGCACCATCTTTTGTCATCTGGCTCAAACGAATAACGCCCGTTGTGGTCTCTTCGCAACCGCCGATGATTCCATCGATCAATTCCTGACGAGATGTATGAAGTGTGTTCACGAGATCGCAACCATCATCGAAAACTAGATTTGGCTTGATATCCAAGGCAGCGTTGAGGTGGTTGTAATAACCATCGCGATCTACACCGTTGCGAGCATAAACACTGATTCCATATTCGTGAACGAGCGCAGCCGCAGTGTCATCTTGAGTTGAGAGTGGATTAGAGGCACAGAGTGCTAGCTCAGCACCGCCGGCCTTCAAGGCGCGCATCAAGTTAGCGGTTTCGGTAGTGACGTGCATGCATGCCGCAATGCGCACTCCAGTAAATGGTTTCTCCGCTTCGAAACGAGCTTTGATCTGCGCGAGCACTGGCATATTGCGTTCCGCCCACTCAATGCGCTTCTTACCTTCAGCAGCTAGCGCTGCATCTGCAATCTCGTGTCCAACTGCGGTATCTAGTGCCATCGATTAATCTCCTTGGTGTTCTGCCCCCATGCAGCGTGCATCGGGCAACCCCGCAAGATTACCTGAAAAGGGCGAGGACCTGATCTCGAATCTGGGCCATGGTCTTTGTGTCCTTGGCCTCTACATTGAGTCTAAGCAGGGGCTCGGTATTCGATGGTCGAACGTTAAACCACCACTCGCCGCCATCAACGGTGACGCCATCGAGATCATCGATAGCTAGACCTAATCCACCCTCGCCATAGACCTCGACAACGCGGGCGATACAGGCCGCAGTGTCGGCAACCTTCGTATTCACTTCACCGCTTGCGACATATCGATTAAGTGGCGCGAGTAGTTCAGATAAGCCAGCGCCCCGCGAACCAGGTTCTGCGCCATCAAAATGAGCAAGCTCTGCGATTGCAAAGAGTGCTGCTAGCGCGCCAGAGTCTGCCTTCCAAAAATCCGCAAAGTAGAAATGGCCTGAGTGCTCGCCACCGAAGATCGCCCCCGATTCGGCCATCATCTTTTTAATGTATGAATGACCCACGCGAGAGCGCAGCGCAGTTCCACCGTGCTCGACGATAACTTCTGGTACAGCCTTTGACGAGATCAAGTTGTAAATAATGGTCGAGCCGGGTTTGCGCTTGAGTTCACGAATTGCGATCAGTGCAGTGAGCGCAGAAGGATTAACCAATTGACCCTTCTCATCGACCAAGAAGCAACGATCGGCATCACCATCGAAAGCTAAGCCCAGATCGGCTTTATGTCTTTTTACAGCCTTCACGAGGTCCTTCAGGTTTTCTGGATCGATCGGGTTAGCCTCGTGGTTTGGAAAGTTTCCATCTAACTCAAAATAGAGCGGAATTATTTCGACATCGAGTCGATCCATAATTGCTGGAGCTGTATATCCAGCCATGCCATTACCGGCATCAACAACGATCTTTAATTTCTTACCAGCCCACTTTTCTTTGAGTGGCAACTCCCCTGGCTTGAAGAGTCCGATAAGGAAATCAACATAATCCGGAAGTAGGTCTCGCTCAGTAATTTTTCCAATTGGTCCGGTAGACATCGGCACGCCAGAAGCCATCAAAGCCTTGATTCGAAGCAACCCCGACTCGGTTCCGATTGGACGGGCTCCGCTCTTAGCCAGCTTCATTCCGTTGTACGCAGCCGGATTGTGACTAGCTGTAAACATAACGCCCGGCAGATTTAAGGAGCCAGAAGCGAAATACAACATATCCGTTGACGCCAACCCAATACGAATGACATCAGCACCCTGAGACGTGACACCATCTGCGAAAGCAGTTGCAAGTGGGTCAGAGGAAGGTCGCATATCTTCACCGACCACGACAGTTCCGGGTTCCCGCTCTTCTTGCAAGAAGCGAGCGAACGCAGTCCCTAAAACAAAGGCAAACTCTGGTGTGATCTGATCATCGACCAGGCCTCGAATATCGTAAGCCTTAATGACTGAGTCGAGCTCTTCTTGCGTAAACATAGCCATAATCTAGTCCGAATTGAGGATAAATAAAGACAGCTAAATGATGTGCTCAGAACTTAACTGAGGTCGGTCGGAATTGAACGCAGATGACCGCGACGTCCAATCTCTGATTGGCCAGCACCCGATTGATCGTGTGCGCTATCGCCAGTTGAATGGGTAGAACCGTCATAGAGAGCGCTACTTGCGGTACTCGCGGCTACTTCACGCACCGCATCTGCAATCGCCATCAAATCGTCGTCGTTAGGGCCAACTTCTCCGACACCTGGTTCGATTCGAGAAACGCTCCAACCATTTGGCAAGGTAAGTCGGGAACTATGTGTTTCACACAAGTCATATGAGTGCGGCTCAGCAAAGGTCGCAAGCGGCCCCAAGATTGCGGTGGAGTCGGCATACACATAGATCAGAGTCTTAGTGGCAACCGATCGACAACCAGTGCGCGAACAGGAGCGACCGGCACGAGGATGCGATCTCGTCCCTGAATTCATACTGGTCATATTGAGAGGTTATCTTCTTTTCTGGATGCAGTGGTGGATTTACTAATAAATGCGCCCAACGTTTCGCTCAAGTACTTATCGAGCCTTGGGAATAAGCGCTCTGATATCACTCGCCGACTGGGCTGATCCGCTCTGAGTCGTCGCAGATGGCAACGCGAGGTAGCTCAACGTTCCCCCCGAACTATCTCCCATAATCGCGCCGACATAAAGGTTTCGCCCGGCTCCAGGATTGAGCTGAGTTAACGTCACCTTTGTCGTCGCAGATGGCGCACTCCACGAAGCAATCTGATCGCCAGTAATAACTGCGCTGGCTCCTTTTCCGATCGATGGCTGCCAGTTCACGCGAACCGAAATATTCGCCCCCATGAATACCAACTTCGGTTGCGCACCAGCAAAATTTATTCGTGTGACCGAACCTGCGGAAGTGGCGACCGGTGTGAGCGCGCTAGCCCACGCAATAGCGTGAGTAGTCACAGAACTCGTCAGCGCGCTAGCGAGGATCGGCTGATCAGAGGTAAGCATGATGCCAAAAGGTGATGGCAGGGCAGCTGTTGGCAGGGCGACATCAAGAACTTTTTGATGCGGCACGCTGAGCGAACTCAATCCCACCGGTGTGACCGCGCCATTACTTGTATAAATAGTTGCCGAAATATTTGCATCTTGTGTGCCCGGGACCAGCAATCGAACTAGCTGGGTATTCGCTTTACTGCCCGAATACGCGCCATTTGTTAATCCACCGAGATAGATCGTGGTTTGAGCTTGATCCTGCTCTGGTACAAAACTGCTTCCTAGTTCCGATAGTCCGGCTTTGCGGTGATCTAACAGATAACTTGCAATACGAGCCGATGAACTCACCACTTCCACCGCGAGCGAGTTTTCACCCGGCGCCAAGGTCGAGACCGGAATTTGCGCATCACTATTTGCTTTCACGGTCATCGAAATTGGTGCAAGCGGCCCTTTGGTTGTGTACGGATAAATTGCCACGATCGCAGTTGCTAACCCGCTGTTGATGATCTCTAGTAAATCTTGGCTAGAAAGCCCAGCAGTACCGCCAATCAACCATTGCGATAACGCTCCAGAATTACAGCTCACTCCTGTCAGCGCAGAACTTGCTGATGAATTCCAAGCAACCGGGATACCCGGATTTCCTTGGATATAGAGCGGGTAGCTACTTGCATACTGATATGAATTGAGGATCATCGAGGGTGCTGGCTTCGTGGATTGCGACTTGCTATTGATGCTGCGAATTTGAACACGAGTGGCAGGAAGACCAATTTTTTCCGATCCACCAAGAGCGGCAGGACAGAGTGTGAAGGGATAACTCGATGTTGCAGCTTGGCCGCTGGTGAGCGCCTGTCCATGAGGAAGCACAACCGCGAGAACTACTGCAACGCATAGAGCGCCAATTGACACTATCCGGGTGCGGATCGGCGAAGTGAAAAGTTGCATTTACACCAACTCCTCGAGCGGCACTTCAACTTTGCGCCTTCCGTATGGCAGCGCCATAACGATGCTTATAAGGAACACCAACAATTGGAAGGAGATCAATGCGCGATGAACCGTGCCATCGTAGGAGAGCACAACCTTGCCGCTTTGCGGAAGTACAAACTCTGGAGTTCCTACAGTCGATTGGCTCTCTTTGATTGCTTGGCCATTGAGGAGCACGTTCCAATGCGAGTCGTAACTCTCACCCAGTGACAGCGTGCCTGCCCCCGAAACATTGCCAGTAGCGCCAGAGTTGGCTGAAGGGATCATTGAAGTTACCCCGTTATTGGATTGAAAAAGTACACGCGGCGCAGCGCCAACGACTTTCCACATCACACCTTGAGCGGTCGCAGAAACTCGAACATAACCGCCGATTCCATCAATTTCACTTGCGAGTGCAGCTGGAACTGGTGCTGTAACGAAGAGATATTGGATGCCAAATGAAGAGAAGGTTTTCGCCGACGTTAAACCCGAGCCCGAAATAAGGTTTGCAATCTCGTGGTCCAAAGCGGGTGGAAGCGGTTGCGCTACATCCGCGCCGCCAAGAGCGATTTCACTTCCGCGTGAAACAAAGTAGCTAGTCGTAGCACCGTCAACGCTGATCACGACGGTCTTGGGTTTGGCTGGCGTTGCCGCAATAGCATCAACGAATGCTGGGGTAACAGGAGTTAAGTTTGCTCGAACAAGCGAGTGTGAGCTCTCCGATGCCACCCAGAGTCCTTGACCTAGCGCGGTAATCGAAAGCAATACAACGGTGAGCGCAGCAACTATATGAGTGAGCCCAAATGTTGTTGATCGAAGCGTTGGAATGATCTCTTTGCCCTGAAATAACAAGGCAGGAATCAGATACACCGCAAGCAATAGCAGCAAGTCTCCGCTCCAGACATTGGCTACTCCCCCGTGGCCAGCAACGTGTAATCGAGCGAGCAAGACGCTGACTGCAAGCAAGAGTGAAAGACCGAGCGTCAGGGTATGCAACGACCTAATCGCCAGCGCACAGAGCAGCGCTATGAGAATGGGTGAAATCAACCAGATTGGTTGCGCGCCATCTCCGCCGGGTGAGAGCAGCAGCGCATTGAGATAACTTCCCGAAGCAAGTGGTGCGCCCGGTGTAAGCAGCCATTGTGTGGGATGAATCAGAAACGCGGTGCTCCAAGGCAGCAGCAAGCCAAGCGGTGTGAGTAGCAAAATCAGTCTGCGACCCAGCGGCTTGAATTCTTCGCTCTCAAAAAAGTCGAAGAGTGGGCCAGAGCGCAATAGCTTTCGAATCTGAATGGTCTGTACAACCAATAGGACCAGCTGGGCTAATAACCAGATAGCTAACAAGAGCGGTGAGAAACTTCCTATCAGAGCCGCTAACAAACTCGTTGCAAAGATTCGTCGCCAGCTATAACTCTCGATGCTCAGATCGATTGGTCTCACCAAGAGTACGGCCGGCAATAACAAGAACAAGACGATGGTGCCTAGTCGACCCTGATTAAGCGCCGTCCAGAGCAGCGGATTAGCTACATAGAGCAGGCCACCAACTGTCGCAAAGTGTGGAGCAAGTCCAATGCGACGTAGCGTTTTATTAAATATGTAGAACGAGAGTGGAGCCACACCGAAATAAAGCGCTCCGACAAATAGCGAAAGATGTCCGAGTGTGAGCACCGAAGCCAACGCCAGGATTGCCACCCACGGCGATTGGGCTGCGCTTGAACCCATGCCTACGGAATGCCATGGCTCAAAGTAGTTGGCGATGAGATCGCGCGCATTGGTCTGAACGAGCGAGAGCGCGCCACCAGAAAGTTGGCCATACCGCGCGCTACCAGCTATCAGCGAGACAAAGGTGATTGCCAAGGTGCTTAAGATTTCTGGTCGGCGGAGGAAATTACGAATGAAGGAAGCCTTTACTGGCGCCGACAAATCTAGATCGTCGAACTCGTCATCGAGCGTCCCGAGTTCAGTGAATCCCCCCACTGGTTCACTCGCAGTCGCCCAATTATCTTCATCTGCGCGTTCAGCAACTGAGTTCATGAGAGCGGAAGTCACTCGGTCAAAACCTGCACGAATCTGGCTACCTCGTGGCGGAATGAAACGGGTAACAATTCGAGGTGAGAGCAACCGCTTCTTCTTGCGACTGCGCCGTGCAACGATTAATTCGCGCGGATGCAGCAGTAGCAAACCGATAGCGGCAATCTCATCGCCCGCATAGCCAGGTAATTTTGCGATCAGATCAAAAAGTGCCCGCAATATGCTCGTTCCAAAGAGCTGCAGACTCACCCATGGCAGCATCCACCATGATGAATTAACCAGCAGGACATAGGCAGCATTTCGTCGATCCAAAAGAAGTGGTCGATGTAAGAAAGCCTCAGAGACATCTACTTGGCGACGTTCTGATGCAGACGCTTCGGCGTGGAAAACAGTGGCAGCTCCGATACAGAGCGCACTAAAGCCAGCAACATGGGCGCGCCACCCCAAATCGACATCATCGCGAAAGAGCGCAAGATTGGGGTCAAGTCCACCGAGTTCTACAAAGGCGGAGCGTTTCACCAACATCGCAGCGGTACTGACTGACATCACCTCGCGCGTAAAGTTTTGTTGCCCCTGATCTTGTTCACGATTTTCTAGACCGGTCCAACGAGCGCCGTTAATGGCGATAGAAATTCCTGCCTCAAGAAGATGATCGCGGTCATACCAACCAAGAAGTTTTGGCCCTGCAATTACTACCTGTGGTCGATCAACTAATTCGTTGACCATAATTTCAAGTGCGTCTCGAGCCGGTGCGCAATCATCGTGAATGAGCCAGATCCATTCAGATTCTGCGATCTCGGGTGATGATGCAATCGGTGAATGATCAAGTGCAATTTCAATCGCATCGCCATAACCAAGATCGCGCTCGGCTTCAATCACGGTAATTCCGGCAGCGCGAAGAAGTTTTACAGATGAATCGAGTGAGCCCGTGTCGACAGCAATAATGCGATCAATCTTTCGAGTTTGCGCAGAGAGCGCTGCTACTACTTGTGGTAACCACGTTGCGCCGTCGTGTGTAACGAGTACGGCGGTAATGAAAAAGTTCTCCACGGTATCAACCATGTCGGATGTGAACGCGAAGAGAAATTAGGCTGATCGACGCTTGAGGCGACGACGCTCTCGCTCTGAGAGGCCTCCCCAAATTCCAAAACGCTCATCATGTCCGAGTGCGTATTCCAAGCACTCAGCGCGAACATCACATGAGAGACAGACTCTCTTTGCCTCGCGGGTTGAGCCGCCTTTTTCAGGGAAGAATGCTTCTGGGTCGGTCTGCGCACAGAGTGCGCGCTCTTGCCAAGATAGGTCTGGGTTTCCCTCAGAGCTGTTCATGCCGCCTTCAAAACTGACTGGGCGTTGTGACATACCTGCTCCTCAAACTTTGGGCGCCGAGTTGTGCACTCGATGCGTCTTGGGTGAATTACACGCGTGTAACTCCCCTGAGTCAAGTCCTGGACGCGAGAAAAAGTGAGAAAAAGATGAATTTTGAGCGTAAATCTCTCAGGTAATGGTTAAGAGTTTGGTAAAAATTTTAGAGGAAACCGAGAAAAGCGCTTTCGGCGATCACTCCATCGTCAACTTTTTCGCCAGCAGCAACAAATGTCTGAGCAAGTTTTACTCCTGCCCCAACGAGGGCACCATCTCCCAGAACGCTGCCAGAAATCTCTGAGCCACTACCTACTTTGACCAAGCGCCCTACAAAGCTTCCAGCATCTATCTGCGCACCATCCGTAATCACAGCATCGCGTGCCACAAGCGCACCACCCACAATTCGGAAATCACCCTGTGCTATCAATTGATCATATGCAACAGATTGCGCGGTCCCTGTAATCAGATCGCGCGTAGCTTTGAGTAGCGCCGCCGGAGTTCCGATATCCAACCAATACGAACGATCAACGTAACCAACAACCTTTGCACCGCGCTCGAGCAACCCAGGGAATGTTTCACGCTCTACGCTCACCACGCGACCTGCCGGAATCTCATCAATCACTTCGCGATTAAAGATGTAGCACCCTGCGTTGATGATGTTCGTTGGTGGGTTCTCCATTTTTTCATTAAATGTTGTAATCCGATTGCTTTCTAATTCAACCGCTCCAAACGCTCTGGCATCTGGCACCTCTGTGAGGTAGAGCGAGACATTTGCTCCGAGTGCTAGATGTTGACTCATCTGCGCCGAGAGATCATGGCTGCTTAATACATCGCCGTTGAAAATTACTACTGGGCCGCTTCCTTCAAGGCACGCCGCAGCATTGCGAATTGCTCCGCCAGTTCCAAGGGCCACTTCTTCGACCGCATAAGAAATTTTGATACCGAAACGTGAGCCATCACCAAAGTATGGTTCAAAGACTTCAGCTAAATACGAAGTCGCTAAAACTATTTCCGTGATCCCGGCAGCACGTGCCTTTGCTATCTGATGTTCGGTGAAAGGAATTCCAGCAACATGCAACATGGGCTTTGGCGTGTGCGCAGTAAGCGGAGCCAAGCGCGTACCAAATCCACCAACCAGCAAAATGGCTGATGTCACCGAAGGTGAACTCTGATTACTCATGAATAAAACCCGAAATCCTTGCCTGCTAGCGGCCCGCGTTGGCCGCGGCCTCATGAAGCCTGGTTGCTGCGCGAGCAATCTCATCGTCGCTGGCAGTGAGCGCAACGCGAATATGGCGCGCGCCTGCTTCTCCATAAAAATGACCTGGTGTGGCAAGGATTCCTAGCTGGGCAAGAGCTCGTACTGAATCCATATCGCTCTCAGCGCGAGTGCACCAGAGATAAAGCCCTGCGTGCGTTTCTTCGATTCGAAAACCTAGAGCAACCAGTGCTGGGGCGAGAGTTCTGCGTCTGTTCGCATAGCGCTCTGATTGTTCGTGCACATGACCTTCATCGCCTAATGCAGCTGCCATTGCAGCTTGAATAGGAGCAGGCAATAAGGCGCCAGCGTGCTTGCGAATTTCGCGAATGCGATTGATGAGTTCTGGATCTCCCACAATAAGTCCGGCTCGATAGCCAGCCATATTTGAACGTTTGGAAAGCGAGTGAATTGCGAGTAGGCCCTTGTTGTTGCCAGCAGCAATACTCAAGATCGATTGCGGTTGCGGTCCGGTTTTTTCGGCTGGGAAGTTGAAGTAACACTCATCGCTTGCAATCACCGCGCCGTGCATGCGGCCATAGTCGATTGCCGCCTGAAGCTCTGATGCAGGTGCGACTCTGCCGGTGGGATTTGATGGTGAGTTGACCCAGACGAGATCTGCTTTGGGCCATTGAGTTGGATCGAAGCCAACAGCAGTCGGCTCAGCATGCGCAAGGAGCGCACCGACTAAATAAGTCGGGTAGGCAATCTCTGGATAGAGCACGGACTTGGCTTCAAGAAAGCCTGGTAGAAATGCGATGAGCTCTTTCGAGCCGATGGTGGGAAGTACATCGAAATCACCGCTTGCACCCAAAACATTGCTGGCCCAGCTTCGCATCGCTTCACGCAACTGCGCTGAACCGATCGTGAGTGGATAGCCCGGAGTATTTGAATTTTCCCGCAACGCCTGTTGTACGAAAGCTGGAACGGGATCAACTGGCGTTCCGACGGAAAGGTCTATTCCACCTTCTGGATGAGACTTAGCGATCGCACCGATTGGCGCGAGAGTGTCCCAAGGAAAATCTGGGAGTTTGATAATTACTCGCTAGATTGTGCAGGAAGTGCGGCAACAGCTGGAGCATCGGAGTTCAATGCACCAACCTTGCTTGCCCCTCCTGGAGAACCAATTTCGACGAAGAAACTCGCGTTATTTTCAGCGTATTGCTTCCAGGTGCCTGGAATATCGTCTTCGTAGTAAATAGCTTCGACTGGGCAGACTGGCTCGCAGGCGCCGCAATCCACGCACTCATCAGGTTGGATGTACAGCATGCGACCGCCTTCGTAGATGCAATCTACTGGGCACTCCTCGATGCAAGACTTGTCCTTAACGTCTACACAAGGTTCTGCAATTACGTAGGTCATCTCATCCCTTTCTTATGTTGCGCTTGGTTGGCCAAAGTTGGCTGGGCCGAAGCAATGGGTAGACAATACTGGATGTGAGCCAGAATCCTCTTGATCAAAGGGCTGCTGGCGGCAATCTATTGCCCCCTCCCTCACGGGCCGAGGTAGGCAAAAAGGTAAGCATCCGCCTCTTTGAGGAGCCAGCGGCTGGTGGCGGATTTCGAGATCTACTCGGAATATTGGAGAGCCCGACGCAGGTGCGCAAAAAAGATGGCACGCTGCATGACTTTGATCCAGAAAAAATATTCCTCTGGAAAGTTGTGCCAGTCGCGTAGGGGCTTGAGCTAGCGGGTTAGCTCTAGACCAGCAAAGAGGTCTGCTTCCCATTTCGCTCCGGGGGTGATCACGGGGGTTCCTTTCACGCAGGTGTAGTACTCAATTCCGTTGACTCGGACTCCCATTTTTTTAGTAAATTCAAAGACATCGCCATTTAAAATCAATTGAGTCTTGTGCTCACGTAAGGCAGCCATTTTGGCTGGCAAGTACGGTGTTGCGTCGATTGCCGTGGTGATCTCCGAATCCTTTTTCACAAATGGCATCGTGATCCATTGCGATGGTACATAGCGAAAAACTCTCAGAAGAATATTGAGCCAAAAGTTCTTGCTGACCAGCGCCTTCTTCATGCCAGAACGCGGAATTGCATTCCAATAAATCTTTTGGACTTCCCACGGTACATCTACGCCCCATGACGGATCTGCCGCTAACTCAACTGCTCGCATTGCACTTTGGTGCGCTTTGATGTGATCCGGATGTCCGTAACCACCATTTTCATCATAAGTAATAAGTACATGCGGCTTACGGTCGCGAATCAGCTGCGCTAATTCACCAGCGACAACTTCTAGATCGCTCTTCCAAAAACATTCAGGACGTTCATTTGGTGGTGTGCCAATCATTCCACTATCGCGATAACTGCGATCGGGGGCTCCCAAAAAGAGATGGTCGCTTACGCCCAAATGAGTGAGAGCTCGCGCAAGTTCGCCAACGCGGTAAGGACCGAGTTGATCGCTCTCCGAAGCTGCCAAATGCGCTAGCGCCGGAACAAGAACTTCACCTTCTTCACCACGTGTACAGGTGACGAGCGTGACGTCTGCACCCGCTGCAACATAGGCAGCCATCGTTGCACCATTGCCGATGGTTTCATCATCGGGATGGGCGTGGACTAATAAGATTCGACCGTTACTCACATCCCTAGTATCTAACATGAGATACGATCTGCACTAATGAGCAAGAACGACTCCCCCAGCAACACTCAGCCGAGTTCGGCTCCGACTGAGCCGGTTCGCCTTCCTCGTGATGAGCGCCGAGCCACCTTGCTCGCTGCCGCTCTCGAAGTTTTCACCGCCGCTGGTTATCACTCAGCAGCCATGGATGAAATCGCAGATCACGCGAATGTCAGCAAGCCTGTTCTCTATCAGCACTTTCCCTCCAAACTAGATCTCTATTTGGCTGTACTTGATATCCATTGCGAATCACTTGTCGCAGCGATTCAAACCGCGGTTGGCTCTACCAAAGATAATGCTGGTCGCGTGCTCGCAACCGTGAACGCATATTTTGATTTCATTAATCGCGAAGGCGAAGCTTTTCGTCTCCTCTTTGAAAGCGACATGGTGGTCGAGCCTCATGTCCGCGAACGCCTCAATAAAATGTCATACGACTGCGCGATGGCATTTGCCTCAGCGATCACTGCCGATACTGGAATGCCGACCGAAAAAGCGATGTTGCTCGCAGTAGGACTTATTGGAACCGCCCAAACGACAGCTCGTCACTGGCTCGCTCGTGATGGAAAAATCGACCGCGATGTCGCGGTGCGCCTTGTGGCCAGCCTGCAATGGCGTGGAATTTCAGGTTTCCCTCGCGCCCGTAACTGATTAAACTCACCGCTATGGCAACTAAAAAAGCTTCTGAATCAGCAACCCAAGTAAGAATCGGTATTAGCGATTCCAACCAAGAATTGAACTTTGAGACTCCGCTCTCTCGCGATGAGGTGCAGGCTGCTGTAAGCGCCGCCCTCGCTTCGGCGCAGCCAATTGTTCTTACTGATTCCAAAGAGCGCACCATCATTGTTCCCGTTGCCAAACTTGCCTTTGTGGAACTAGGAAGCACTCCAGATCGCAAAGTGGGATTTGCGACGCTTTAGTCGCTAACGACTCTTACCCAGCGCGCTGTATTACTCGCCTGGCGTTTGCTCTGGACTCAAGTTTTTCAAATTCTTCTTGTGGAGTGAGATTCTCACCGAGCTTGTTGAGCTTTCCCTCACCGTGGTAATCGCTCGACCCGGTAATCGCTACCCCATATTCCGAGGCGATCTCCTTGAGCAACGCTTGATGCGCAGCGCTGTGGTCTCGATGAAAGACCTCAATTCCATCTAACCCGGCTTCTACATAATCTTTAAAAGTCTCCGCTGAAATCACTCGACTGCGCAGCGATGACATGGGATGGGCAATGACTGCAACACCACCCGCTGCTTTAATCGCGCCGATTGCTTCTTCGGGTGTCGGTGAATAATGCGCAACATAATAGGGCGAGTCATTGTGCAAGATTTCGGCAAAGACTTGATCCCGAGACTTCATATAGCCCTTTGCCACCAGCGCGTCGGCAAGATGTGGGCGACCGAGAGTGGCGCCTTCAGAGAGCTGAGCCAATACATCATCGAGTGAGACCTCATAGTTAGCTGCATTGAGCTTGGCCACTATCTTCTCCATGCGAGAGAAGCGATTCTGGCGCGTATTCGCCATCATCTCCATGAGCTCTGGATTATTGCGATCAAACAGCAGACCCAACATGTGGACGCTAATACCGTCATGAGTTTGGCAAGAAATCTCTGAACCAAGGACAAGTCGCAACCCTGGCCGCAGGTGAGCAATCGCTTCATCCCAACCTGCAACGGTGTCATGATCGGTAAGAGCGAGTGTGGTAATTCCGTGCGCCATCGCTACGCTCAACAGAGTTGATGGTGGCTGTGTGCCATCACTGAAATTACTATGGGTGTGTAAATCGATCATCGTTACTTGCTCACGGTTGTTGCGGTATTGCGCATCACAAAAATTGCACATCCCACAAGCAATCCAATGATTCCTGGAACAGTTCCGGATGATGGATGTTGGTGCAGCCAGAACCAAGCAATAACTGCAGAAACCGGCACCTCAAAAAAGACGATCAGCGAAACCATGACCGGTGAGACTCGCTTGAGCGTCATATTGAAAAGGGTATGGCCAAAGAATTGCGCACCAACAAATAACCCGAGTACTAACCACCATTGCTGATGGCTAAAGTGAATGAGGTTGATGCCGCCAATCAATGAAATGAGAAGCGCTACCAGCGAACAGGTACCGAAACAGAAGGTGAGGTAGGTAGAAGTGGCAACGCTCTTTTGCACATGTGAGCCCACGATTACATAACCCGCGGCCAAGGCTCCACCGACAATCGCGAACAGGTCTCCGACGAATGCTCTCGTTGATAGGTGAAGATCGATCCCGGTGATCGCAAGAAGTGAGAGAAAAGCTAAGTACATGCCGGCCATAGATTGTCGCGAAATCCTGGCGCCTCGATACCTCATGTATAGGGCAGCGAATATAGGTTGAAGCGAGGTAAGCGCTGTTCCTGTCGCAACTGAAGTGAAGCGCATCGCGGCAAAGAAGGCCAAGAAGTGACCAGCGAGAATAACTCCGGTAAGACTCGAGAGCGCAATCGCCTTTCGCCCCTCCGCGGTTTTCCACTCACGCTTGCGCAGCGCAAAGGGAGCCATCGAGAGCGCACCCAGAAAATTTCGCCAAAATATAAGCGAGGAGATCGGCATCGAGCTCTTGGCAATAAAGGGGCCGGATGAACCAATTCCAAGGATTCCAAAAAGTAGCAGCGGGATATCGCGTCCCTTAGGGAGTGTGGTGTGATCGTTGTGAGTCATCGACGGATATATTTTTCGAGCGCTCAGAGCTTAAACATGAACCAGAATTGAGCAAGCACACAGATTGCTACCAGGGCAATGATGCTTCCGTAAAGAATGCGCGAGCCGCGCTTGGCGACAAAGTCGCCCATCAGCTTCTTATCGCGTGCAATTCCATACATGTAACCAAGTAAAGGAAGAAGCAAAATCGCATTAAGAATCTGGGAAGAGATCAGAATCCAGATGAGCGAGACTCCCGGAATCATAATCAGCGAACCGGCGACTACCGTGATTGATGCAAAGGTGATGTAGAAGAGTGGAGCTTCGCTAAAGGTGTCATCTAGCGCAGCCGGAGAACCCGTGAGGTCACTGACTGAATATGCAGTGGAGAGCGGCAAAATCGAGGCGGCCAAGAGCGCTGCGCCGATGATGCCGATGGCGAAAATATCCTTAGCGAGAGTTCCGGCCAAGGGCTTGAGGGCATTTGCGGCATCCGAGGCTTGTGTGATGTTAGTAATTCCTTGCGCGTGCAACGTTGCTGCACAGGTCACGATCACAAAGAATCCAATAACACCGGTGAGCAGCGAGCCTACCCAGACATCAGCGCGAAGTAGTTTGAGGTCGGAACGGGTAAGGCGCTTATCAACCGCATAGGACTGGATAAAGGCCAGACCCCAAGGCGCAAGAGTTGTTCCAAGCGTTGCTGTTGCAATATTGATCGCTGCCGAGTTGAACGGCATCGCCGGTGTGAGCATCCCCTTGAAAGCTGAGCCCCAATGCGGATGAGACATGAAACCCGCAATGACGTACGAAATAAATACTGCCGAAAGCACAAAGAAAATTCGCTCTGCCTTCTTAAATGTTCCTCGCAACACGAGTACCGAGACGAAAACTGCAGTCAGTGGAACGGTGACATATCTGGAAATTCCAAAGAGCTGACCCGCTGCAGCAACTCCCGCAAATTCCGCGGTCATGGTTCCGACGTTGGCCAAAATTAACGCAACCGCGCTAAATGAGCCCGCTCTCGCACCATACTTCTGGCGAACCAGACCGATGAGTCCTTGACGAGTAACTACACCGATGCGGGCACCTAAATCTTGAAAGATGATGAGCGCAACTGTCGAGATAACCAGTGTCCAGAGCAACTTGTAGCCGAATTGCGCACCTAATTGTGAGTACGTGGTGATACCGGCGGGATCATCGTCGGAAAGTCCAGCGATCACACCCGGTCCCATAACTGCCAGGAAGGCTGCAATCCTGATCTTCTGACTCTTCTTATTGATATCAAGTGTCACGAACGAGCACCGCCACCTTGAGAGAAGATTCGAGAACTCTTTTGTGAAAGCGTATCTACCAAGTCATCGGCGAGGATTCGGCCAATCGGTTTCTGCTTTTCATCTACCACGATGATCGATGAGCCACGGTTATTGGAAAATTCTTCAACGACTTCATCGATCGGTGTTTCTGGGCTAACCGCCGTAGGAAATGGTGCTCGAATTAATTGTTCAAGTAGGTCGCCTGGCTTTGCTGCGATGAGCTCTACGGTCTGAATGTGATCAAGCAACTTACCGCGTGAATCCACGACAACAACGCCGTCGGATGAATCACGCTCTCTATTTTCTACCAATAACTTCAGCGCGGTCGCGACGGTATCGCTCTCTTTGACGATGAGTACGTGGCTCGTCATGATTCCGCCCGCTAGCTCCTCATCAAAGGAGACCAGTTGGCGAAGTGGTTTTGCCACGGTTGTCTGCATTGCAGACAAGATGCTTTCGCGGTGTTCATCGGTGAGATCACGCAATACTTCGGCTGCCTCATCAGGTTCCATGCGGGCCAGAAGTTCAGCGGCACGCTCTGAGGAGAGACCGCGCAGCAAACCTTCGAGCTCGTCATCTTCCATCTCTTCCAGGGCGTCAGCGGCAAGATCTGGGTCCAACATTTCGATCAGCGCGCCTTGTTCACGGCCCGCCAAGTCTTCGATCAAGTCGGCTAAGTCAGCAGGACGCAACTGCGAGAGCGCGGAGCGAGTACTGGCGGTGCGAACAACACCAGATGTATCAGTAAGCGATGCAACTGCCGCCCAGTCGATGATGTGCTCTGGCGTAGGGCGCCTGGAGAGTGAGCCTGGAAATAGTCTGCGAAGAAAGGACATGAACGAGATATCTACGCCAATGACGCGAATCTCTTTATCAAATGGCGCTAGATAAAGATCGGAAGTTCGAACAACTCGAAGTCCATCCACATCAACGATCTGATGATCAAGTACATCTGCGTCAAGCAGTGACTCACCAGCTCGTCGCTGGAAACTCTCCAAATTAATTTTGGTTGAGGAGAGCACGATTTCATTGGGTGTGAGTTTGTTGATACGCGCGCCATTGATAAAAGATTTGCGATTAGCAACTTTTACAATCAAACCCGAAACCGGTGGGTATGTCTCTTCCCCGTGTCGTACGACGATGTCGACCAAGCGACCGATTTCTCGACCATCAGGATCGCGTACCGGGCGACCAATGAGTCCAGCCACCGATACAAGCGAGTCACGAACGCTCTTGCGACCAATCACACGATCTCTACGACCAACGAGTCGCTTGGCGACTGTGTTGATCTGGGAGACAGGAGTGGCTTTCACGCCATCAGTCTAACTGAACCCCTCTAACGGATTGAGGCTTAGGGCTTGAGTTAGAGCTGTAATCCAAGGTTCTTGCCAGCAAGTGAGCGGCGGCGGACCAGAATGTTCTCCAACAATTCACTAAAGGCGTGCGCGCTACCCTGGCCGTTAGCCTCTTCAGAAATTGCGACTGGAATTCCCTCATCGCCGCCATTGCGAAGTCGGATGTCGAATGGAATCTTGCCCAATAGCTCTACCTTCTCCCCCACTAATTCTGTGAGGTTGGTTGCTGTGAGTTCTCCCCCGCCTTGGCCAAAGAGTGCAATTGCTTCACCGCAGTGAGGGCATGGACTATCAGACATATTTTCAACAACACCAAGAAGTCGCTGATTCATTTGATGAGCCATACGACCAGCGCGCTCGGCCACTTCACTTGCTGCGAGTTGCGGTGTTGTCACCACAAGTACTTCGGAGTCTGGCAGCATCTGTCCGAGCGAAATTGCTATATCGCCAGTACCAGGTGGCAAATCTAGGAACAAAATATCGAGAGTTCCCCAGTAGGCATCACACATCAATTGATCGAGCACGCGATGAAGCAGCGGGCCACGATAGGCAATGTGATCGGTTGCGTGAGGTTTAAACATCTCCATCGAGACGACCTTGACGCCATATTTTTCAATCGGAACAAAAAAGGTTTTATCGATTGCGGTTGGCTTCTCACCAGTAATTCCAAGCAGGCGTGGAATTGAATGCCCGTAGACATCTGCATCCAAAATTCCCACGGCTAAACCTCGCTTGGCAGCGGCCACTGCAAGGTTGGCCGTTACTGAAGATTTTCCAACTCCACCTTTACCAGATGCAATTGCAATGACTCGAGTCAGCGAGGTCGGTTGGGTAAAGGGATTGACCTTAGCAACACCTCCGCGCAACGACTTCTTCATCGCTTCGCGCTCTTCTTCGCTCATCACCCCAAAATCGATAGCGACGTGCTCTAACCCTGGAATGCTCAGCAACTCTCGTTGCACATCCGCAGCAAGTCGATCCTGCATCGGGCAAGTAGCAATAGTGAGTTTAAGCGAGACGGTTACGGTTGATTCTTTCACCGCAACACCGCCAACCATTCCTAGTTGGGTGAGCGGTTTGTGAAGCTCTGGATCGTTGACTCGACCAAGAGCAGCACGAATGCGCTCCTGTAATTCTTCGTCTTTGCTTGAACTCTCTAAACCCATCGCAACGTCGCTCAAGGCTGGATTACTTCAGCGCCGAAGCAGCGATGAGAGTTAAGGAGACAGTCTTGGTTGTTCCACCGCGTTGGACGGTGAGAGTCACCGTGTCGCCGACATTGTGTGAGCGCACCGCGACCACGAGATCATCAGAGGTCGTAATAGGTGCACCATCAAATGCCGTAATCACATCGCCAGGTTGAAGTCCTGCTTTTGCAGCTGGGCCGCCTGAACGGATTGCTCCCGGAGCGCGCGCAATCTCAGCGCCAGTTCCTTGGTAGTTAGGGTCAAGTGAAAGTCCCAAGATTGGGTATGTAGAGTGTCCGGTCTTAATCAGTTGATCAGCTGTGCGCTTTGCTTGATTAATGGGAATGGCAAAACCAAGACCGATTGATCCGGGCTGTGAACCAAGTCCACTTGAACCCAATGAGGCAATCGCAGAATTAACGCCGATCACAGCACCAGTTGAATCAACGAGTGGACCGCCTGAATTTCCAGGGTTGATTGCAGCATCGGTCTGAAGTGCATCGATGTATGAACTCTCGCCAGCTGTATTTTCAGAGTTGGTGGTTACTGGACGATTCTTCGCCGAAATAATTCCCGACGTGACTGTGCCAGCGAGTCCAAGAGGTGAGCCGATAGCGATGACCGGATCTCCAACTTGCACGTTCTCGCTATTGCCAAGTGTGAGCGCGGGCGCGCCTGTGACATCGATCTTAAGAACTGCAAGATCATAGGAAGTGTCTCGACCAATGACGGTCGCTGTGTACTGACGATTATTGGCTAGCTTGACGGTAATTGTTCCGTTGCTCAAAACCGCCGACTCGATAACGTGGTTGTTGGTCAAGATGTAACCATTACTTTGAATAAAAAATCCAGAGCCGGTGTCTTCGCCCTCACTCGACGTGGAATCAATTTCTACAACTGATGGTGAAACTCGCGCCGCAATACCAGCAATTGAATTTGGCGCACGAGTGATGCTCTGGGTGACCGAAACCAAGCCAGTGCTAGAACCATCCACAACATGTGTCACGAGAGCGCTCACGCTTCCGGCAATCAGCGCAATGACAACCGCGAGGTACCAGGTGATGCCAGTGCGCTCGTGGCGCAGCACGGGGGCGGGAAGCGGCTGGGTGTCAGAGATCCACCATGGTGTTTGTGTAGATGGTGTTTGCGTAGATGGTGTTTGCGTAGCTGGTTCTTGCGTGCTCATAGCCCCAATCCTAATCCAGGAGCTTGACCCATGCTTCTCGTGCGATCACTCGGCTATGCGTAATTGCAGCGTTCCTCATTAACTCCTAGGAAACGACTCAGCCTTTTTACAGTTTAGTTGCGAGCAAAACGCCGCCGCCAAGCGGCAAGAGTGTTGAACTCCAGCGCGAATCCTCTTTAACGGCTCGAATGCCGTCGCGACGAGAGACGCTCTCAAAATCACGTTGGGTCGGATCGGCCACCTTGCCACCGCTCATGACGTGATCGATAAAGAGAATTCCACCCACACGAAGAAGGCGATGTGCTTCATGAACCAAATCCATCAAATCAGCAGCCGGGCGAATAATGACCAAGTCATAGTTTGCATCCGCAAGTTTTCCTACAACTTCACTCACTACTCCGGAGATAAGGCGAAAACGTTGTGGTGAAATACCAGATTCCTCAAAGGCGCTGCGAGCAATAGCAGCGTGCTCTCGTTCGACATCAATAGATGTGAGAACGGCATCTTTGCTGGCACTGGCGAATACCCAGAGCCCGCTCACTCCTGAGCCAGTTCCGATTTCAACAATAGCTTCCGCGCCGAGTGTGGCAACAACAAATTTAAGAAGTCCCCCGACAGCTGCAGATGGATCCTCAATACCCAATTCAGCGCCGTGGCCACGCGCTTGTTGCATGAAGATATCTTCACGAACGTAGGCCTCGGCAAACGCGGTCATATCGCCACGATTGGGAATCATGCGAGCGTTGCCAACCATTCGATCAATAGTTTGGTTGCAAAACCAGTTCCGCCTTTAATGAACTCGCCTGCATCTTTCTCTGATCGCGCTGGGCCTGCAATATCTAGGTGCACCCAACGACGGTCACCGGCGAAGCGTTCTAAGAAGAGTGCGGCTGTGACTGACCCTGCTGAAAACTTTGTTTTATCTCCTACGTGAATGAGATCTGCAATGTCGCTCTCTAGCGCCGGTGCATAATCATCGATCAGTGGCATGTGCCAGACTAAATCTCCGGTCTGATTACCAACTTCTGCAAGCTTGTGAGCTAACCGAGCATCGCGCGAATACATCGCGGCATATTGCTTACCTAAACCAAGGCTCGCTGCGCCAGTAAGAGTTGCTACATCGATCAAATAATCAGGATCTAATTCAAGGTCGGCGTATGCCAAACCATCGGCAAGAACGAGTCGGCCTTCTGCATCTGTATTGACTACTTCGACAGTTGTGCCGCCGTATTGGGTAATCACATCTGAAGGGCGCTGTGCCGTACCGGAAACCATATTTTCGGCGCACATCAATAGGGCTGTGACTCGAACGTGTGGTTTGAGTTTTGTGATCGCACAAATCGCAGAAAGGATCGCAGCTGCGCCGGCCATGTCGGACTTCATTGCGATCATGGTGTCGTAAGGACGCTTGAGTGAAATGCCGCCCGTATCAAAGGTAATACCTTTACCGACAAGAACAACATGTGGCCAACTCTTTGATCCAGTTGGTGCGTAGTTCACTTCAATCATTCGCGGACCAGGGACTGGCACTGAATTTCCGACGGCTCGCAGTCCACCAAATTTAGCGAGCGAACGACCACTCTTAACACTTACGCGAAGGGCCGAGGACTTGGTAGCACTCACCATCCGTTTGGCCTGTTCAGCCATCCATGCCGGATTCTTAATATTCGAGGGGGTGTGAATGAGATCGCGCGCGTTCCAGACTGCTTCACTCAGAATCTCGCTTCGAGCAATCTCGGGCGCAAGGTGTGGGGTAAAGACCGCTACTGCAGCTGTCCGAGTTTTAGCGCTGCTCTCGCCGGTCGACTTTAATTCAAAACCGTATTGAGCAAGTGAATAAGCGGTAAGAAAGGCTCCTGCGTGCGAGCGCACTTCTTCGTTATGTGACTTACCAGTGTGGCTAGCGAAGAGCGTGACAAGAATTCGCAAACCGCTGCCTTTGACTTTGCGACCGAGCGCTGCACCTGCTTTTCGATAATCCTCGAGAGTTGATGCACCCACACCGAGGAGATAGATTCGAATTGCCTTGCCATCTCGCTTAGCTGTGATCTCTAAAATTTCACCAGCCTTGGCCGAATACTTAGGCCAGAGTTCGAGAGTTTCTTCAAAAGAAAAGTCTGTTGTCGCTAAGGCTGCATCGATCAGCGGGCTAGTTTCAGGGATAAGCACGTTTTCGGCATCGGCCTTAGATGTGCAAGCAACCGCAATGACGATGACATCGAGATTGTGAGAAGTAAGGGCGCTTGCTAGATCTGCAGCAGCTTTACCTGCAGGAAGTTGAAGCGTGGTGATTTCTGGCTTGTGAAGGCGCATAAGTAGCGTGCCTTGACTTATTTTTTAACGAGAGCGACAGCAGCCTGAAGAGCGTTTCCAAGATTGGTTGCTTCTTCGACATTGAGCTCAACGACCAGACGACCGCCACCTTCGAGTGGAATTCGCATCACTAGGCTGCGAGCTTCCTTGGTGACCTCCATTGGACCATCGCCTGTACGTGGTTTCATGGCTGCCATGGTGAGACTCCCTTACGTGATCTTCTACTTGCCTAATCCTCTGTAGGAGAAGTATCTCGCATCACGCGGATGGTGGGAAATCGAGGCCAGAGAGCAAGCGTGATTTACCCCCAGCGATCAGGGCCACCACCGATTTTTCTGGGACTCCGAGCGTGTGGGCGATTTCGAGGGGGCTCATCCCCTTGAGTAGGTGCAAGGTGAGGATGAAGCGCTCTTCTTCGGGCAGACTCGCGATGAGCTGCGCAATGGTTGTCGCCTCCTTCACCCCGCTAGGTTACTGGTTATTCATGAGCGCATGCTAAGAGCGCGCTCTCGACATCGCTGCACCAATACGCCTGCTCCGCCTGGCCTGGCTTCATAAATTTAAGATCGGTCAGGTGTTCAAGCGCCCCTTTGAGCGGTGTGAAGGCACCGTACGGGTCGAGCACCACAACCGGCTTGCTATGGAAATTGAGATAGCGACCAACCCAGATCTCGAAGAGCTCTTCGAGCGTGCCGATGCTGCCAGGCAGTGCGATAAAGGCATCTGACAATTCTTCGAGCTTGGCTTTGCGCGAACGCATATCAGCGGTCACAAACATCTCACTCGCTTGATCATCACCGAATTCCATACTTAAAAGGCTCTCTGGAATAACTCCAAAAGTTTTCGCACCACCATCTCGTGCGCCTCGTGCAACCGCGCCCATCATGGAAATTTTTCCACCGCCCCAGACCAACTCCCAGCCGCGCGCAGCAATCCCTTGCCCCACCTGATAAGCAAGGTCAAGAAATTTCTGATCAACGTCTGGAGATGATGAGCAATAAACGCTTATTCGCATGTCGTAATCCTCGCATGCACTAGCCGGCTTCGGATACCTTACTGCCATGACAAAAGCCTGGGGTTATGGTGTTGCAACGATTGCCGCAAATGGTGATCTACTCGATGTGTGGTATTCGAATGTGGGGCTCGCGCCTTTAAAAGATCGCGCCGACTTATCCGCACTGCTTGCACCCGATGCCATCCGCGCAGTCACCAAGGAGATTGTTGACCTCGAAATCCAATTAGAGAGCGCGCCAACGAGTGCAGCCGATGCCTACTTACGTCTGCATCTGCTTTCACACCGCTTGGTGAAGCCACATGGCCAAAATCTCGATGGCCTCTTTGGTCTTCTCACTAACGTTGCCTGGACCTCAGCAGGTCCATGCTCACTCGTTGACTTTGAAATGACGCGCGCGAGGTTGCGCGCTCATTACGGACATATCTCCGTCTATGGCGTCGATAAGTTTCCGCGCATGGTCGATTACGTTATTCCAGAAGGTGTGCGTGTCGCCGATGCAGACCGAGTTCGCCTTGGTGCGTATCTAGCTGCTGGCACAACGATCATGCATGAAGGTTTTGTTAACTTCAACGCCGGAACGATGGGCAAGTCCATGGTCGAAGGCCGCATCAGTGCTGGTGTTGTTGTCGGCGATGGCAGCGATGTCGGTGGTGGTGCATCCATCATGGGCACGCTGAGTGGTGGCGGTAAAGAAGTTATTTCTATTGGAGAGCGCTGCTTACTCGGAGCAAACTCAGGTCTGGGAATTTCTCTTGGCAACGATTGCGTCATTGAATCTGGCACCTACATCACTGCCGGCTCCAAGATCACTTTGCCAGATGGTGACGTTGTCAAAGCTCGCGAACTTTCTGGTGCTAGCAATCTCATTTTCCGTCGCAACTCTCAGACCGGAAATCTTGAAGTAGTTCCAAAAGTTGGTGGTTGGGAAGGGCTTAACTCAATTCTCCACGCTAATTAATAGCCTGGCGGAGCGATCTGAAACCACGACGAAGGAATCTTGAGTTTAGTTTTAAAATCGCCGATTTGTAACTGGGCGCTAGCACCTGAGCTCGACGTCGCTGTGACGCTCAAGGCAGCGCCTGCTGAACTAAGCGCATCGATCTTCATCGAGACCACATCTGGCAAATTAAATGCCGCTGCTACATCTTTCTCGATCAGTACTCGTTGCCAGTGGGAGTAATAAGGGTTTAAAAAGATATCGAGCGACCAGGGGTCGGGAACATTAGTGAGATACGGCTGAGCGGTCCCCCAGACATCAACGCTTCGCTGGGTGGTTCCACCATCAGAAGCAAAGAAATAGACCGAGATCGGCTTTCCTTGATACATGATTGCAAAGCCGGTCTGTGCATCAGGATTGGTCGCATCTACGGCTGCGCGCCATAGTTGACCTACGCCAACCTCTGCTTCTTTGGCATAACCAATATAACTCTGGTCATACATGCTGCTATAAACATTGCAATCGCACTCTTTACGCAGCGTATTCATTTTGCCGAGCGCATAGGTGCGCGATGCGATCACCTGAGCTTGTAGCGCAGCTGGCAAATAGCTCGAAGGCATCTCGCTGATCCCATATAAATATTCATTATGGAGGTTCATCGTGTCTGTGATTTCCATCTTGCCAGCAACGTAACGCAATTGAAGATAACCATATTTCAATTGCATGGTGGCAGATGATGAACTCATATTTAAGGTCTGTGGCAGCACGGTCGTGTTGGGGTTATTCCAACTGATGTTCCAGAGCGTCGCCGGAGCTACCGATGCGGCGATGGTGCTGCCCGGGCACACAGTGGATTCTGCGATCGCCTTTCCATACACCGAGAATTTCATGGTGCAGTTGGCTGCAGTAACTATCGGAGTTGGGTTGGCTTGCGCCGCAGCACTGCCAAGTGAAGTAAGAGAATAGGTCGCACCGAGCACCGGCTTAACTACCGTGAAACTAGCGTAGGTCGCTTGGTGTGCGACGTTTACGCGGATAGGCAGATTGTCATTGACTGGCACGACGCTTGTTCCGGGAAACCAGTACGTCAAAATATCCGAAGAGTTTTTCCCCTCCATGGCCTGACCTTGCGCACCAATTTGGCTCATCCCCACGCCATGACCGTAACCCGAACCGGTGAGCACAAAATGCGCAGGTATCGGATCGGCCTGGACTGGCGCAGTTACTGCGCTAAGAGCGAGCGCGCTGAGAATCAGAATAAATTTTCTTCGCATTATTCAACCAATTTTTTTGGAGAGGTAAGAAAACCTATCCCCCAAGAAAAATGCATTGTTGCAAGCACTGCCGGAAGTCGTATGCGTTCAGACCACGACTTGCCAATGACGAGCGAGCCAGAAATATTTCCCACAACGTAAAGCGCGACCGGTATAAATCCGATTGGGTTCACCACTAGGCCCGCGATGAGCGAGAGCGTGGAAATAACTACTGCGATCGGTGGCGCCAAGTAACGATAATTAACTGTTCCCTTATGGCTGCGAATAACCGCACGCCGCCAACGTCCGTATTCAAAATACTGTTTTGCCAAAGTTTTAAAGTTTGGACGAGGTCGATACGTAACAACGAGCGCTGGATCGAACCAGATCACACCGCCTGCTTGGCGAAGTCGAAAATTTAACTCCCAATCTTGAGCACGCGTGAAACGTTCGTCATAGCCGCCGGCGGCTTGAAACGCTGCGCGATCAAAGACCCCGAGGTAAACGGTGTCGGCTGGTCCAGCTTTTCCACCTACGTGAAATCTCGCCCCGCCTACTCCGAGTGGTGAACGCATAGCAGTCGCAACAGCGCGCTCAAAGGAGTTCTGCCCTTCCGCCGCCATCACGCCGCCCACATTCACTGCGCCAGTCGCGCGCATGGTCGCAACTGCCTGCGCGATGTAGGTATCAGAAATTTGAGCGTGACCATCGATTCTGCAAATGATTGAGTATTGCGCCTTGGCAATGGCGAGATTGAGGCCCGCCGCGGTGCGCCCAGTAGGGCTTGCAACAAGCACCACGCGAGCATCCTTTGCCGCAAGCTCTCGTGCGATCTCATCGGTCTTATCGCGAGAGGGGCCAAGGGCCAAGATGACTTCGAGTTTGCCAGCGTATTTCTGCGCCAAAATTGCAGAAATCGCGTCTGCGAGGAAGCGCTCCTCGTTCAGAATAGGAAGAACTACCGAGACTCCCGGCGCAAAATTCGCATCACGTTCATCTACTTTCTTCTCCACAACGCCACGGTACCGCCTTCGCCCGCTACTATCTGCGCAATGGCACCTAAAATTTCTGTGATTGGCACCGGCTATCTAGGTGCCACCCATGCTGCATGTATGGCAAGTCTGGGTCTTGAGGTCATCGGTATCGATCTCGATCCCGCAAAGATTGAATCCCTTCGAGCCGGAACCGTTCCTTTCTATGAACCCGGCTTAGAAGAAATTCTGCAGAACTCGCTCGCTTCAGGCCGACTCACATTTTCCACGAATTTCGCCGATGCTGCTGGCGCGGATGTTCACTTTATTTGCGTGGGCACACCTCAGGTTAAGAACGGCCTAGCTGCCGATATGACATATGTAGATGGCGCGGTTACGGCGCTTGCACCTCACATGAAGCCCGGTTCACTCGCTGTTGGAAAATCAACTGTTCCTGTTGGAAGTGCCGCACGGCTGCGCGATCTCTTAAAGCAACTCAATCCCGGCGTCGATCTTGCCTGGAACCCAGAATTTTTGCGCGAAGGTTTCGCGGTGCAAGACACCCTTAACCCCAATCGCCTGGTCGTAGGAGTTGTAGATTCCAAGGCCGAAGAGATGCTTAAAGAAGTGTATGCAACAAACCTCAGCGCAGGTGTTCCTTGGGTGGTTGCAGATTTGCCGACGGCCGAACTCGTTAAAGTGGCAGCAAACTCCTTTCTTGCGACCAAGATTTCATTTATTAATGCGATGGCCGAAATCTGCGAAGCCGCAGGTGGCGATGTCACTGTTTTGGCAAAGGCGATCGGTTACGACCCACGCATTGGTAGTCGCTTCCTTCAAGCGGGTATCGGCTTTGGTGGCGGTTGTTTGCCAAAAGATATTCGCGCCTTCATGGCTCGCTCCCAAGAACTTGGCGCAGACCAAGCTCTTGAATTCTTGCGCGAAATTGATTCCATCAACACCAGAGCTCGTACTCGAGTGATTGATTTAGTACGAAAAGATTTAGGCGAGAAGCTGCAAGGGAAGAAGATTGCAGTCCTTGGTGCTGCCTTTAAGCCAAATAGCGATGATGTTCGCGATTCCCCAGCGCTTGATATTGCTGTGCAGCTCCATGCCGCTGGTGCGCTAGTGAAAATATTTGACCCTAAAGCGAGCGCTAACGCGCAGGCGCGTTTTCCTGCGCTCACCTTTGCCTCATCGATCGAAGAGACCATGCGTGAGAGCGAGATTGTTCTTCATCTCACGGAATGGAAAGAGTTCGGAGAGATTGATCCAGCGCAAGCACGCACGTGGGTTGCTCGCGCAATTCTTATTGATGGCCGAAATACCTTAGACCGCGACGCCTGGCTTGCAGCAGGATGGCAAGTGAGAGCTCTAGGTAGAGCGCCTAAAAACTAGAAACCGGTTTTGTGGTTTCGAACCGCGTTGAGCTTCTGACCTTTCGCTAGGGACTCACTCTTCGCTGTGTTCATCAACTCTTGTACGCGACCAGAGATTGCCGCGTCGCTGGCACCCAAAATTCGAGCCGCGAGTAAGCCAGCGTTCTTTGCGTTTCCAATTCCTACTGTTGCAACCGGCACTCCTGCTGGCATCTGAACAATCGACAACAACGAATCCATGCCATCAAGAACTTTGAGCGGGACCGGAACACCAATCACAGGCAAGGTGGTTGCGCTAGCAATCATTCCCGGCAGATGCGCAGCTCCGCCTGCACCCGCGATGATCACTTTGTAACCAGCCGCTGCTGCGCCATGTGCAAATGACAACATCTCATCTGGAGTGCGGTGGGCGCTGAGTACATCGACATCGAAAGCAATCTGGCACTGTTCTAATACTGTGGCTGCCTCTTGCATGACCGGCCAATCCGAATCAGAACCCATCACAATTGCCACTAAGGACTTCGCTGAATCACTCATCTATTGCTCCGCTCAAGTATGCAACTGCGTGCTCGACTTCGTTCCTTAAGTGTACGAGATCGCTGCCGTGGGCACTGACATGACCTACTTTGCGTCCCGGACGAAGTTCCTTTTTATATTGATGAATCTTGAGTGAAGGCGTGCGGGCCATGAGATGCAGGTAAGGGCGGTACAGATCGCCATCCTTATCTGTCTCGATTCCGATGACATTGCCCATCACGGAGTAGTCGTAACAGAGCTGGGTGTCGCCCAACGGCAAATTCAGCACAGCTCGAAGATGCTGTTCGAATTGACTGGTTCGCGCACCCTCGATGCTCCAGTGTCCAGAGTTGTGCGGACGCAGCGCTAATTCATTAATGATGAGTTCGCCGTTGACGACAAAAAGTTCAACCGCCATTACTCCAACCAGATCAATCCCTTGGGCAATTGAGAGTGCAATGCCAGTAGCCGAGCTGGCGAGTTCAGGAGAAATATTTGGAATAGGAGTAATTGTCTGGGTGCAGATGCCGTCACTTTGCACGGTAAGAGTTGGTGCCCATGTGGCAGCTTGTCCATGCGGAGAACGCGCCACCATGACCGCTATTTCATAGTCGAATGGCAACTTCTCTTCTAGCAAAAGTGGCGCAGCAATTTTTTGATAGAGCTCGGTGAGTTCTTGTTGCGAGCGAATAACAAAGACACCCCGTCCGTCATAACCACCAGTACTTGTTTTGGCAATGAGCGGGAATTCCAGTGGCGATTCTCCCCCGTTAAATTCTGCCCAGCGCGGATTTGGCAGACCCAACTCGCTCATCTTCTGTCGCATCACTAATTTATTTTGACTGAAGGTAAAGGCGCTTGCCGACGGAAATACTTTGATGCCGGCGCTTTCCAGTGAGTGAATTACTTCTTGGGGCACTTGCTCATGTTCAAAGGTAACGACATCGCAATTCTTGGCCCACGCCAACACAGCTGCGCTATTTCTATAATCTCCAACAGTGTGCGGCGCGATTTGAGCACCGCTGTCGTCACTGGATTGTGCAAAGAGTGAAAGATTGATTCCGAGATCAATTGCAGGCGGAACCATCATTCGAGCCAGCTGACCTGCCCCGATCACACCTACAGTTGGAAAGCTCACTGGAAAAGTTTACAGAGCGCTCCGCAGATGCACGACATCGCCCACGCTCACCAGATCACCAGACTCAAGCACCAATTCACCATGTGCGCCCACACCGATCGCTTTTCCTTCAAGGCTCTTGCCGCCTGGCAGCGCCACCCGCACCTCGCGCCCAATCGTTGCTGCGAGAGCACGGTAACGAGGCGTGAGGTCTGTGCCATTGATCCATAACTCGAAAAGTGCGTGGAAGGTGCGAAGTAACTGGGGTAAGAGTTCGTTTCTATCAATCTCAATGCCGTGAGTTATATAGAGTGAACTCGCTGTTGGCACGGGAAGCTCCTCAGGGAGTGTTGTGACGTTAATGCCAATTCCAACAATTATTCCTGAGCCATATTTTTCACAGAGTACACCAGCAATTTTTCCGCTCTCAGAGATGACATCGTTAGGCCACTTTGTACTGTAGTCAGTGGCGCTCGTTAATTCATTAAGTGTTGCAGCAACACTCATTCCTGCAATCAATGGGATCCAGCCTTGTGACTCAAGAGATCGTGAGTGAGTAACGGGTGGTTGAATATAGAACGAGAAGAGAAGTGCGACGCCTGCATCAGATTCAAAGCTTCGATCGAGTCGTCCCCTGCCGTTGCTTTGATATTCAGCAACAACACAATCGCCATTACTCACCAGTTCATGTTTTAACTCATCTTGGGTGGACGTGGTCTCGCCAAGTACGCGTACCCGCCAGTAGTCATTACCCATGAGTTCGCGTAATCGCGTGTAAATCTGCTCTTGGTCTAGTGCTGCCCGTATCAATTGAACCCGCTTAACTAGTAAAGTAGAGATGTGACTGATGCGATACATACTACTGCGGCCAAGATCAATGATTTAAAAGCGCGCCTTGACGTTGCGCATAAAAGTGGTTCAGATGCCGCTATCGAAAAGCGACATGCTGCCGGCAAGATGACCGCGCGTGAGCGCATCATCGCTCTTGTCGATGAGGGATCGTTCGTTGAGTTCGATGCCTTCTCAACACACCACTCCGATAAATTCGGCATGGATAAATCGCATCCTTATGGCGACGGTGTTGTTACCGGATATGCAACCGTTGATGGTCGAACAATCGCTATCTACTCACAAGACTTTATGGTCTTTGGTGGCTCCCTCGGTGAAACCATGGGTAAAAAGATTTGTAAGGTCATGGACTTTGCACTAAAAAGCGGTGTGCCACTTGTTGGTCTCAATGATTCTGGCGGAGCTCGCATTCAAGAAGGCGTTGCCTCACTCAGCCAATACGGCGAAATCTTCAAGCGCAACGTTCGATGCTCTGGTGTCATTCCTCAAATTTCTGTCATTCTCGGACCGTGTGCTGGTGGCGCGGTTTACTCACCAGCCATCACCGACTTCACCGTCATGGTCGACAAGACCTCGCATATGTTCATCACCGGTCCTGATGTCATCAAGGCCGTAACCGGCGAAGAAGTGGGAATGGAAGAACTCGGTGGGGCTGCTACTCACAGCGCCAAGACCGGTAACTCACATTATTTGGCCGAAAATGAAGAGGCCGCTCTTGAATATGTGAAGGCACTCCTCTCCTTCCTGCCATCAAACAACCTCGATGACGCTCCCGTTCTTCGCGCTACTGAGTCAGAAGATTTCGGACCGAGTGATCGTGCGCTCGATTCGTTGATTCCGGATAATCCAAATAAGCCTTACGACATGCGCATCGTGATCGAAGCGATTGTCGATGACGCCGACTTCCTTGAAGTCCACGCTCTCTTCGCGCCAAATATCTTGGTCGGATTTGCTCGCATTGAAGGCAAGTCAGTCGGAATTATTGCTAACCAGCCACAACAGTTCGCAGGAACGCTTGATATCGATGCCAGCGAAAAAGCTGCACGATTTGTTCGTACCTGTGATGCCTTCGGAATTCCAGTAATCACCCTGGTAGATGTACCGGGCTTCTTGCCTGGCACCGAACAGGAGTACGACGGAATCATTCGTCGTGGTGCGAAGTTGCTCTATGCCTATGGTGAAGCTTCCGTGCCTTTGATTACCGTCATTACCCGCAAGGCTTACGGCGGTGCATACATCGTGATGGGTTCAAAGCATCTAGGTGCCGATATCAACTTGGCATGGCCAACCTCGCAAATCGCCGTTATGGGAGCCCAAGGCGCTGTCAACATTCTTTATCGTCGCGAGATTGCAGCTGATCCATCAGTGGCACCAACGCTGCTTGCAGATTACGAGGATGAACTACTCAATCCATATATTGCCGCAGACCGTGGCTTTATTGATGCTGTGATCGAGCCACACACAACCAGACTTCAGATCACAAAGGCGCTGCGTGCCCTAGCTAATAAGCGCGTCGACCTACCGACCCGCAAACACGGAAACATTCCGCTCTAACACGGCGAGAACCATGAGCGATTTTCCACGCGAATTTAAGAAGCTGGGTTTTACAATCCATGCTGGCACTCCTACCCAAGAGGAGCTCATCGCGCTCACTCGCGCGATCGATGAGATTCGCAAAAACGCCAATCCGCCGAAGAAATATCGTGGCGCTTGGTCGCGTCTAAAAATTACCAATTCGCTTCCTCGTAAATGGGGCACGACCCCATCATGAGTAAAACCATTGTCTTGGCCTCGGCCTCCCCGTCACGTAAGCGATTGCTCGAAAGCGTTGGCATCTCACCCCTTATCTCTATCAGCGGAGTCGATGAAGAGACCCCTGAGCTTCTTGCTTTACCGCCAGCTGATCTCGTGATCGCACTAGCAATTTTGAAGGCACACAGCGTCCATCAAGCGCTACAAAGCAGTGGTGAAAACCTCGCGAACTCCTTGATCATCGGCTGCGACTCTACCTTTGAATTCGAAGGCGAATCACTTGGAAAACCCCTTACCGCGGAAGCGGCAATCGAGCGTTGCCACCGATTGAGTGGCAAGACTGGTTATTTGCATACCGGTCATTGCGTGATTGATCCTGCCCAAGGCTTAGAGGTAAGTGACATCTCAACTGCCAAAGTTACTTTTGCAAAGATGACTGAAGCTGAAATCGCTGACTATGTAGCCAGCGGTGAGCCATTACATGTTGCTGGTGGCTTCACTCTCGACGGCCTCAGTGCACCATTTATTACACATATTGAAGGAGATCCGAGTGGAATCATCGGACTCTCCCTACCCACCCTCCGTAAAATAGCTATCAACCTTGGACTGCAGTGGTCCGATGTTGCTCCAGTAAAGGTAAGCCATGACTCCCACTAGCACTCCTAGCAAGAAGATCACCTCGCTCCTTATTGCCAACCGAGGCGAAATTGCTGTGCGCGTAGCGCGTGCCTGTCGTGACCATGGCGTGAAATCAATCGCAATCTATTCAGATGAAGATCGCAATTCGTTGCACGTGGCTACCGCGGATGAGGCGTACTCGCTCAACGGACTTTCTGCGGCCGAAACATATTTGGACCAAACAAAGATTCTTGCCATCGCACAAGAAGCTGGCGCCGATGCAATCCACCCTGGCTATGGTTTTCTCTCTGAGAATGCCGACTTCGCTCAACGCGTTCTAGACGCTGGACTCATCTGGGTTGGACCTCCGCCTGCAGCTATTCGCGAACTCGGAGATAAGGTCTCGGCTCGAAAAATTGCTGCCAAAGTTGGCGCACCACTTGTTGCGGGCACAGCAGATCCAGTGGACTCCCCTGATGAAGTGATTGCCTTCGCCAAAGAGCATGGTCTGCCAGTAGCAATCAAAGCTGCACACGGTGGTGGCGGTCGTGGTCTCAAAGTCGCATTTACCCTAGAAGAGATCCCGGAACTATTTGCATCTGCTGTCCGCGAAGCGATCACAGGGTTTGGTCGAGGTGAGTGTTTTGTTGAGCGATACCTCAATAAACCTCGCCACGTAGAAACTCAATGTTTGGTCGACATGCATGGCAACGCGGTTGTTGTCAGCACGCGCGACTGCTCACTCCAACGTCGCCACCAAAAGCTGGTTGAAGAAGCCCCTGCGCCATTTCTGACCGATGCTCAAATCGAGCAGCTCTACACCTCTAGCAAGGCAATCATGAAGGAAGTCGGCTATATCGGCGCTGGCACATGTGAGTTCCTTGTTGGTCAAGATGGCACCATCTCGTTCTTGGAAGTAAATACCCGGTTGCAGGTAGAGCATCCAGTGAGCGAAGAAGTGACTGGCCTAGACCTAGTGCGCGAGCAACTCAAAATCGCTTCCGGTGAAGCGATCTCTGCCACCGACCCAGTGATTCGCGGTCACTCCATCGAATTTCGTATCAATGGTGAAGATCCAGGTAATGGCTTCTTGCCTTCGCTTGGAACAATCACCAAATGGGAAGTTCCATCCGGACCCGGCGTCCGTATCGATGCTGGTTTTGATCACGGCCACACCATTGGGTCGCACTTTGATTCCTTGCTCGCAAAGCTGATCGTCACCGGTGCTACCCGCGAAGAAGCTATTGCACGTGCCCGTCGCGCTCTCAAAGAGTTCGAAATCGGTGGTCTAGCAACTGCGCTGCCTTTCCACCGAGCGATTCTCGAGGATCCAGCCTTTACCCAAGATTTCCAGGTCTACACCAGCTACATCGAAAATGAATTTGATAATCAGATTGAAGCTTTTTCATACAAGCAGGGTGTGGCCGAGAGTAAGAGCGCTGCCCAGAAAGTTGTGGCAGAGGTAAATGGCCATCGCTTTGAAGTAGTTCTTCATTCAACCGAGAAGCACGAGCGCCGCCATAAGATCAAGAGCAACATTCTTGCTGGAAATTCAGGCAACACTTTGGCTAGCCCAATGCAGGGAACGGTCGTCAAGATTCTTAAATCTAACGGTGACCGAGTAGCGGCTGGCGACTTAATTGTTGTTCTAGAAGCGATGAAGATGGAGCAACCACTCGTTGCTAACAAGGCGGGAACAATTGCCGGACTTCAAGTCTCGGTAGGCGAAAGCGTGGCAAGCGGTCAGATGCTCTGCCAAATTGAAGATCTCTAAAGTTTCGAAGGCGAAACTAGCCGACCTTCACTTTTCCGCTCTTGAGGGCTGCAATCGCACTGCCGACCGCAGTTGCATATTTCTGCCCGAGTGAGGTGAGCGCGAAAGATTCGCCACCATTCTCGACCGTGTAGAGATGGCCAAAGATGCCCGCACTCTCATTGAGAATGTCATTGACGGTGTGACCATGCAAGCCAGCATCCATGACATACGACGTCGCTACATCAATTCTCTTGGTAACCGCGCCAAGCAATAAATTCACACTGCTCTTTTGCAACAAGAAGTATTGATCGGGTGAAATACCGATGAGATAGAGCGGGTGCTTGGCGGCGCTCAACGTTGCCGCGCTATCGGCTACTTCGCTGGAACTGCTCCACTCCGAAAAGAGGACATCGGTGCCGGCTGAATAGAGCGAACGAACCTGACCACTTGGAGCTGTGTCCGCAAACGCTGCGAGTACAACCGCCTTCTTATTCACTGCTGCAACGCCGGCCTTGTAGGCATCGAGCCAACTTGAATCGGCGCCCGGAGCTAAGAATCCAACTTTGAGCGATTTGGTTGCTGCACCTGCTAGCGCACCCGCGAGGTAAGCGCCTTCCGGCCCATCAAAGGCGAGATCACTCACGTTCAGACTATCCACGCTCTCATCGTTGATGATCGCAAATTGAGAATTTGGCGCAGCTAGTGCGGCTTGCTTAAGAACAGATGCGAAACTCGAACCCACCGCGATGATTAAGCTGTAATTTGCTTGCGCCAAGAAGAGAAGTCGTGAGTATCGATCGGCATCGGTACCAGTGGTCACCATCTCTCTCACATCGAGGGAGGTTAAGTGGTACCTCGCTTTGATTGCATCCACACCCACGGCAACCGCGTCATTGAGCGCGTGATCACCCCGCCCGCCTTGATCATAAAGAATCGCGATTTTGGGTGTCGCTGCTTCTGCGCTTGGCGCAAGAGAAATGGGAACGAGGATAGATGCGAGCAGGGTGAGAGGTAACAGAACCTTACGCACGCGGAATGAGCCCAATTTTCTCGTAGACATCCGCAAGAGTCGCACTTGCTACCGCTCTCGCCTTTTGGGCACCTGCTTCTAAAATTCCAGCTAAGTGCTGTGGGTCATCAAGAAGTTCGAGCGTCTTTGCGCGAACTGGCTCCAAGTAATCAACAACAACTTCTGCAACGGCTCCCTTGAAATCGCCATAACCTTTTCCAGCAAACTGACTTTCGATCGATGCAATGCTCTCGCCGGAAAGCGCCGAGAAGATCGTCAACAAGTTAGAGATTCCTGGCTTATTCACTGAATCAAAGGTGATCTCGCGACCCGTATCCGTCACGGCGCTCTTAATCTTCTTGGTGTTGACTGCAGGCTCATCCAAAATTTCAATCAAGCCCGACAGTGATTCAGCCGACTTACTCATCTTTGCGGAAGGGTCTTGTAAGTCATATATCTTTGCGCCGGCTTTGAGAATAAAGCCTTCCGGAATAACAAAAGTTTGGCCATATTGATGATTAAAGCGACCAGCGAGGTCGCGAGTGAGTTCAATGTGTTGGCGTTGATCTTCGCCCACCGGAACTTGGTTGGCCTGATAAAGCAAGATATCTGCGGCCATCAACATCGGATACGTGAAGACACCTACTCCGATTCGATCGGTTCCAGTTTTGGCTGACTTATCTTTGAACTGTGTCATGCGGCTGGCTTCACCAAAACCAGTCATGCACTCCATCACCCAAGCAAGTTGATTGTGTTCGACTACATGGGATTGCACAAACAAGGTGCAACGCTCTGGATCAAGCCCTAGAGCCAATAGTTGTGCCACCGATGTGAGGGTGTTCTTGCGAAGCTCTGCCGGATTCGGAGAAGAAGTCAGCGCGTGCAGATCGACAACGCAATAAAAAGCATCATGGGTCTCTTGAAGCTCTACCCATTGCTTAACAGCGCCGAGGTAGTTACCAAGATGGAAGGAGCCACTGGTGGGTTGGATGCCTGATAAAACGCGAGGCTTACTCATGAGGCGTATCTTCCCATCCTTGAGCAGAGATCAATAACTGACCGGCGCGCTTACCTTCGATGGTGAGCACTGTGATCCGGGCTTCCGGGGCAAAAATAACATCATGCTCTTGTGGCAGGCGACCCAATTTATGCATCACAAATCCGCCGACAGTTTCATACGGCCCCTCTGGCAGCGAAATTCCGGTCTGATCCTTGAGGTCTTCTAGCGAAATCAGCGCATCAACCTCGAAATCTCCAGTGCGAGATTGCAACGTCACTTCTTGCGAGAGGCTGTCGTATTCATCGTGAATCTCGCCGATGAAGCATTCAACAATGTCTTCCAAGGTCACGATGCCGTCGGTGCCACCGTACTCATCCAGAACGATCGCGATATGAGAACGCTTGGCTCGCATCTCTGTCAGGGCTGGCAAAACCCCCTTAGTTCCAGGCAAGAAAATTACGGGGCGAATAATGTCGAGCAGGCTCTTACCCAACTCATCTTCTTTGAGATTGAGGAGATCGCGGACGTGAAAGAAACCCAACACTTCATCGCTACTTCCACGAGTAACTGGGTATCGTGAGTGCGAACTTTTGACCGCTGCGGTCATCGCTTCAGCGAGCGTGAGATTGACATCCATAAAATCAACTTCGGTTCGAGGAACCATGATTTCGTGGAGCGATAGATCACCGGCGTTAAATACTTCTTCAACGATATCGCGCTCTTCATCGGAGAGGGCTGCGTGGCCCGTCACCATATCTACCAGCTCGGCCTCACTGATCTCTGATCGAACTTCTTGCGGCTTCAGTCCAAAGAGGCGAACGATGCCATCGGTAGAACGTGAGAGCAGCCAGATCACCGGGCGAAAAATTTCTGCAATGCGATCGATCGTCGGTGCACTTGCTAGTGCAATGCTTTCGGTTCGATAGAGCGCTAACCGCTTGGGGACGAGTTCGCCAAAGACTAACGAGATGTAGGCAATCACAATGGTGAGCAAGACCAGCGAGAGCGCGGTACTCACGCTCTGGGATAAACCTGCTCGCTGCAAGAGTGGAATAACGAATGAACTGCCGATCCGCTCTGAACCCAGTGCCGCAGAGAAGAAGCCGCAAAAAGTAACGCCGACCTGCGCTGCCGCCAAGAAGCGGTTGGGGTTCTTGGTGAGACGAGCGAGTCGTGCGGTCCGATTAGCTTTGACCCCAGATAACTCCATCTGGCGAAGTTGCGACTCGCGTAAGGAGATCAAGGCAATCTCGGCGGCCACAAAGAGACCTGCCAAAATAATAAAGAGGAGGACCAGGCTGAGATCGAGGGCCAACTCCCCTGAACTGCCGACGGCAGGCTTGTGGGTAAGGCTGGCGCCAGAGCTGGCTCCGTAGTGGAGGCTCGTTTTATGCAAGATTCTCGGGTCCATCACTTCAAAGCGTATCCCTTTTGGGCTATCGTTTGAGCACTTGCCGGCTCCCGTCGGTGAGTGCTTTACCTTCATCCAACGGATCGTCGGGCACGTACCTGCCCGGAGAAGGAGTGAATAACTCATGGCTTCAGTCGTATTTGAAAACGCTTCGCGTATCTACCCTGGCACAACCAAGCCAGCTGTAGACAAGCTCAACCTCACTGTTAATGATGGTGAATTCCTCGTCCTCGTCGGACCTTCAGGTTGCGGTAAGTCAACCTCACTTCGCATGCTCGCCGGACTAGAAGAAGTTGATACTGGTTCTATCCGCATCGGCGATCGTGACGTCACCAATGTTGCACCAAAAGATCGCGATATCGCGATGGTTTTCCAGTCTTATGCTCTTTACCCTCACATGTCAGTTGCTGAAAACATGGGCTTCGCGCTCAAGATCGCAGGCGTTGCTAAGGAAGAGCGTGATCGTCGCGTTCTCGAAGCAGCAAAGCTGCTCGACCTCGAGGCATATCTCGATCGCAAGCCAAAGGCGCTTTCCGGCGGACAACGCCAGCGCGTTGCTATGGGTCGCGCAATTGTTCGTGAGCCACAAGTCTTCTTGATGGATGAGCCACTATCGAACCTAGATGCAAAGCTTCGTGTTGCAACACGTACCCAGATTGCAGCTCTCCAACGTCGCCTTGGCATCACCACTGTCTACGTCACCCACGATCAGGTCGAAGCTATGACCATGGGCGATCGCGTTGCAGTTCTCAAGGATGGATTGCTCCAGCAAGTCGACACACCTCGTAATCTTTACGATCACCCAATCAATGCTTTCGTTGCTGGCTTCATCGGCTCACCAGCCATGAACCTCTTGGTTGCACCTGTATCAGGCGGCAAGGCACACCTCGGTGATCTCACGATTGATGTCCCAGCAGCCGCTGGCTCAGCTGTCACCGTCGGTGTTCGCCCAGAAGGTTTCACCGCTGCTTCAACTGGCTTCAAGGTTCTCGTGGAAGTTGTAGAAGAGCTTGGCTCTGATGCATTCGTCTACGGCAAGCCCGCTGATTCCGCAGTGAAGTTTGCGAATGCTACCGATGAAGGTGCTCAAGTAATCGTTCGCTGGGATCCAAAGAATCCACCAAAGCCAGGTGAGACCATCACCGTTGGCGTCAACAACGCAGCTGTTCACCTCTTCGATGCAACATCAGGTGAGCGTCTTAACTAACCGTAGTAGTAAGCAAAAATCCCCGGCCAGTGATCTGGTCGGGGATTTTTTATATCCTAGATATGAAGCAGTGCTGCTTAAGCGAGTGCCTTCTGTAGGTTCTCATCGATCGCTGCCAAGAACGCCTGAGTGTTGAGATATGGCGCATCTGGTGCAATGAGCAGAGAGAGATCCTTGGTCATCTTGCCCGATTCAACTGTCTGAACACAGACTTCTTCGAGTGTCTTTGCAAACTTTGCAAGCTCTGCATTGTTATCAAGCTTTGCGCGGTGTGAGAGACCTTGGGTCCATGCGAAGATCGAAGCAATTGGATTTGTTGATGTCTCTTTGCCAGCTTGGTGATCACGATAGTGACGGGTCACTGTGCCGTGCGCGGCCTCTGATTCAACAACCTTTCCATCTGGTGTCATGAGTACTGAGGTCATGAGTCCAAGTGATCCGTAGCCTTGAGCAACGGTGTCAGATTGAACGTCACCGTCATAGTTCTTACATGCCCAGACGTAGCCACCTTCCATGCGAAGTGACATAGCAACCATGTCATCAATCAGACGGTGTTCATACCAAATACCAAGAGCATCGAATTGCGACTTGAACTCGGCTTCGTAGATCTCTTGGAAGATATCTTTAAAGCGACCGTCATACGCCTTCAAAATGGTGTTCTTGGTTGAAAGATAGACCGGATATTTACGGATCAAGCCATAGTTGAGCGATGCGCGAGCGAAATCACGGATTGAATCATCAAGGTTGTACATCGCCATAGCGACACCCGAACCTGGGAAATCAAAGACTTGATGCTCGATTGGCGCAGAACCATCTTCTGGCACAAATGTCATTGTGAGAGTTCCCTTGCCAGGAACCCTGAAGTCGGTTGCACGATATTGATCGCCGAATGCGTGACGACCAATCACGATTGGTTGAGTCCAGTGCGGGACCAGGCGCGGAACGTTAGAGATAATGATTGGCTCGCGGAAAATTACACCACCGAGGATGTTGCGGATTGTGCCGTTAGGCGACTTCCACATCTTCTTGAGGCCAAACTCTTCAACGCGTGCTTCATCAGGAGTGATGGTTGCGCACTTGACGCCGACGCCATGCTTTTGAATCGCCTTTGCAGCATCAATGGTGATCTGATCATCGGTCTCATCGCGCTTTTGAATGCTGAGGTCGTAGTACTCAAGATTCACATCAAGATAAGGCAGGATCAACTTATCTTTAATGAACTGCCAGATGATGCGGGTCATCTCATCGCCATCGAGTTCGACTACGGTGCCTTCTACCTTAATCTTGTTCATCGTCAACCATTTCTCCCGTGAGCTCTAGGTGCCTATTAAATATTTATTTCTTCGTGATCGTTGGGTTGTTTCTTAGAGATCTTTGACGTCTGCCTGCTTGCTGCGGACTGCCTCTGCGGCAACCTTGAGCGCTGCAATTTCACTCTCGGTCAATGGTGTTTCAACTACTTGCTGGATTCCACTGCGGCCGATTTTTGCTTCTACACCGAGATAGACGCCGCTTATTCCATATTGACCATCAACCCAAGCGCAGACTGGCATAACGGCACCAGAATCTTCGATAACGGCCTTAGCCATACGAGCTGCTGCGGCTGAAGGCGCGTAATAAGCAGATCCGGTCTTGAGGAGAGCAACGATCTCAGCGCCACCATTACGAGTGCGCTCAACCAACTCATCGATATCGGCAGCGGCCAAAAGCGATGCGAGCGGTTGTCCATTGACTGTACAACGGCTTGGAACTGGAACCATGGTTTCGCCATGTGAACCCAAGGTGAGGGTCTTCACTGCGCTCACTGGAACAGCGAGTTTTTCTGCAACATAGTTGGTGAAGCGAGCGGTATCGAGCATGCCTGCTTGACCCATTACTTGATGATGTGGGAAACCAGTTGCGATCTGAGTGAGAGCGGTCATCTCATCGAGTGGATTTGAAACAACGATGATCACGGCCTTAGGAGAATGCTTAGCGATATTTTCTGCTACACCGCGGACAATGCCAGCGTTTACTCCGATGAGATCCATACGTGACATGCCTGGCTTACGTGGCAGTCCAGCGGTAATAACTACGACATCAGAATTGGCGGTGGCTTCATAGCCTGCACCATCGGCAGTTGTTGTCGCTCCGACAACTTTTGTTTCATAACCCTCGATCGAACGAGCTTGATTCATATCGAGAGCGAGGCCCTCTGCTTTACCTTCGAGAATGTCAGTCAGAACAACAGTTTCGAAAATGTCATATTCGGCTAAACGTAGCGCGGTGGTCGATCCATAAAATCCAGATCCAACGACCGTAACTTTGCCTGATCGGCTCATTCTGACTCCATCTCTCGTTTCATGCTGGTTGTAATACTTTAATTCTAGCTATCCCGCGAAAGGCGGTTAATTCACGTGGGGCAGGGTGTAAACCATCGCGATTAAGATCAAAGCAGCGGCTGCCGGGATGAGAAGTTCAACCTTTCGCTTGGCTTCGGCGTTGGTGTACGAGTTGTAAGCGTAAATGGCGCAGCCCACGCCAACAAGGGTGCAGCCGGAAGTCACCCAGGAGAAGGTGCCTAGTGTGACGCCAATTACAACCGTTATTGTGCTCATCGAAGCCCAAAGCCGGGTTCGACCGGGCAACGGCGGCAGGTTCTCTAACTTCACGCCTGCGCCATCTCCACAACGTTGGTCAGCAACATCGCGCGAGTCATCGGGCCGACCCCGCCCGGCATAGGAGCGATATAGGAGGCGAGCTCTGCCACCCCAGGATGAATATCTCCCACTAAGCCGGCTTCGGTACGAGTGATGCCCACATCGAGAACAACTACGCGAGGCTTAACCATCTCGGGCGTTAATAGGTGAGCGCTACCAACCGCTGCAATGATGATGTCGGCTCGCTTCGTATGAAAAGCCACATCTTTAGTAGCAGTATGAGTCACGGTAACGGTTGCATCATCACCACGACGAGTGAGCATCAAGGAGAGTGGTCGACCAACGGTCAGCCCTCTTCCCATGATGACAACTTCTGCGCCCTTGGTTGATATTTCATAGCGATGCAACAACTCCAAAATTCCGCGCGGCGTGCATGGCAGTGGTGCTTTCTCGCCAATAACTAGCTTTCCCAAGTTGAGTGGATGCAAGCCATCTGCATCTTTATTAGGATCAATCGCTTCAAGAACTTTGTTGGCATTGATTCCTCGAGGTAGAGGTAACTGAACGATATACCCAGTGCACTCAGGGGAATTGTTGAGATCTGCGATTGCCGCTAGCACGTCGTTCTCAGAAGCAGTTGCGGGTAGATCAACACGGATCGAACGAATTCCTACTTCGGCACAATCTTTATGCTTGCCGCCAACATAGGAGTGAGATCCTGGGTCATCTCCCACCAACACAGTTCCAAGACCAGGCTTGCGTGACATCGCCGCCACTTGTACTGCAAGCTCTTGCTTGATTGCAGCAGCAGTTGCCTTGCCATCAAGAATCTTTGCACTCATCTCGAACTCTTTTCCACTCACGCGCTCTCTCCCACTTAAGCGTGAGAGAAGTGACGCACTCCCGTTAAGAACATTGCGACTCCAGCGCTTTTAGCTGCAGCGATAACTTCTTCATCTCGAACACTGCCGCCAGGTTGAACGACTGCAGTAACGCCAGCATCAATCAAAATTTGTAGCCCATCGGCAAATGGGAAGAAGGCATCACTCGCTGCAACACTGCCAGCAGCTCGCTCGCCAGCTCTGGATACCGCCAAACGAGCAGAATCCACTCGATTGACCTGACCCATTCCCACACCTACTGATGCGCCATCGTGGGCAAGCAAGATGGCGTTACTTTTCACTGCTCGCACAGCGCGCCATGCAAACTCCAAATCACGCAACACCTCGGGAGTGACGGCCTCGCCAGAGACTTGAGTCCAGGAGCTCGCGCTATCCCCGGCCGCATCCACCAGATCGGTGCTCTGCACTAACAAGCCACCAGAAATTGGTCGAAGCTCGGTTGCGACTGGTGCATAGTCCGCAAGTGTCAGGATTCGAATGGAAGGTTTCTTTGAAAGCACGTCAACCGCGCCGACCTCGTACGAAGGAGCAACGACAACTTCGGTAAAGATCTCTGAAAGTGCTTGTGCCATCGCCAAGCTCACTGGGCGATTCGCTGCTACTACTCCACCAAAGGCTGAAACCGGATCACACTCATGTGCTTTGGCGTATGCAGCTTCAATGCTCGCTCCGATGGCGATTCCGCACGGGTTCGCATGCTTGATGATCGCAACACAGGGCTCGGAATGGTCATAGGCGCTTCGTACCGCAGCATCCGCATCGGTGTAATTATTAAATGACATCTCTTTGCCATGAAGTTGCACGGCTTGCGCAATACCTGCACTTGCGCCAGCACCAGCTGATGCAGCGTGATAGACCGAAGCGCTCTGGTGAGGATTCTCGCCATAACGTAACGTCGAGATTCCACGCCACGCTGACGCAAACCACTCTGACGATGAGTGCTGTTCCTTGCCGAGCCAATTGGCGATCGCAATGTCGTACTCCGCTGTAGTTCTAAATGTCGCTAGCGCTAGCTGTGCCCGCTCTTCTAGCGTGAAACCACCCTGCTTGAGCGCTTCAAATAAAAGTTCATACTGAGCCGGTGATGAGATGACTGCTACCGAACCATGATTCTTGGCCGCGCCACGGAGCATGGAAGGGCCACCAATGTCGATCTGTTCAATGCATTCGGCATAGCTTGCGCCAGATGCGATTGTTTGGCTAAAGGGATAGAGATTGATGACAATAAGATCGAATGGTGCAATATCGTGCGCTGAAATTGCAGCTAGATGCTCTGGGTTATTTTGATCGACGAGAATTCCGCCGTGAATACGAGGGTGCAGAGTCTTCACTCGACCACCCATCATCTCTGGAAAACCGGTGTATTCCTCCACTGGAGTGACAGCGATCCCGGCATCTGCAAGTGTCTTGGCTGTTGAACCGGTTGAGAGAATCTCAACACCATGAGAGGCGAGTTCTTTTCCTAATTCGATCAAACCGGTCTTGTCATAGACGCTGATGAGCGCTCTCTTAATAGCTTTACGTGTGCTCATAATTTCCCCCGGGCGGCATAGCTCTGTAAAACCTCGACGATGAGGGCTCGTTCCACAATCTTAATCTCTTCATGGAGCTCGGATTCACTCACTCCTGGTCGGATCGGCACTTCTAGCTGAGCGATGATCGGGCCAGTATCAACTCCCGCATCCACCCAGTGCACAGTACTTCCCGTCTTTGTTGCCCCGTCAGCCAAAGCATCGCGGACCGCGTGTGCCCCCGGATAAAGCGGAAGGAGCGATGGGTGGGTATTAATCACGGAAAATTCCTTGACGAATTCCGCTGAAAGAATGCGCATGAATCCCAAACTCACGACGAGATCGGGGTTGAGTTTTCGGGTTGTTTCGAGCAGAGCCTTGTTCCACTCACTCCGGTCTGAGCCAACAGGGAGATAAATAGTGGGGATTCCAAAAGTCTGAGCGATCTCCAGTACTGGGGCTTGCTTGTCGGAGAGCACTGCGACGATTTCGAGATCAAGTGCGCCATCGGAAACTGCTTGCATCACCCGTTGTGCCAGCGAACCAGTGCCCGAAGCCAAGACGAGAATCCGCTTATTCATTGCGGCCTGCCAACCGAGTTGTTATCGATTGAATACCTTGCGGCAAGAGAATCCCAAGGATCAGCGCACAGCAGGCACTCACAGCCACTACTTCCGTTGTTCGAAGCCACTGCACGCCTACGCGATTGAGGGCCGAGGTAAGCAATTCACCAGATGCCAAGAAACTCACTCCGGTCACAGCGGCAATGAATATCAACGATGTAGCAAGGGCTTCGGTAGCCCTCTGACCGAATTCACGGATATTGCGGCGAATAAGGAGTATGCAAAGGATGAAAAGCAGCAGCCACACCGCTACTCCGTAACTAAAGAGCGAATGCTTTCCGGTGGGTAGTGCACTCAATGCCGGAATGGCAGAGATGCCATTGAGTACAAAATGCGATGGTGAAATATTTGTATGTGCGCCAAAGGTGAAGCCCGAACCGCTGAGATATCCAAGCGTCGCGATGGCGATATTTGGGAGGTAGAGAAGTTGCACCAAGGTATAGAGCAAACCGCCAACAGCGCTTGGCGCGATCACAATTTCAATGCTCTTCATGATGCTCCAGTGTGCGCAGAGCGATGCCGTGAAGATTAAGGTTGCTGCGCCTACAAGGGCAACTGCCAAGAAGGCGACGAATTTAAAATAATTGAGAGCGCTAGGTGAAAATTTAGTTGTCGCGGCAAGGGCGATCAGAAGCGAGAAGGCCGGGGCTAGATAAATATTTGCGTGAATATGATGCGAGAAGGAAGCGAAGCTAATGAGCTCTGCAATTCCGGCATACCAGAGTGAAAAATATAACTGCGGCAGAAAACCAGTTGGTAGTTCTGCTCGAACCGAAAGATAACTACGCCTGATCGCCCACCAGGGAAAGAGAAGCGCAAGTAATGGAAGAAAACTCAGTACGCCAGAGCCTTGGCTTGTTGCTCCGTTGATAACTAACGGCACTTGGTGCGCCGCAAGCCAGAGCCATCCAGTAGCTCGCATGGGATCGGTGGTATTTCCCGAAGTGCTTCCAGCGGTAGCCCAGGTGAAGAGCGCTATGAATGCTGTTGGAAAAAGCGTCAGCGCGACACTTCGGAGTGCGTATCGAAGGCACACCCCTGAAGTTCGCGCTGACATTTAACGAGTTCGAATCGGATCGTGACCGCTACTTGGCGCTCAAGATCTGGCGCATCAGTGCCGCAGTTTCGGAAGGAGTCTTGCCAACCTTCACGCCTGCTGCCTCGAGCGCTACTTTCTTTGCTTCTGCTGTTCCAGAAGAACCAGAAACAATCGCACCAGCGTGGCCCATGGTCTTGCCCTCTGGCGCGGTGAATCCTGCGACATAACCAACAACTGGCTTGGTGACATATTCCTTAATGAAAGCTGCAGCACGCTCTTCAGCATCGCCACCAATTTCACCAATCATCACAATTGCATCGGTCTCTGGATCGTCTTGGAATGCCTTGAGGCAATCAATATGTGTTGTTCCGATAATGGGATCGCCACCAATTCCAACTGCGGTGCTGAAACCAAAATCGCGAAGCTCATACATCATCTGATAGGTAAGAGTTCCGGATTTAGAGACCAGGCCGATACGTCCCGCACCGGTGATATCGCCAGGAATAATTCCAATATTTGAAAGGCCAGGGCTGATGAGACCTGGGCAGTTTGGACCAATCAAGCGAGTCTTGCCCTTGGCAACTGCATGTGCGTAAAAAGCAGCAGAATCATGAACCGGAATACCTTCGGTGATTACTACACAGAGTGGCAGTTCGGCATCGATTGCATCCATCACGGCAGCCTTTGCAAACTTTGGTGGCACAAAGACAACAGATGCATTTGCTCCGGTCGCTGCTACGGCTTCTGCGACGCTGTTGAAAACTGGCAATGACGTGCCATCGATCTCAACTACTTGACCGCCTTTACCTGGGGTCACACCGCCAACAACGTTGGTGCCATATTTGAGCATGCGAGTGGTGTGCTTAGTTCCTTCGGAACCAGTCATGCCTTGAACAATGACCTTGGTCTCTTTATTGATGAAGATCGCCATTTACTTTGCCGCCAATTCTGCAGCCTTAGCTGCTGCGCCATCCATAGTGTCGAGTTGCTGAACGAGTGGATGTGCCGCTTCATTCAAAATGCGACGACCCTCGAGGACGTTGTTGCCATCAAGGCGTACGACGATTGGCTTCGTTGCTTTATCGCCAAGGATGGCTAACGCTTGAACAATGCCATTTGCGACGGCATCGCAGGCGGTGATTCCACCAAAGACATTAACAAAAACGCTGCGAACATCTGGATCACCCAAAATGATCGAAAGGCCATTTGCCATTACTTCGGCAGATGCTCCGCCTCCGATATCAAGGAAGTTAGCAGGCTTCACTTGGTACTTTTCACCCGCATAAGCGACGACATCGAGCGTACTCATGACCAGGCCAGCGCCGTTGCCGATGATTCCAACTTCACCATCAAGCTTTACGTAGTTGAGATTCTTCTCTTTCGCTGCAGCCTCTAGTGGGTTTGCAGCAGCATGATCGACAAGTGCTTCGTGGCCAGGATGACGGAATTCAGCATTGTCATCAAGAGTTACCTTGCCATCAAGGGCAATGATTCGACCATCTACGGTTTTAACGAGTGGGTTGATTTCCATGAGGGTGGCATCTTCTGCAACGAAAGCAGCCCAGAGCTTCTGCAAAACATCGGCAACGCTCTGCGCGATCTCTTGTGGGAACTGACCAGCTTTGACAATCTCGAGCGCTTTTTCAGCACTAATCCCGACATTGGGATCGATACCCACGCGAGCTAATTTTTCTGGAGAAGTATGTGCAACTTCTTCAATCTCCATGCCACCTGCGACCGAAGCCATCACCAAGAAATTGCGGTTGGCTCGATCAAGCAAGATTGCCAGGTAATACTCTTCTGCAATCGGTGCGGCTTGCGCGATCATCACTTTATGAACGGTGTGACCTTTGATATCCATTCCAAGAATGGCATCAGCCTTCGTGCGCGCATCGGCTGCATCGTCAGCAAGTTTTACGCCGCCAGCCTTTCCGCGTCCACCAACTTTTACTTGTGCCTTGACGACAACTTTGCCACCCATGCTTGCAGCTGCTCGCTCGGCTTCATCGGCAGTTGTTGCAACTGCGCCTGCGAGAACTGGAATGTTATGAGCTTCAAAGAGATCTCGAGCTTGATACTCAAAGAGATCCACGCGCTACCCC